>Ga0118677_10008978_pt1 | contig 15815 bp, 12 predicted proteins | sample AliMusrvi5mmetaG_FD_86154 | JGI IMG/M metagenome (GOLD analysis project Ga0118677, IMG submission 86154) | reverse complement strand
TTTATATTATTTGTAACAGTTGTATTTGTTGCTGCAGTTGTGGTATTGTTTGCTGTCGTTTGATTATTCGTATTATTTGTAACGTTTGTATTTGTTCCGTCTGTTTGATTCGTCTTGTTATTTGTATTTTGTTTTGCAACAGTGTTATTATCTGCTGTATTTTGATTGTTTGTATTATTGGCTAATGTATTGTTTGTTGACAGGTTTTGCTTTGTTCCGGTGCCCGTATCTTGTTTCGCAGTATTCGTATTACTGGCTGTTGCCTTATTATTTGTATTGTTTGCAACTGTCGTATTTGTAGCAGCTATCTGATCGCTTGTTTTATTCTTTATGTCATTTACTACATTCGCATAAATGTTTGATTGCGACCTTGCACTGTCGGCCTGCGACTGTAGCTTCTCGGCTATCTGTAAAACTGAATCAACTTCTGTTTGCTGGACCTTTGCCTGATCATCTATTTCTTCCGCTTTTTTCAGTAGTTCCTGTTTCTGGCTTTTCTTCTTTGTATTTGATGCCTGAGCAATGTAATCCTTGGCTTCAGATTTCATGTTATCAATTTCGGATTGAAGTTTTTTAGCATTTTTAGTATATTCATCCGATTGAGTTTCCTTTTGATTAATAAATTTCTTTCCGGGATCGGTGCTGGCCATGTAATTGGTATCAACAGGGGTGCTTTGAAGTTTATCTATCATCCGTGTCAGCATTGCGATTGAAGAATCACTGGAATTAGCCTTTACTGCCTTTTTAATATCTTTCTCATATTGCATGGCATTATCCGTTTCTTTCAACTGATCACTTATTTTATCATCCAGATCATCCGATATTTTTGTTGCAATTTCCGATTCCCTGTTCAACTGATCGGCTTCCGATTGAAGCGTGTTTGCTTTGGCAATTTCAACCTGTTTTGTGCTGTCGTCGGTAGTGCCTTCGGATTTGTTTTTTAAAGCTGCAGCCGCTTTGTATTTATCGTCAGCCTGTTGTTTCCTGCTCTTTGCTATTTTGTTTGCTGCATCTTTTTGTGCTTTATATCCTCTTAGTTCATCAATTGCTGCTTTGGCCTGTTTATCAGCCATTGCAATGATCTGTTCGTTGGTCAGTTCATTGACATTTTTTAGTGAATCTATCAGGCTTTCCTGCGATTTATAGGTTGAAGATGTTGTATTATCATTCAAAGCAGTTTCTTTGAACATGCTCTCATTTGCATTCACTTCAAGGTTGGCATTTTCCTTCAGAAACTCTACGATCTGGTTGTTGGTGGCAGCTATCTTAGCCGAATCACCTGCATTGTTATCAAAAGTAATGTTTTCAGCTATCGGAATTCTTTTGTCTATCCTTACTTTATATACGGTGATCATCCCTTCCAGACTAGACCTGTCGGAAGCAAAATAGGCATACTGCTTAGTTGAATCAGGCACAAACATGATATCGTCAAAGGGTGTGTTGATGGGGAAATTAAGATTTTCAGGTTCGCTCCATGTGCCATCCTCTTTCAGTTTCGAAGAGAAAATATCATAACCTCCAATGGTATTGCCTCCTTTTGAACAATAATAAAGTATACTGTCGGAACTCATGAATGGAAAATCTTCATCATAAGCCGTATTTATAGTTGAGCCAAGGTTTTCAGGTTTACTCCATGTTCCGTTCAATAATTTATGTACCCTGTAAATATCCTTCCCATTCTTCCCGTCCTTGCCGTAACTTGAATAATATGCTTCATTGGTTTCTGTTGAAAAGTACATCAATCCGAGCTTTTCCTTTTTCCTGTCAAGAGAAGTCTTAAATGCTTCAGGTTTCACCAACAACCTTCCTCCTCCTGCACTTGAAAGATCATAGGAACGGAAGAAATCTTTAAAATTGACTTCGGTTTTTTTAAGCACATACAAAGATGTGAAATGGGTAAGCATTTCCTTAGCATTATCGCATATCTCTATCTGCCTGTCAAAAAGTGGTGAAACTCCCGAGATAAAAGTCCTGATACCCCTCATAAAACACCAGGGCAACCGTCTGATCGCGATTGTGGGCAATCGTGACTCATACCTGGCAAAACAGGCTGATTTCGTGCTTGATGCAACGGTAGCCAAGGAGGCCTGCCCAAATAACCTGGCCCCCACTTCCAGCACCACCGCCCAGCTGGTCATGGGCGATGCCCTTGCAGTTTGCCTGCTTGAGTGCCGCGGATTCACCACCAGTGATTTTGCCAAACTTCACCCGGGGGGTGTCCTTGGGAAACAACTTTACCTGAAGGTTTCCGACCTCTACACCGGGAATTCCAAACCAGCCGTGCAGCTGAATGACACCATTAAAAAGGTGATCCTCGAGATTTCATCGAACAGGCTGGGCGCCACGGCTGTGATGGATGGGGAGCAACTGGCCGGGATCATTACGGATGGTGACCTCCGGCGAATGCTGGAAAGAAATACCAATATCCGCCTGATCAAAGCAGCAGATATCATGTCGGTAAACCCAAAGATCATCGGGCCGGAAATTCTGGCTGTCAGCGCACTCAACCTTATGAGAAAAAGCAACATAACGCAACTCGTGGTTGCTGAAAAAGGCCGGTATCTCGGCATGATCCACCTTCATGATATCCTTAAAGAGGGGATACTTTAATCCGGTTATGCCCGTTTATTGGAAGTTATCTAACACGCAAATTTCGGTATTTCAGCCAATGTCCATGATCCGGATCCTCATACTTTTTTTGATCCTGCCCCTGTCCGGATTCACCCAGATAACCAAAATCATGGGGAAAGTGACCGACGCAGAGACAAAAGAGCCTGTCCCATTTGTAAATATAGTCATCAAGGGCACCACAACCGGGACCCTTACCGATTTTGATGGCCGCTATGCAATCGAGATTCGCACAAACGCCGATTCCATCCGTGCTTCCCTCCTCGGTTATGCCGGTACAACGAAGAAATTCCAGAAAGGACAGTTCCAGGAGATCAATTTTGAACTTACCTGGGAAAAGCAAAACCTGTCTGAAGTAACTATCCACTACACCGGGAACCCGGCAGAGGTCATTCTGAACAAGATCATTGCCCATCGCAGGGAAAATACCCTGAAATCATTTGAGACCTACCAGTATAAAGCCTATACGAAGATCGAGGTCGACGCCAACAATATTTCTGAAAGGCTGAAGAACAGGAAGCTCCTTAAACCTTTTGATTTCGTATTCAGCTATATCGATACCTCCACGGTGAATGGAAAATCTTTTCTCCCGGTTTTCCTGACTGAGACGATGTCGGATATCTTTTTCAGGAAAAGCCCCCGCTCAAAAAAGGAGATCATTGTCGGTTCAAAGATCTCCGGACTTGAAAATCTGAGTGTAGCCCAGTTTCTCGGGAACCTCTCCCAGGAGGTGGATGTTTACAAGGATTACCTTCCGCTTTTTGAAAAGAATTTTGTTTGCCCCATTGCAGAGTTCGGCATCGATTACTATAAGTATTACCTGGTTGACAGCGCCTTCATCGGGAATCACTGGTGTTATCACCTGGCATTCAAACCCAGGAGAAAGCAGGAACTCACCTTTACCGGCAACATGTGGGTTACGGACACCACTTTTGCAGTAAAATCAATCGAAATGCGAATTGCCGGAGATGCCAACCTCAACTTCATCAACGATATGAGTGTGAACCAGACCTTTGAATGGGCGGCGGGGAAGTTCTGGATGCTGACAAGGGATGAGCTGATGGTCGACTTCAATATCCTTGACAATTCAAAAAAAACACTTGGCTTTTACGGTCATAAGACAACAAGCTACCGGGATTTCCAGTTTGATGTGGCAGAAAGCAAACGTTTTTTTTCCCTCCCTACCAATGTGTTCATCGAACCCGATGCCACGAAGAAGTCGGATGATTACTGGGAAGATGTAAGGTCGGAACGCCTTTCCAAAAATGAAAAGGGGATCTACCAGATGGTGGATTCTGTAAAGAGCCTCCCCATCTTCAGAACCTATGTGGATATCGTATACGGTATTACAACAGGATACCTGAGCTGGGGCAAACTGGAACTTGGCCCCTATTTCAAGTTGTACAGTTTCAACGGGGTTGAAGGGAACCGTTTCCGGCTGGGATTCCGCACAGGGAACAATTTCAGTAAAAAGATACAGCTTGAAAGCTACCTGGCTTATGGCACGAAGGATCTCACTTTTAAAGGTGGTGGGGATGTCATATATATGGTCTCCAAGATCCCCAGACGGGACATTACCGCCTCTTTTAAATGGGATGTGGAGCAGATTGGGACAAGCCCGAATGCATTTGCTTCCGACAACATTCTTTCTTCACTCTTTCACAGGGGGCCCAACAATAAACTGTCGATGGTGAGGGAATACAAAGCTGCTTATGAATATGAATGGTTTTCCGGACTATCAAATACCCTGGCATTCACTCACCGGGAGATCTTTCCCCTGGGTGTAACACAGTTTATCATTGCACCGAAGACCACAACCGAAAAGATCATGGCATCGATCTATACAACGGAGATCAGGCTTGATACCAGGCTGTCCTTCCGTGAACGTTTCATCAACGGGGAGTTTTACAGGATGACCCTGAGCTCAGAATACCCCATCATCCTGCTGAGTTATACCTATGGGATACCAGGACTGCTCAAGAGTGATTATGAATACCACAAACTCAGTCTGAACCTTCAGCAGTGGTTTAATTTCGGAGCCATCGGATGGTCAAAATATGTCATTGAATCCGGTAAGATATGGGGGACCCTGCCTTATCCCCTGCTGAAGATCCACGAAGGGAACCAGACGTTTCTTTTTGACGAGTACTCATCAAACCTCATGAACTATTACGAATTTATCAGTGATACTTATCTCAGCGGCTACTTTACGCATCATTTCAACGGGCTTATTCTGAACAGGATCCCCCTCTTACGAAAGCTGAAATGGCGTGAAGTTGTCTATGTAAAAGGGGTGTACGGCACATTAAGCGAAAAAAACAGCAGTTATTCCGAGTTTCCTGACAAATTACACAGTTTCAGCAGTTCGCCTTACTGGGAAGCCGGAGCCGGGATCGAGAATATTCTGAAGATCTTCCGGGTGGATGCGATCTGGAGAATGTCGCACCTGCACGACGCGGAGAATCCGAATGTAACAAAATTCGGGGTATTCGTTTCAATGAACTTTTCTTTCTGATGTGGTATAAAAATAATACTTTTGATTCCTTTAACCCGATAAGCGCATTCCTGCCATGATGATCCGTACAGATAAAATCGTAAAAAAGTACCGCAAAAGAACCGTGGTCAACGAGGTGTCTGTTGAGTTGAACCAGGGAGAGATCGTGGGACTGCTCGGGCCCAACGGAGCCGGTAAAACCACCTCCTTTTACATGATCGTCGGGCTGATCAAGCCACTTTCCGGTTCGGTATACCTTGATGACCTGGATATCACCAGGGAACCCATGTACAGGCGCGCCCAACGCGGGATAGGGTATCTTGCCCAGGAAGCCTCGGTATTCCGTAAACTAAGCGTTGAGGACAATATCCGCGCTATCCTTGAATTCACCCCCCTTTCGAAGGAAAAGCAAAGGGATCAGCTTGAGACCCTGCTGACCGAATTCGGCCTTCAGCATGTGAGGAAAAGTTACGGAATAACACTCTCGGGGGGTGAAAGAAGACGTACCGAGATCGCGCGCTGCCTTGCGGTTGATCCCAAATTCATCCTGCTTGACGAACCTTTTGCCGGCATCGACCCCATCGCGGTTGAAGATATCCAGAATATCGTCAGGAAATTAAAAGAAAAGAACATAGGCGTACTGATAACCGACCACAATGTTCATGAAACGCTTACGATCACCGACAGGTCCTACCTCCTTTTTGAAGGATCCATTCTGATGGCCGGCACATCGAAGGAGCTTGCCGAAGATCCTCATGTCCGTAAAGTATACCTCGGGCAGAACTTCGAACTGCGTTAATAAAAAAAGGGGCAGAAGCCCCTTTTTAATTTCCAATTGATCTAATTGATCTAATTTCTAAAGTCAGCGAACTAATATTGCTCACTGTTCATTGTTCATTGTTCATTATTTCTTACCAGGGCACTTCCCGCCTTCTTCCATTCCGCAGCTGCTCTTGATCTTTTTATCCTTTGGGGTAAATTCGGTGCGGTAGCCAATATTTTCAACAGCCTTAACAAGTGCATCTTTATTGGTTTTTGCAGGATCGTAGGTAATTTCGACCATTTTCGTAGGAACATCAACGTTAACGGATTTTACGCCATCAACTTTCTTCAGTCCTTCGGTAACTTTTTCTTTGCAGTCAGAACAATGAACTTCCACTTTCATCTTCAGGGTGCTGGTTTTTGCAGCATTCTGAGCGGTGACGGTTTTCATTCCGCTTACAATAAATAATAAAGCCATCAGGCTCATGGAAAAATACTTTACCATTTTCATAGTGTTGTTTTTAAGTTAATAACTTACATAGGTTTGGCAGGACAAATATACGACTTCCGCTGAAATCCGCAAAAAGTACTCAAAGCTGTTTCTGAAAGATCATGGAGAGCAGCAGGTAGCCGATGAGGATAAACGGGATCGCGCTCAGTGAAAATAAGATGATCATGACCGCGATAAAAGCCAGGAAGATGTAACGGAAATTATTCTCCTTCCAGCCTGTCGACTTTAATTTCATGGAAAAGAGCCGGATATCGGATACCATGAGGTAGGAAAAAAAGACAGCAAGGATCGCAAGGGCACGTGGATTAGCAAAAAGAGTCAGGAGGAATTCAAGCCGGATCAGGGTGAAAATGTGAGGCTGAAGATTCAGGATCAGGGGAATGGAGGCAAAGAAGATCGCGCTGGCGGGAGTTGGCAAGCCGGTAAAGTTGATCTCCTGGTTGGTGTCAATATTGAATTTTGCAAGGCGAAGAGCTGAACAAACCGGGATCAGCAGGGCTAAATATGGAATGATATGCATCCGCTCGAGGATGTTGCATCCCCCCTCACAATGTACGGACAACAACTGGAAGATAATGATGCCCGGAGCCACTCCAAAAGAGACCAGGTCGGCCAGTGAATCAAGCTGTTTCCCAAGTTCCGAGTAGGCTTTGAGAAGACGCGCGGCTGTCCCGTCAAGGTAATCAAATACAGCAGCCAGGAGAATCAGTAATGCTGCCCCTGTAAGATTGTGCTCCATGGCGAGAGTTACGGAAACCAGGCCGCATACCAGGTTAAGTGTGGTAATGGTGTTTGGAATATATTGCCGGATATTCATAGTTATAAGTTCAGTATGTAAAATTAGCATAAAAACATGTTAAATGTCATGTTAACCCGTTCACAGCCACAATTCTTTTTCTTTAATTTTGCGCTCGATAAACATGAATCAAATCTGCATATATGAAAAGTGTTCTTCTTAAAAACATCCTCTCCCTCCTTTTTCTTCTTTTTATCTCTGTCACATTGAAAGCACAATTCGATATTTCAGGAGAATTCCGCATGCGCGGTGAATTACGGGATGGGTACCAGGCTTTAAGAGATTCCTCCAGGGTCCCTTACACGGATATCCTCGGCAGGGCACGGCTGGTGTTTGATTATAAAACGGATAAAATAACCACCCGGTTTTCGCTTTATGATGCCTGGGTGTTCGGGCAGAACAACTATTCATCCGATACAATCTCCAAAAACACAGTCAATGTGTATGAAGCCTGGTTGAAATATGCATTTACTGAAAGATTCTCCGTCAAGGCCGGACGCATGGAACTGGTATATGATGATGAACGTTTTCTCGGGATGTCGAACTGGAGCATGTGGGGCGCAACCCACGATGTGGCTGTGGCACAGTGGGAAGTACCCGGTGTAAGTTATCGTGGAGACTTTGGATTTGCCATTAACAACATTGCACCGGCCTCGTCATATCTCAACTCATACCCGGTTAAAAACAACTATAAATACATGATGTACCTCTACGAGCAGAAAAAGTTCTTCAACAACAAATTGACGGTTTCTTTGCTTGCACTCGTCGATTGTTTTCAGAAACCCAGCAGTTCATCCACCACCAGTAAAACCACTTATGACACCCTGTTTATACGCAATGATAATGATTCCATCATCGGGACGACGATTTTGCCGAAAGTCACTTCCACCACGACCACCAAAGATTATCCGGGCACACAGTATGCCAGGGCCACGGTTGGCGCCAATATCAACTACAATCTTAAAAAATGGACCTTCTTTTTATCCGGGTATTACCAGGGAGGCCATTATAAGGATTCCAGGAAGATCGATGCAAATTTCTATACCGCAGCTGTCAGTTACCAGATCGTGAAGCCGTTCCGCCTCCTTATCGGGTACGACCATATGAGCGGGAATGATTTTTCAGACACGGCAGCATGGCGCACCACCGTAAAGGGATTCAGTACCTTATATGGCACAGCGCACCGGATGTACGGCTACATGGACCTGTTCAACACCCTTGTGAAGGACAACCTCAGTACCGGCCTGAACGACCTCTATGCAAAGGCCACGATCACACTGAATGATAAAATGACGATCGAAGCAAACTGGCGTTGGTTCAGCCTTCCCAAGGGATTTCTCCTGGTTGAAAAGCCGGCAAAAGGACAACTTCCGTATACAGCGGTATCAAAGAGTCTCGGGCATGAGATCGACCTGACTTACCTGTGGAAACCCGTTCAGAATTTTGAGCTGATGGCCGGATACAGCTTTTTCCTCCCCACAAAAACGATGGAACTTCAGCAGAAACTCAAGGAAGGCACCAGCAAATGGGCGCAATACGCCTATGTGATGGTGACATACAAGCCGAATTTCTTCTCGACCGGGAAAAAATAAAGATGCCAATAGCGCGCGTCTCTGACGCGTGCTGATCCCCCAAAAAACTCACCCCCTCGGTCCCCAAGTGCGACCCTGGAAGAACTCACCCCCTCGGTCCCCCTCTCTTTGAAAAAAAGAGAGGGGGAAGTATCTCTGTTATTCATTGTTGGTGTTCCAATAATTTGTATTATATTTATTATTTCATATCCTATATCACTTTAGGCAAAGGTAAATCCCATGAAAAAGACTTGTCTCCTGGTTATATGTATTATGGCAGTAATCAATGGATACTGCCAGAAAGAGAGCATTACACTGACCTTTAAAGCGATTGATTCGATCACCTCGGCTCCCCTGGTAATGGACAGTGTTTATGTGGAAAACCCTGCGGAAAACTGTGACACCAGTTTATATGCACCTGTTACATCGCTTACAATGAATGTTTTGCACGTCGGCATTTTGGAACATTCCACAGGGCCGGAAACATTTATCGTGATGCAAAATGGGGCGAACCCTTTTGAGGGATCAACATCCGTCAGGATATTTCAGAAAAAGTCAGGTGACCTTAAACTGGTGGTTACCGATAATCAGGGGAGACAGCTTTCAGGCTTTCAGAAGCATCTTGAAAGGGGGTGGCATACGTTTGGTATTTCTGCAAACGGGTCTCAGCTTTTGATTCTTAACATTTCGGACAATGTCAGCTCAAAAACATTAAAGCTGCTAAGCGCAGGAGGAAACGATGGGAACAGGCTTTCATACACCGGCTATTCAGCCCAGGCGCCTCTGTTCTGCAAGTCCGGACAGGCTGATACAGTTTTCATTTTTTACCTGGGGAACCAGCTGGTGTACCATGGGTATGTTCAAGGTTATCATGAATGTGTCATTTCTGACTATCCTGATTCTGATACGACTTATACATTCCCAATGGCTCCGTTATCGCCGCCACCCTTTATCTGTGGCACAGTACTTAATTATGGAGGTCAGAATTATAATACCATCCAGATCGATACGCAATGCTGGATGAAGGAAAACCTGAATATCGGAACCATGCTTTTAACACCTGTTGTGCCGACCAATAATGGCATTACCGAAAAACATTGCATGAACAACCTTCCCGCAAACTGCCTTATTTACGGTGGGCTGTATTACTGGAATGAACTTATGCAATATTCATTGACACCCGGAGTACAGGGGATTTGTCCTTCAGGATGGCATGTCCCGACTGACGGTGAAATGTCGGTACTGGTTGCTTTTCTTAATGGCAACAGTGTAGCCGGGGGCGCCATGAAGGAGACAGGAACAGCTCATTGGCTTGCTCCCAATGGTGGCGCCACAAATTCAAGCGGGTTCACCGCCGTGGGTGCGGGGTGCCTGTTCTACCAGAACCAGTTCTCATGGTTTCAATCCACAATGCGTCTTTCGACTTCTACGCACTCAACCGGGGCTTCTTCATGGTTCTGGGACCTTAACAATGCTAATGCGACAATTGACAGGCTTGCTGCGGGGCGGGATGAAGGGACTTCGGTTCGGTGTATCAGGGACTAGGGGATGAAGTTTTAATTATTCACTGTTCATTTTTCTCTTTTCATTCATCATTTTTCATCTTTATCTGATTCACTGAATGATTCAGTGATATGAAAAATGAAAAGAGAAAAGTGAAAAATGAATAATGTTCAGATACCCGTAGATCAGTCTTTCAGGCACCTCACCGGAAACGTATTGTTACGGGATGCGGACCAGAAGGATTAAGGTTTTCATCACAGAAAGTGATTTCTGTATCAAATGTAGGGAATATATTGTTAAGGATAAATGGTTAATGGTTAATGACCTTTCATGGTTTAAGGGGTATGTTTTTTCCGTATTTTTGTAGTATGAAAACCAAGCCAGTAAATAAACCCGCCTTCAAGGTTATTTTCAGCAATGCAATTGCTTCGGCAAAAATTGAAGGCATCCATTTTGATAAAAAAGCTGAAACACGAATTAAAAGGGAAGCCCTTAAGAAACTCGGAGTAGATTCCCGATAATTCCGATCATCCCTGAATAGTCTTTCTGATCTCCCTTATTCAAAGCATCAATATAATCCGGATACTTTTCCTTCCTGAAATTATTTAACTCCAAAGCCGGGAATCCGGCCCTGTTTGCCATAAGATCGGCAAAAATCCTAGCCGTTCTTCCGTTTCCTTCGCGAAAGGGATGAATATGGATCAGTTCGCAATGTATGATTGCGATATCTTCGATCAATTTGTCTGGATGATAATAATTACCAGGAAGCTTTAAAAGGAATTCATTTTCAAGGTAATCCATCCCATTTTGAATAACTGATATGGCAGAAAATGATGGCTGGCTTTGGAGAGGTTTACATTCCTGTATCGACCTGCAAAAGGATAAAGGTGTTGCAGGGCAAGTTTGTGTATGGTCTTTATGTAATTTGCATTAAACTTCGTTCTTTTTGATAATTTATTCGTTAAAATAACCTGAGCCTGAATAAATCCAATAGTTTCCTGTTCTGCTGCAATTTCAGGATCGGTAATGCCTTGTTTATTTTTGAGAACAGAGCTCCCCATTTCGTAATATAGGGTATCTCTTTTCAATAAATCTCCAGGTGTTTCGTATGGTCTTGGCTTTGTCATATATTTTTCCTTTCAATTTCTTGCACTCTTGAGCATTCCATATTTGAAGTATATTTTCTTTTTTCTTGAACTTAATCCTTAATGCATCTCACAGAGAACCCATTTGCCCGACTCGCAGAATAGCTTGAAACACTCGGATCCTCGCTATTCATCCCATGACTCCAGGCCCGGGAGGAACCATCTTTGTCTGACGACCAGAAAAAAGTGGCGAAGCCATGATAATCCCATGAAAGATTCATATGCTGAACTCCCGAGAACAAGCCATTGAACCCTGAAAAGAGTGGATTGAAAAGGGGATAACCGGCAAAGGCGTTGCTAGTATAAGAATTGAATAATATTGTCCAGTCAGATTCAGTCGGGACATGCCAGCCCGGTGGGCAGAGGCCCTGCGTTGCAGGCGTATTAATATATTGCATTAACTCATCCCATTGGTAGACGGATGCTGGATACTGTTGCTTCGCTTCGCTCGCAATGACAAAACTGGATGCTGGATTCCGGTACTTTTCGGGGATGCAATTATCGACCTGGTGTTGGGTCAACAGGATTTCATTTCCGTAGTTCAGGTTTGCGCTGAACCAGCATTGCGTTCCGATTTGAACTGTAGGATAAATCGTATGATCACGAATGTCGGTAAGGGTATTCCCACAGGTAAAAAGAGCGGCTGACTGAACAATGATATTTCTTGCTTTGGCTGCACTGCACAATGCCGCATTTGAGTAGGAATAAGAAATAGATTTGGTTCCGATTCCCGCTATGGATGGAGTAAAGACAGATGTTATTGGGTTGACTCCGGGACCGGAATAGGTGCCACCTAATGGAAGTCCGCCTTTCAATTTAAATGGTTTGGCGGAAACGGTGGTGATAGTATCGAAGCAGAGGGTGAAGGTTACGATCGGGGCTTGCGACACTGATACTGGATACTGGATGCTGGATGCTGGATTGCCTGTGACGCATATTTCCGATGATGTCATTGTGCAACTGACCAAGTCGCCATTGTTGGGAATAAATGAAAAGGTCTGACTATTTATTCCAAAAGGAGTTCCATTTACGAACCATTGAAACGCAGGAGTGGTGCCTCCATTCACTGGAGTTGCAACAAATGTCACAGAGGTGCCGTCACAAACGGGATTTGAAGATGGTGAAAGTGAAATACCGACCGGTGGCCCAGGTGTGACAATCATTGTAATTGAGTTGGAGGTTGCCGGATTATTGGAAGTGCAAACGGTATTGGAAGAAGTTAACATACATGTCACCACGTCACCCGTCGCTGGAATGTAAGAACAGGTAGAACTGTTGCCCCCTACTGTCACTCCATTGACCTTCCATAGATAAACGGGGCTTGATCCCGGGTTGACCGGGGTGGCTGTAAAAGTTACCGGGGTTCCTGCACAAACTGAATTTGACGTTGATGAAATACTAATGCCAACAGGAGCTCCGGCATCCACCAGTACATCATACTGAAAAGAGGTTGAGGCCGCGCACCCCTGGGCATCGGTATAATTAACTTTGATCCACTGAGCCCCGGGCTGGTTCCAGGTGACTGTACACAGGTTGTTATTTTGTGAATTTATGATCCCTCCTGAAGAAACCGTCCAGGTGTAACCGTTCATACCTGCTTCTGTATGGTAGGCTTCCTGAGTTCCGGTACAACTTGTGTTCGGGCCGGTGATGGATGGGGAAGGACCGGCAAGAGTATTTACAATAAGCAATTGGGGGAAGCCATTGTCGCAGCTGTTGATGCCATAAACAGAGATTGTATCGGTACTGACCGTTGAGCCAGCACTGACAGTAATGGAAGTCGTATGCTGGCCAGAGGTAATTGTCAGCCCGTTTGTCACACACCAGTTGTAATCTGTTGTATTTTGAAGTGCATCAATGGAATAAACAATGCCTGTTGCATTCGGACATATTGTAACGGGGCCGTAAATCTGGGTCGCTGTATCCGGGGAATGGCAATCTTTGAATTTAACAAGAAAGCCATCGATACTGCCTGCCTGATAATTCTGATAAGCGTCGGGAGATGCAATATAATTTGCTGAAAAATTCCGGGTACAGAGCGATTTATTCATGTCAAGATGATTGTCGGAATAGGTATCCCCACACAGATAAATGGCATCATCCGGGCCAAAAATACAGGCACTGCCCCATTCTCCAAGGGTTCCACCATAGAATGTCCCCCAGAGTTCCTGTCCGGTCTGTCCGAATTTCGCAAGGACAGCATCACCGTTTCCCCTGTTTAGCAACTGATAAGCTGCCGGACTGACAAGATAACCTGAGGAGGTACTTGTACCGGCTACAAGGACTTTCCCTGATGAGTTCACGTCGCATGCAACCAGTGCATCGTTATCCGGGCCACCATAATAAGTCCCCCAGATCCGGGAGCCGGCCATACTGAATTTTGCAATAAAACCATCCTGGGTTCCTCCCTGGAAATAGATCATGAACCCACCGGGTGTGGAGATGCCGGTCGTTGAATTTGTGTTACCAACAAAATACAAATCACCGCTGCTGCTTATTTTGCAACCATGCGGGTAGCCAGTATACTCCATACCCTCGCCACCAAAGTATGACCCCCAAAGTTGTTCACCGGTATTCTGGAATAAGCTAATATAAAGATCCGTAGAGCCAGATATGGTTGTCTGATATGCTCCTGTTGAAGCAATCCCTGTGGATGAATAGGTTCTTCCTAAAACAAAGACATGACCAGATTCATCTGAACTGACTGAAGACATTGCATCTAAAGAAGGTCCTCCATAATAAGTACCCCATAAACGCTGTCCATCCGCACTGAATTCCTGGATGTAGCCATCATCCAGATTCCCGGTATTCCTTGCGAACTGGAAGGCTCCAGGCGTTGAGATATTGTAATTGGATGCAGTTGAACCAACGACAAAGACATTGCCCTGGGGGTCGCAGGAACAATCATTGACACCGCTGTCACCAAGCCCGGTATTATCTCCACCCGTATAGGTACCCCATATCCTCATACCCGCCGAAGAGAATTTTGTAAGGTAACCGTTAAATTTCATGCCAAAATAACCGGGTTGAAAAACACCGGGGGTTGCTATGCCAGTTGGTGATTTTGTAACTCCTCCCATGTATATATTCCCTGATTGATCCGAGCAGCAGCATGCTGGCTGATCATCATATTGGCCTCCATAATAGGTACTCCATACCAGCCCGCCATCGGGATTGAAACATGCTATGTATGCATCAATATCGCCTGCAAGGTTAGTCTGATATGCACCGGTTGTCGCAATGTTAGTCGGGGATGTTGTCCGGGAGATCATCACCACATTCCCGTTTGGCAGTAAAGAACAATCGAACCCGTTATCCACGTTCGCCCCTCCGAAATAGGTTCCCCAAACCCTTGTGGGAAGAGGATCGATAACAGAAACTGCATCTGCAGGAATGGTTTTATCGAAAGAAAAACCATAAATATGATCTTCCATTTTTTTGAAACTCCCTTTTACCAGGAATCTTTGTCCCTTCAGCTCATAATAACAAAGCGGTATTATTTCATCCACATCGCCAATGCTGGTCCTGCAACGAATCCCTTCATGGTATTTCCGGACCCTTTCAGGACCACCTACTTTCAGTTTTATCAGCCGAATATCCGCCCCGGGCTGCAAAATGAAACTGTATTCGAAAGGACGTTCCCCCGACGTTTCAAAACGGAGATCGATACCTGGATAAATTCCCTTATAGATTACCGTTAGGTATCCATGCACATTTGTAATGCCGATCGGAGGAGTATTCGCATTGTAATAATTCACATAGGCAGGTGAGGGATCAGAAGTTTCAACACGGCAGTTCGGGGTGGAACCGATTAGGCCAAAATCAATCCGGTGGAAGTGCACCTCTCCCCCGGCTGTTGACTGCCGACTGCCGATTGAATAAAGGTCGTAACTCCAGCCACCCGAACGCAACTGTACATTCATCCCCGGGGTATTCAGCAAGTAACGAACTGATGAATTGGGTTTGTGGTTCTGGTCGGTGATCTGCCCTTTGTTCTCGATGAAGCCCGGGTTACTTTTCCGCATTGCCTGCAGTTCCTTGTCTCCCAGGGATCTTCCAGAAACTGAAATAAAAAGAAGGAAAACAACAAGGATTAAGGCTTTCATCACAGAAAGTGATTTCTGTATCAAAGGTAGGGGAAAATTATTAAAAGTTCTGGTCAACTCATCTATCCCCTCGCCCCAGAGAATATAAAATTGAACCTTGGGGCGAGGGGATAAGATGGTTGAATGGAGGGGAGCGGCATGGGTATTGGAGTTCAATTATTCATTGTTCATTTTTCTCTTTTCAGTCTACATTTTTCATTTTTATCTGATTCACTGAACGATTCAGTGATATGAAAAATGAAAAGAGAAAAGTGAAAAATGAATAATGTTCAGATACCCGTAGATCAGTCTTTCAGGCA
>Ga0118677_10008976_pt1 | contig 15815 bp, 10 predicted proteins | sample AliMusrvi5mmetaG_FD_86154 | JGI IMG/M metagenome (GOLD analysis project Ga0118677, IMG submission 86154) | reverse complement strand
GCACCTGGCTGCCGCCGCTGAGTCTTACCGGGGCAAGCCATGCCCCGGACTCGCCCTTGCCATCGGTTAGGACCCGGCCTTCCGCCAGCCCGCCACCCGTATCGAGCAATTCCTTGGCGGCCGCGTCACGGCAGTGATTGCGCCAGGCGAACACGCCCAGTGCCAGCCCGCCGCACAGCGCCCAAGCCAGGCCGCGCCGCCAGTTGCCAAGCAAGACACCGACTCCTCCGAACAACGCGGCGGCCGCGCAGGCGGCCGTTAGAGACTGCTCAGCCAGCAGGATGCATGCCGCCATGGGCAGCGAGGCGGCAAACATCGGATGGTGTCCGAAAAAAGCGGTCAGTCCCGCGCGCATACTTTAGCCAAGGCCCCATGAGTGAAGTTTGTGGCGGGCGTTGGCCGAGTGCCGGGTTTCCGGAAACTCATCGATCACTTGCTGCATGATCGCGGCGGCGGTGGTCCGATCCTCGCGGTCTTCGTCATAGAGTTCGGCCAAGCGGAAGAGCAAGTAAGCGGCGTCGTTGACCTGCCATTCCTGGCCTTCCAAGGCGGTGCGCAGGGTGTGGATCGCGGTATCGGGATCTTCCAGATTGTTGCGCTGGATGCGGGCGATTTCCACCCAGGGCAGGCGGTTGAGCGGATCGTTGGCGGCCGCCGTTTTGAACGCCTCGATGGCCTTGTCGTACTCCCCTTGCGCCACCAGCGAGCGGGCATCGTGCATGGCGTCCTTTTCGAGCATTTCCCCGCTATCATACACCAGGTGTGCGACGCGATGCGCAAGCATGGGCAGCACCAGTGTCACAAACAGGATGCCCACCAAGCCGGCGCCGAGAAACGTCAGCAAGATCCCGCCGAAGGTGGCTTCGCCCGACCGGGCCTCCCGTTCGTTTTTCAACTTGGCGATTTGTTGTTCGGTGTCGTCGTCGCGGTCCTGCCTGCTTTGGAGTTGCAGGATCTGCGTGTCGACCCGGGTCCGCTCAATGAGCGAGCACTTGTAGTAAAGAAAGCTGCATGCCACCAGCGCGGCGAGAATCAGATAAGGGAGCCATTTCATGGGGCGGGAGAAGTCTGCGACAGGTTGGATGAGGGACAAGGCAAATCGGCTGAAAATCACCGCTGCCGAGCGTTGCGGCCCTCATCGATGAGTTTCCAAAAGTGTTTGGATCGCGCCAGCTCCTCGTCTTCGGCCATCGGCATCTTCGAACGGAACAGGAAATCCGAAAACGTCCCCTTGTGCAGCAAGCGGTGGACCACCACCGAGCCGTCTTTCACTTCAAAGTAAAACCGGTAATCCCGCGCCCGAAACCGATACAGCACCTTGTCGTCGCGGGTGATTTTGCCAAAGCGCTCGCCGTCCAGATTTTCCAGGTCGGTCTCGGAAACCCGGAACGAATCGAGCAAATCGAGTTGCTCGAGGGTGTCCAAGCGGGAGATTTCCGCGGCACTGATTTCATTGAAAACGATCTGGAACACGCCCCAACCCTACGAGGCCGGAGGATTCCTGCAAAGCCGAAAACCAAAAAATCCCTCCGGCCGACCTCAATCTCTCCCGCTGCCGCAGTTTCCAGTTGGAATCGCGCGGGTTTTCCTGTTGTTTGGTGCCGCACCATGCGCTGTTTTTATTCTCAGGAACTGGAACTGGAACTGCCCGCGGACCATCCGTTTCCGATGGACAAGTTTCGCGTCTCCAAGGACATGCTGCTGGAGGCCGGCGTTCTCCGACCCGATGAAATCATCGAGGTGCGTGCCGTCGAGACCCATCACCTCCGGCGCGTCCACGAAGCCGACTACATCGCTAAAATCGAGTCCGGGGCACTCGATCGCAAGGAGCAAATCGTGCTTGGCTTGCCCGCCTCGCCGCGCTTGTTCAAGCGCAGTGCCATCGAGGTGGAGGCCACCCGCCTGGCCTGTCACGCCGCTTTGGCCGAAGGGGTGGGCGTGTGTCTGGCGGGCGGCACCCATCGCGCCTTTCGCAGCCATGGCGAAAGTTTCAGTGTCTTCAATGATGTCGCGGTGGCCATCCGCGATTTGCAGGACAAGCAGCCGAACATAAAAATCATGGTGGTGGATACCGATGCCCGCCAAGGAGAGGGCACCAATGCCCTGCTGGCCGGCGACCCGCGGGTTTTCACCTATTCCATTCACGTGCCCGCCAGCCTCGCGCCCCGCACCTCCCACGGCTCGCTCGATGTCGAAACCATCCGATACGTCGAGGGTGAAATGTATTTGAAACAACTGTTTGTAACGCTCGCCGGGGCGCTGGATGCGTTTGCCCCGGACTTGGTGATTTGGATTTCCGGGGTGGACAATCACCGCAATGACCGGGTGGGCCAAATGTATCTTGCGCTCAAGGACATCCAGCGGCGCGACGAGGTTTTGCTCGGTGCCTTCATCAAGAACCGCATTCCCGTGGCGGTGCTTTATGGCGGCGGCTACAATCGCCAGCCCGAGTTCACTGCCAAGCTCCATCGCAACACCATCGCCACCGCCAAGAAACTCGCCGCCGCCCATCGCGGCTTGTGAGCCGTTCTTCCGACCTTCGATTACAGCCTCTCTCTCCGATCCGTCCATGGGTGTTCTCAAGCACCCTCGCCCCAACCGGCAAATTCCCAACATCAACCAAGCGCACCATGAAAAGCACCCAATGGATGATACTCGCAGCCGCTCTGATCGCAACCACGGCGATTCCCGCCGCCTTGGCCAAGGGCGAGGGGAAACCAAAAGCCGCTGGCAGTCATGCGGCAATCTTCGCGAAGTATGACCTGGACCACAACGGCACGATCAACGTCGCCGAAGGGGAAGCCATGAAACACGACTTCGCGAAAGACCCGAGCGATGCCATCCTCAAGCCCTTGGACACCAACCATGACGGGCTACTCACCGACGATGAGATCATGGCCATCGAACCGAAGAAAGGGAAGGGCAAGAAGAAGTGACTCACCAGGTGTAGTGCACCAGATAGGTCACGATCTTCTCCTCGTCGGGCTTGACGGTGACGGGAAACTCGATGGTGTGGCTGTCGAGGCTGCGGAAGTCGGTGGACTTCTGCTTGAGTTCCCAGTTGTCCCAGCGCGACAGGTGCTCGACCACCCGGATCTCGACGGCTTCCTTCTTGTGGTTGCGCAGCTTCATCTCGAACGTTTCATCTAACCAATGGTTGGAGCTGTCCACCTTGTAGGCGACGCGGCGGCGCTCGCCGACGAGGTCGAACGAGTTGCCGAGATAGACGCGCACGGTTTCGTCCTTCGGGGTGTGGTCGATATTGTTCTCGCCGGTGAACTGGAGCGAGCCGTCGTCATCGCGGAGATAGAAGCGCAGGCGGCCTTTCGGCAGGGCGATGCCGAGGTTGTTGTCCTTGTTGTTCTTGAACTCGCGCAGCGTCCAGACCTTCTTGTTGGTCTGGATGCCGTATTCCCCCTCGCCGCGGAAGTAATTCCAACTGCCATAGGTCATCGTCGCGCCGTCATAGACATAGATCTTCGGCGCCTTCACGCCGGTGCCGCGGACGAACTCGACCTGCTTGGTCTCTTGGTTGCGCAGGGTCACCGGGCGGGCGATGGTGTAGAGGTGGAATTCATCGAACGCCTTCTCGCTAACAGGCGCGGCCATGCCGTCGGCCATCGCCGCCTTCATCATCCGCGCCTCTGGCCGGGGTTGTTGCGGCGGCTGCACCTTGTTCACATCGCCGGCCATCAGCTTGACCTTGGCCTGTTTGAAGGTGGTACCGCTTTCATTCTTGAAGGTCACCCAGCCGACGATGTCGATCAGGTCGCCCTTATCTGCGGCGACGATGTTGTAATCCGCCTGCCAGGTCAGGCCGGCGGTGACGTAGGCGAGTTCGGCGTCGAACTTGGCGGGCTCGGCGGCGTTGATCGTCCACGACAGGGTCGGGTTGAGGATGGTGTCGTCGCCGAGGGACGGGAAGATCGGCTCGCCGGGCAGCGAGAACTGGAGTTTCTTGTCCACCTCGATGATCGGTTGGGTGGCGGGGCGACCGCCGGGATTGTAGCCGCTGCGGACGATCTTGCCCTGCACCGTGCGGTCGGGCTTGTTCTGCTCGCGGATGAAGAAGTCGATGGTCTTGCCCTCGTTGAGCTGGAGCATCAAGCCGGAGGAAACCGGATCGTTGCGGTACGCCTGCTCGAGGATTTGGAATTGCACCTTGGCGGCCGGATCGCGCAAAATCACCGAATCGGTTTCGGCCTGCGCGGTCATGCCGGAGAAGCGGGCTTCGTTGACCCCGGCCTTGAGGTCGAGCGGCACGCTGTCGCGCACCACGGCGAAGTTCTGGTTGTAGATGGTCAGCGAGGGAGCGGCGAAAGCGCTTGGAGCGGCGGCTAGGAAGCCGAGGTTGGCGAGGGTTCCGAGATGGCGGACGGTGAATGGGCGGTGCTTGATCATGGTGTGATTGGGGGTACTCGCACAGTATGACACGGTTCGAGGCGAATGCTTGGAAAATAATTTCCGCTGCCGCGGCGAATTTCAAGTCATCAAACCATGAGGATCCGCTTTGACAGTTCGGTTTTGGTTGGTCGGCTTGCCTTGGGATCACCGTGACCGCGCCCCGAACCGGCACTCACCCATCAAGCGCAACCCTATCCGGCAGGGTCACCTGCAGGATGATCGAATCCTGCGAGGCCGTCACCGGTTTGGCATCGCACGGCAGCAGGAGGGATTGGCCTTTTGCGAAGCGCCGCCCGGCCGCACTCACCAAGCACCCGGCTACCACCACCAGGATAGAGAAGCGACCGTCATCGGGATTGCCGACGGCATCACCGGCGGCGAGCACTTTGCGCGTGGTCTTGAAATGCCGGCATTCTGCTAGAACCTCGCCGCGCGGCGGATCCATGGCGGGTTCGTGGTCGTCAAAGTCGATGCTCGCGAGCGACTCGGCGATGTGGAGGTCGCGCGGTTTGTCATCGAGGCCGGGGCGGTTCCAATCGAAGACGCGGAAGGTGGTGTTCGAGTTTTGTTGGATTTCATGGATCAGGAAACCGCCGCCAATGGCGTGCAACCGGCCCATCGGGATGAAAATCGAGTCACCGGGCCGCGGCGTGAGCGAATGCACGCAATTCATCACGGTGCCCTCGCGGATGGCCGCCTCGAAATCGCCGCGTGACACGCCGGCCTTGAGTCCGACATAGAGTTTGGCACCGGGCACGCAATCGGCGACATACCACATTTCGGCCTTGGGTTCGCCTCCCAGCCTGGCGATCACCTCGGCTGGCGGATGGACCTGAATTGATAGGTCATCGCGGGCATCCAGCACTTTGAAAAGCAGCGGAAACCGCGGGTGATCCTCCAGCCCCGCGCCGAAAACCGCCTCCCGCCGCCGAGTCCATAGTTCATGCAGCGAAAACCCGGCCCACTCACCCTGGTCCACCACCGATTGCTGCGAGTCGCGGTCCACGATTTCCCAAGACTCGCCATAGACCCGGTCCGGCCTGGGCAGTGCGCGGCCATAGACGCGCTCCAATTTGCGCCCGCCCCACACATGCTCCAGATAGACCGGGGAAAAGGTGATGGGTTCCATGGCCAATCCATAGGCGAAGCGGCGGGTTCTTGCAATCGGAAGATGTTGCGCAAATCGGAATTGACCTGCCGCCACCCGGCGCCGACACTGCGCGAACCTTGCAGCCCTCCCCGCATGAAAATCCCGTCACTCTGGAAAAACGCCCGCGGCGGCGCAGGCTGGCGCGGCGTTGGATCCTGCTGGGCGCAATGGTCCTCGGCGTGCTGTGGCTCGACGGCCCGGGCCTGCGCTGGCTGGTGCCGCTGGCGGCCCAACATTTTCTCGATAAAGCCGGTTTCCAAGGAAGCTTTCGCCTTGAGGGCAGCCTCAGCGGCGGCGTTTCCGTCACGGAGGTGAGCGTGCATGGATCGGGCAGTCTCGCCGCCATTGCGGTCGGCCGCGTCACGCCGCATTACCAATGGTCTCATCTGGTGCGAGGCAAGCTCGACGGTCTTTCCGTTGAGGGTGCCCATGTGGAATTGCGTCTCGGTGAGTCAGAGGCGAAGGAGACGGCCGACGCGCAAAAGCCCCCGCTCGATTTGGAAAAACTCTGCCAAACCCTCCGCGCCGTGCGCGGGCAAATCGTCCCCTTGCAGCTCGATTTCAAGCAGCTCAGCCTCAATGCCACGCGCCATGGCAGACCCGTATTCAAATTGGAACCGAGCCGGCTTTCGCACGCGACGGGCAGTGATGACATCACCCTGGAAATCGGCAGGATCACCGACCCCGGCGGCCGCGAGTATCCCGCCCAAACCACCCATCTGGCCTGGGCTGCCGACCGTCTAACACTCGACCGCCTCGATCCCGTCCCCGGCCTTGGCCTGAGCGAGTTGACGATACACCTTCCCGCTACCGGCCAGCCGGCTCTGGAATCCTTCATCCATCTCGATGATGCCGTGTTGCAAGTGCAAACCAGCGCCGGATTCGCCGCCGCCACGCTCGCCCTCACGTCCGGTTCGGTTGACCCGCAAAAATCAGCCGCGTCATTCGGCATCGAGTTGCCAGCCACCGGGAGGCTTTCCGCGTTTTCGCTTGAGGTCGCCCATCTCATGCCGGATCCCGCCGCCCTCACCGGCCGCGTTGATCTCTGCCTTGAGTCCCTGACCTATCAGGATTGGCAGGTGCCGCAGGCGACCATCGGCTGCGTCCTGGAAAACGAACGGGCCACCCTAACCCTTCGCGCCCAAACCCTGGGCTCGCCGTTCTCGTTAGATGGGGAGATCGCCCTCGTCCGCGCAAACGGCAAATTCCTGCCCGGCGATGCCAAAGGCACCTTTCACCTGACAAACATCCCCGCGGTGATCCGCCAACTCGCCACTCGCTTCGAAGCCATCCGGCCCGACGCCGACGTCCCGCAAGCCGCGCTCGACGGCTCGTTCAACCTCTCTATCAATGACAACAACCCGCGCGCCGCCGAAATCGACGCCGCTCTAACTCCCGCCGATCCAAGCCTCGCCAGCCCACTGGCCCTCAATGCCCGCTGGCTGCCGGACCAACCCGCCAGCGCCCGCCTCACCCTCGACGGACTGAAGCTCAACGCTCACTATGACTTCAGTGACCGAACCTACGATGGCACGCTTGCCCTCGATGGATTTTCCAACGCCCGCATCCAGCGCTGGCTCGCCGTCGCCGGGGTCGCTATCGACGGCAACCTTGATCTAACGACTAGCTGGGCCGGCGGCGGAGATCTGTCTAACAATACGCATCGCGGTGAGCTGACACTCACCCGGGTGGCATGGCAGCAAGCGGGAAAAGCCCCCATCGCCGCCAGCGGAATCGTCCGCTACGAGTGGCCCGTCACCGTGACCGTGAGCGACCTGAAGGCACAAACCGGGCAACAATCCCTCACTCTCGATGAACTGCGGGTGTCGTGGCCACAGGCGGAAACAAGGACGGCCACCGCCACAGACGCGACGAGCCGCTGGTGGCCTAACCAAGCGACGCTGCGCGGCGCGAAAGTCGAGGCGGAAGACCAAACCCTAACATTTGAAGCCGAGCTGGCCGATGGCCTGTTCCAGCTCAAGGAATTCCTCTGGCTTGATGGGGAAACCGAGATTGCGGAAGGCGCTGCCAGCCTGCCGGTGCCGGAGGATTTCTCGCAATGGCGCGACACGCTCGCCAAGGACACCCGCCCCGCCACGGTTTCGCTGCAATCCCGCAAACTTGCTCTCGCCTTGTTCAAGCCCTGGCTGCCCGCAGCCGCCCAACTCGACCCTCGCGCCACCGGCCAGGTCCACCTCAGTCTCTCCGGCAACTACGCCGCACCGGCCGTCGATGCCACCCTCGAATGCCTCAACCTCAGATCCACCGCCAATCCCAAAGTCCCGCCTGCCGCGCTCAAGCTCACGATTAAAACGAACGATGGAAACATCCTGCTCGACGGTTCCGCCACCATTCCCGGCTATGCGCCAGCCTTGCTGAGCGCCTCGATGCCATTTCGCCCGGCCGTCTGGGCCGAGGCGCCGGAATCCCTCAGGCAGGAACCCCTAACAGCCAGAGCCGACCTGCCGCGGCTCGACCTTTCCCGTTTCACCCCCTTGGTGTCGGCGGCCAAACAACTCAGCGGCACGCTGACCGGCAATCTGGAGGTCGCTGGCAAACTCGCCACGCCCGAGGTGCGCGGTGCCCTTCATCTGACCAACGCCGGCATCGTCTTCACCGACCTCAAACTGCCGGCGGTCCAGTCCGCCCAAGCCGATGTCGACCTCACCCTCAACGCCGTGACTCTAAGGAATCTGCGTGCCTCCGTCGCCGGCGGCAGTCTCAACGGCAATGGCGTCCTCACCCTAACCGATAATAAGCCCGCCTCGCTCGATTTCCGCTTGCGCGGCGACCACCTCCCGCTGCTGCGCAATGACATGCTCATCCTGCGCGCAAATCTCGACCTGCGACTGCAAGGGCCGTGGGAAACCGCCACTCTAACAGGCACCGCCGGCGCCGTCGACAGCTTGTTTTACCGCGACATCGAACTGCTGCCCATCGGCAAGCCCTTCACCGCGCCATCCGCCGCCGCGCTGCCCAAGATCGATGCGCCGAAAAGCAGCGGCAGCGCCCTGCCCGCACCCCTTGGCAACTGGACCCTCGACGTCGCCGCACGCACCCAGGAGCCCTTCCTCATTCGTGGCAATCTGGCCACCGGCCGCGTCGATGCCAGCGTGCGCATCGGCGGCAGCCTCGCCAATCCCCTGCCGGATGGCACTGTCACCCTCTCGAATTTTGCGGCCACCCTGCCCTTCAGCACCCTCAAGGTGAAATCCGGGACCTTGCGTTTCACCCCGGAGTCCGGCTTCGATCCGATCCTTGAAATCCGCGGCATTGCCCAACCGCGCCCCTATCAAATCGATGTCTATGCATACGGCAGGGTGTCGGATCCGCAACTCGTCCTCACCTCCAACCCGCCGCTGCCGGACAATGAGATCATGACCCTGTTGGCCACCGGCACCACCAGCTCCGGACTGCAAAACACCCAGGCCGCATCCTCGCGCGCCATCCAGTTGTTCGCCGAGGAAGTGCGCCGCGGCCGGGTGGGTTATGTGAAACAACTCCGACCCTTGTTAGGCCTGCTTGACCGCGTGGATTTCAGTCTCGCCGAGAGCGACCCCTATTCCAGCGGTTCGCTATCCACCGCCACCATCAACCTGTCCGATCGCTGGCTGGTCTCCGCCGGCATGGGCTCCGAAGGCAGCACCCGCGTCATGGCCATCTGGCGTGTCTCGTTCAAGTGAAGCCAAAGACAGAAGACCATGAGACAGAAGACGGAAGAAAAGAAGGGGAGGTTCCAATGACTTCTGTCTTCTGTCTTCGAGCGCAGCGCCCTCTTGTCTTCTGTCTTCTGTCTTGGAGCGCGGCGGTCTTGTGTCTTAATGCCGAGACCCGCGTGCGGATCGAGGGGATGCAGGGCAAAAGCGAACAACAGGTCCTGGATTTGATGGGCGGCCGTCTCTATCAAATCCGCGCCAATCCGGCCTCGCCCTCGCGTGCCGACGATGCCGCGTTTCTCGTCCGCCAGGTGTTGCAGAACGACGGTTACACCGACGTTCATGTCGATTGGAAAATAGTCAACTCCGGCGAGATCCTGCTAACCGTCGGCCCGACCAGCCGCGTGGCGCTCGGCAGCGTCACCGTGCTCGGCGTGGATGGGCGCGATGCCAGCCGTTTGTCGCGCTTGTTTCGCAGTCCGGCGCAAAAGGATCGATCGCAAGGCGACTCGCCGCCGTTTCGCGAGGAGGATGTGGCCACCGGGCTGAGCTACCTGAAACAGGACCTTCAGGCGCAGGGCTACTGGGCGGCCGATGCGGTGATTCAGAAACGCGATGCCGCGCGAGCCGGTGGCGCGGTGAACCTGGTCATCCGCGTGCTCCCCGGGCCGCTGTACCACCTGGCACGCGCCAAGGTGAGCAGCGCCGCAGGTCCGGCGGCGGCGTTGGTGTCGACCACCGCGCAACCCTTCATCGGCCGCCCCGCCACCACCGCCAACCTCAACACCCTGCGCAGCGAAGTGGAGGAGGCATTTCTCAGCCGGGGCTATCCGGATGCCAGGATCTCGATGGGAAGCTTGTTGGAAACGCCGGCCTTCATCCCGGATTTCACCGTCGAGCTCGGCACCCGCGTGCGCCTGCGTCACCTCACCGCCGATGGCTTTCAACGGACCAATCCGCAGCGCATCCAACGGCGGATGCGCGACCTCGAAGGCGATTGGTATGACAAATCGGCCATGAACAAACGCTTGCGCGAACTCCTCGCCACCGGCGCATTCTCCTCCGCACGCGTCGAAACCCGGCCGGCCGGCGACAATCTCATCGATGCCACCCTTCATTTCGAGGAGGCCAATGCCCGTGAAATCACCGTCGCCGCGGGCGCCGGGTCTTATCAGGGGCCAATCGGCCGGTTGACCTATGCCGACCGCAACCTCTTCGGCGAATTGTTGGGTTTCAGCGCCGGCATCGAGGGGAGTTCGCGCGGGGTGTTAGGAGAGACCCGCATCGCCGATCCCTGGCTGCTCGGATCGGACTACGCGGCCAGCGCGCGAATCTACGCGCTGCTGTTCGCCCCCGACGGCTACAATTCGTTTGAAAGCGGCATCGAAGGCGCCATCAGCCGCAAGTTCGGCGGGCATTACAAAATCGAGCTGCTGGCCGGTTGGTCGATGGTCAATAACAGTGAGAACGGGCTGCCCGCTTCCGCCTTGGGGGAAACCATCTTTTCCCATCCGCGAATCTGCCTCACCCAATCGCTCGACTATCGCGACAACCCGGTGCTTCCAACCTCCGGCTGGCACCTCGCAATGCCGCTGGAAATCGGTGCGGCAGTCAGCACCCAAACCACCACGTTTTTCAATGCCGGTCTGAGTGGCGGCTGGTATCGTCAACTCAATTCCAACTATCAAGTCGCCCTCGGCGGCCAGCTCGGTCTGCTCATTCCCACAGGCGACGGCACGGATTTGCCAATCAGCCTGCGCTATTTCAACGGCGGCGCGCGCAGCGTCCGCAGCTTCCCCGAGCGCGAACTCGGCCCCGCCGCGGGCCCGCACAATTATCCCACCGGCGGCGAGGCCTCCTGGTCCGCCAACCTCGAACTCATCCGCAAACTCGGCGGCCCGGTCAAACTCGTCGGCTTCCTCGACGCCGGCTCCCTCAGCCAGAAATACTCTGACATCGCCGCCGCCGACGTCGAACTCGCCGCCGGTCTGGGCCTGCGCCTCGACCTGCCCATCGGCCCGGTGCGCCTCGAATACGGCTTCAATCTAACCCAACGCCCCGGCGACCCCACGGGCACCTTTCACTTCGCCATCGGTGCCGCGTTCTAAGCCGGCGCCACGGCCCATTCCTCGATCAAACGAAAGGCCACCGCTAACAACGTCGGCCCGAGAAACACACCCACCAGGCCGAAGGCCATCGCGCCGCCGATGACCCCGCAAAAAATCAGCACGAAAGGCATTTTGCTGCCCTGGCTGATCAGATAGGGCCGCAGGAAGTTGTCCACCCCGCTGATTCCTAACACCCCCCACAAGAGCATGAACACTCCCCAGCCCGCGGTGCCCTGGCTGAACAACCATAGCGCCGCGGGAATCCAAATGATCGGCGGTCCAAATGGAATGACCGCAAAAAAGAATGTCAGACAACCTAACAAAATAGCCCCCGGCACCCCCGCGATGCCGAAGCCGATGCCAGCCACCACCGCCTGAGCCAGCGCGGTGCCCAAAATCCCGTAGATCACGCCCTTGACCGTCGCCCCGGCCACATTCATCAAGTGGCGTCCCCGCCCGCCGGTCAGGCGGTCCACCGCCACGCCCATGCGCTCGGACAATACTTGGGCGTCGCGCAGCATGAAGAATGCCAGAAACGCGCTGACCAACACCTGGACGACGCCATTGCCCACCGCCAGGCCCACCGAAATGAGCCAAGTCCGCGCCCACGCGATGGAGCGGCCTAACAGCAGCACCAGTTCCGGCGACTGCGGCTTGCCCGGTTGGTTGCCCGGCACCGCGGCGGCTGGCGGCGGCAGCGCGGTGGCGTCCACGAGCACGCCCCTGCCACCTTCGACCACGATCTTGGCGCGTGGCGGCAAGTCTTGCGATGCCTTTTCCAGTTGCTCCAACCACAGCTTGCGGCCGGTCGCCAACTGCTCCCAGTCATTGGCCAACTCCTTGCCAAATATCGGGGTGCGGCTCACCCACAGCGGTGCCTCGTCCGGCATCGAAAGCAACCACTTGCGCGTCGCCTCGGTCAGCGCCTTGCCATCCTCGGCCACACTGAAACCGATCCACACCACCGGTCCGGCCAGCACGACCGTGAGGGTGAGAGTCACCAGGCAGGCGGCCAAAGTGCGCGACCCGCGGAACCACAGGGTGAAACGCCGCTGCAAGGGATAGAGGGAAAACGCCAGCACCATCGCCCACATCAGGGCCGACAAGAACGGCTGCAACACCACCACACAACCCACCAACAGCAGCAACAGCGCCACCCCACCCAAGAGGGGTTCCAACTTGCGCCGGGTCGGCATGCTTGGTTTTTCCATGTGTCCGACCGATCCTGACCGGCAATCCCCCGTCCAGCCAGCTCCAAACACGAAAAATTCACCTGCGGGCCGCCCGCTTCAGCCGGCGAGTGTACGCCCCCACAGGCGCATTCTTCAGAATGTGCGTGGGGCGAGTCCAGTTGCCGCCTATCAGCGGTAGTCCGCATCGCGGCCGTAGTTGCGGCTTCCAGCCGCAAGTATCGGGTCGCAGTTCTGCGCCTCTCATTGACTCACGGCTGTGCTGGCCGTGCCCCGCTTCGGAGTGAGTCGGCTCCACCCCTCCGCGCTTTTTGCTTCCTTCGCCCGGCATCCATCGCTAACCTTCGCTGCATGACCAAGAGCCTCCTGTGTCTGTGCCTCGCTCTAACCCCGCTGCATGCCGCCGACGACCTTTTTCGCGAGCGCTTTGCCGATCCCGCGACCCGCCCGCTGGCGCTTCAGGAACTCGTCCCCGGCACCCGCGACGCGTACTTTTTCACTGCCCTGCACCAGCAACTCGCCGGCCAATCCGCCGAGTTTCAAACATCCCTCTCCGCTTGGAAAGCCGCCAGCGAACGCAAAGTAGATCCGGTATCCAACAAAGGCCTCGCCGACCTCGAAAGTCGCCAGTTGCTCCTCGATTATCAAATCCAGCCCAAGCAATCGCTGGCCAAACTCATCGAGCGGTTGGAGCTGCAATTCGACGACGCGCGGCCCGACGCCGCCGCCGCCGCCGAAAGCCTGCCCACCCGCCTCGACCCGGCCCTCATCTCGCAGGCCGCCTTCGAGGCCGCCGCCGCCAAGGTCTCGCCGGAGGCACCCTACAGGCAGTGGCGCGGCGTGCGCCTGTTGCGCGAACTCGAGCAGATCAACACCTTCGACGACGCCAAAACCCGCTGGTTTCTCCAACACATCGAGCGCAGCGATCACCCCGGGGTGGTCCCGCTCATCGCCCGCTCACTTCTGCTCAAGCCAGCCGCCGATTTTGATTCGATCAGGTTCCACCGCGACCTAACATCCGAGCAGCTCGTCGCCCTGCTCAAGCTCGCGCCGGCCCTCCTGAACAACGAGACCTTCACCACCACTTATCTAGCCAAACTGCGACCCGGTGTGGAAACCGACTTTGCCCGCGATCTTGAGGCGCACGCCGCGCACCTGTGCCGCTGCCGCGATTTTGTCCTCACCCTGCCGCCCTCGCAGAACTCCCTCAAGGCCCATGTTCTGTTTCATCACCTCCGCCTCCAGGCCGAGCTGGGCAACCACCCCAAGGACGATTTCCTCGCCTTCCTCGCCCTGCCCCGCGCCACCCATCCGCTGCTCATTTCGGCCAAGGGGCAGCTCACCCTCGGCTGCCCTGACCTCAGCATCGACTTCACCACGGCCACCGGCTGCCCGCCTGTCCAAAATGACGCGCCCCTCATCGAGTCGTACCTCAACCATTTCCTCAGCCTAACCGATTCCGCCAAGGACTTCGCCCCCTTCATCCAGGAAAACATCCTAACCGAAACGCACGCCCGCGCCCGGCTTCTCGCCGGAGCCGACCCCGCGCGCTGGGCCGCGGCACTGGCCCCGGCCGCCTTCAAGGACCTGCAACAGGAAATGCGTATCACCTTTGCACCCGGCGCACCCGTCTTGCTGGCCGCCGCCGATGCCGTCAGTCTAACCCTCGACCTCAAGAACACCCCGGACCTGCTCGTCCGCATCTACGAGATTGACCAACCCTCGCACCTCGCACGACACGACAAAGAGCCTGACGAGGCTATCGATCTGGACGGCTTGGTGCCCCACCACCAGCGCCAGCTGACCTATCCGCAGGCACCGATCCTGCTCCACCGCGAAACCCTCGAGTTCCCCGAACTCAGCGGTGCCGGGGTCTGGCTGGTGGATTTCGTCAGCGGCCGGGTGTCGGTGCGCGCCCTCGTCCGCAAGGGCCAGCTCGTCCCCTATCTGGAAACCACCGCCACCGGCCAGACGATCCGCGTGTTCGATGAATCCGCCCACCCGCTCGCCACCGCCACCCTCAGCCTCGGCAGCGAGTCCTACCGCGCCGACGCCACCGGCAGCATCACCATTCCCAACGCTCCTTACAAACACGCCACCGAGGGGCTGCTGCGCGCCGGCAAACTCGCCACAACCATCACCCTCGGCCCGCGCGAAGACCATCCCGAGCTGGAGGCCGCCTTTCACCTCGACCGCGAACAACTCCTCGCCGACCAGCCCACCGAGGTCCAACTGCGGCTCCGCCTCAACAACAACGGCCACGAACTCCCGCTGGAACGCTTGGAAAACCCGGCCTTCGTGCTCACGGCGAAATTGTTAGGAGGGGTCACCACCGAACGCGTCATCGCCGAAAACCTCAAACTCGACCCCACCCTCAGCATCCCCTTTCAAGTCCCCGCCGACCTGCGCTCGCTCACCCTGACATTGCGCGGCACCTTCACCCCGGCCACCGGCGGCGACCCGCTCAAGCTCAGCGCAAATGCCACCTATCAAATCAACGCCGACCTGGATAAATCCACCATCGCCACCGCCTTTTTCTCGGCCACCGCCACTGGTTACCGGCTCGAGCTGCGCGGCCGCAATGGCGAGCCGCTGCCGTCCCGCGCCGTCTCCCTCAGGTGCGATCGTGGCGACATCGAGCCACACCTCACGCTGCATGCCCGCACCGATGCCCAGGGCCGCATCGACCTCGGAAAACTCGACACCATCGACGAAATCACAGCCTCCGGCACCGGCATCGCGGAGGCCGCGCTGCATGGTAATGCCCGCGCGCTGCATTGCGCCGCAAATATCCAGGTCGCCGCCAACACCGACGTCCGCCTGCCGCTCGAAACGCCCGCCCCAACCCTCGACCGGCTGCATTTCTCGCTGCTGGAAGTCATCGATCGGCAACCCGTCCGCGACCACTTCGGCAACCTCGCCATCGCCGACGGCCAATTGCTCATCCGCCACCTGCCGCCCGGCGATTTCATCCTCCGCCAGCTCCGCCTCAACGGCCCCAAAAACTTGACCGATGACATCACCCTCCACGTCTCCGCCGGCGTGGAACAGGACGGTCTCCTCATCTCCGCCAACCGCATCATGCCGCGCGTCTCGCCGGTCAATCCCAGCATCACCAAAGCCGCCGCGGAAAACGGCCAGCTCACCCTCCAACTCCGCGACGCCGGTCCGCACACCCGCGTCACCGTGGTTGGCAAACGCTACACCTTCGAGGGCTGGGAAGCGGGCTGGGCCGCGTACCACTTTTGCCCGCCCTGTCGGACATTTTCACGCCCGGCTTCGAGGGCTGCGGCTATCTGACCGAACG
>Ga0118677_10008974_pt1 | contig 15820 bp, 17 predicted proteins | sample AliMusrvi5mmetaG_FD_86154 | JGI IMG/M metagenome (GOLD analysis project Ga0118677, IMG submission 86154) | reverse complement strand
GGCTCACACTGCGACGCCCTAAGCCGCAGCTCATGGCAGTGCCGGATCGGGGTCGGGGGGACCTCCGGGCTTGCGCTGGTGAAGCTCCCCCCGGTGAGGGGAGATCAGAGGGTTAGGGGGCTAGTTCAGCTGAAAAGAGACCGCTGCCTGCGACTCGACGGGTTCTTGCGAAACCGCAGCACCCGCGGAGCTTGCTGCAGGTGCCGCTGCAATTCGGCGCGCAGGCGCGGAAAGAAGAAGAGCTCGCTGCCCGGGCCCGATTCGCCCGCCAGGCGGTGCAGATCGAACTCGGCCACGCCAGGCCGAGAATTGGTTTCACTGGCAGGCTGCTCCGGGGCTGCGAACCCGCCCAGCACCTTCTCCAGCGCCCCAACGAATTCTCCCAGAGACACGGTCTGCCGTCCTAATTCATGTTTGAAGTAATGGAAGACGGCGTTGGTGGCGTGCTGGACAAAATCCGAATCGAACTGCTTCGCCGTGTGACCTTCCAACTCCACGGCGACCATGTCAGCGGAATACGGGATGGTTTCGCCGGCACCCACTTCGAAGAGCAGACAATCGGAAGCGAGGGTAATCATTACTTGCCTTCGAGTTTCTTCACTTCTTGCACGAAATCGGTCGCCTCCTGGAAGCGCCGATACACGCTGGCAAAGCGCACGTAAGCCACGTCGTCGATTTGGCGCAAGCCCTCCATGACCAGCTTTCCGATGAATTCGGAAGGCACTTCGCGCTCATATTTGTCCGTGACTTCATTGCCGATGCGCTCCACCAGATCTTCGACGACCTTGAGACCGATGGGGCGTTTCTGGCAGGCCTTCTTGAGCCCAGACATCAGTTTCTCCTTCGAGAACTCCTCGCGGCGGCCATCGTGTTTGAGCACCACCAACCCGGCTCGCTCGACTTCTTCATAAGTCGTAAACCGATAACTGCACGAGATACATTCCCGGCGTCGACGAATCGTCGCCCCTTCTCGGGAAGCACGAGAATCAATCACTTTATCGTCCTGACAGCCGCATTTTGGGCATCGCATATCGACACTACCACTGCTAATTGTGGTAGCGGAGCTTGTACCACACAAAGTATTGGGGCGTCAAGTGCCAGACTTTAGAATACCTGGGGTACCCCCTCGACGAGCATGCGAACTTTGTGGGTAAGGCCCTGCTCCGCGGCAAGCTGCCGCAGCCAGCGGGGAGGCTCATCCAGTTCCTCGAACGAGAGCCGGAATGTGCCGTAGTGCATCGGCACCAGCCATCGGGCGTGCAGATCCTTGAATACTTTGATGGCGTCATCGGGTCCCATATGCATGTGGCGAAATGACTCCGGGTGGTAAGCGCCGATCGGCAGTAACGCGATTTCCGGCTTGCACACCTTTCCGATCTCCTTGAAGCCATCGAAATAGGCGCTGTCGCCTGCATGATAAATACGCCGGCCTTGATGTTCCAGAACAAACCCGCCGTAACCCCGCCGATGGTCGCGCAGGACGCGTGCGCCCCAGTGTTTGGCGGGGGTCAGGGTCACCTTCCAGTCTCGCTGGCAAAAGCTCTCCCACCAGTCCAACTCTACTACTCGCCCAAATCCCAAATTGTAGGCCAGGTCGCCGACGCCCCAGGGCATGATGCCGATTTTCGGGTGCGGCAGGCGTCGGAGTGTGGGCTTATGGAAATGATCGAAATGCGCGTGGGTTAGCAGCACGAGGTCAATCGGTGGCAGGTGTTCTATCTTCAGGCCGGATCGCTTGATTCGTTTCAGCAGAAAGAGCCAGTTGGCAAAGTTAGGATCAATCAGCACGTTCAAGTCCGTGAACTGGACCAGGAACGAGGCGTGGCCAATCCAGGTGATGGCCACCTGGCCGACCGTCAATTTGGGAAACGCCGGTCGTTGGGGGTGGCCAGTGCGCCGAGTCAATAAGGCCTTCCAAACCATCTCGCGAAAGAAGGTGCGCGGGTTGAAGTGCTTGGCTGGGGTTAGATCTTTAAAAGATCGCGGGAGCGGCTGACGGCCCGGCGCCGGTCGATACGGAGCGTGCTTCGTCATGAATCGTTATCCATCTTATAGATACTACGCTTTGAATAAAACTCAAATTGGACCGTCGTACCGGGCTGAGTCAGTGAAACGGCAACTCGACAGATTCCTTCTGAAGAAGCCAGCCCTGGGCAAAGGCGTTTATATTGCCCGGGGCGCGGTGGTGCTGGGCGACGTCACGCTCGGTCATCACTCCAGCGTCTGGTACAACGCCGTGCTCCGGGGTGACCTCAACCGCATTGTTGTCGGCCACCATACAAACATCCAGGACAATGCCGTCTTGCATTTGGCGGACGATTTCCCCTGCATCGTAGGCAATTACGTCACTATTGGCCATGTCGCCGTCGTTCACGCCTGCACGATTGGCGATCAGGTTCTGATTGGCATGGGATCGGCCATTCTTGACGGCGCCGTGATCGGCGAGCAGTCGCTCGTCGGCGCAGGCGCTTTGGTCACGCCTGGCACTCAAATTCCTCCCGGTTCCCTGGTGCTGGGTTCGCCTGCCAAAGTGGTCCGCGCGTTGTCGCGGCAGGAACGGATCGGTCTCAAGAAAACGGCCGAGAAATACGTGCGTCTCGCCGCTTACTACTCGGAGCACTCGATTAACGTCTCCTCGTCTCGAGGCACTTAGCCGTGACTATGCTGTAATAGGGGAGCGCGCCCGCCCCGGGCGCCGTGACTGGCGCCCTCGCCAGTCACCTTCCGGGCTCGCGAAAAGGACTCGCTTTTTTTGTGACTCGGCACGCAGCCCCGCCACCCAGCGAGGGCGCTGGCTGGCTGCGCCCGGGGCGGGCGTGCTCCCCATTTCCAACTGCATGGTTACGGCTTAGCCGCGGAGTAAGTCTCCTTGGGCCGTAAGGGGCGGTGCTTCCGGCTCCGGTTCGTGTTTTCCTGACCGGTAAACACTCTCCACCAGGAACAGCGGCCGCCCTCGCGTCTGCTCGTGGATCCGCCCCAGGTAATGCCCGATGATGCCCAGGACGGAAAGCTGAACACTGCCCAGGACCGTGACGACGATCATTAAGCTGGTCCAGCCCTGCGGCGTCTGGCCGACCTTCCACCAGGAGTAAAGCGCGTAAACGATCAGCAGGAATCCGGTGCAGGCGAACAATAACCCGGCGTAACTTGCCAATGCCAATGGCCGGGTCGAGGACGCCACCACGCCATCCAGGGCCAGGCGGAGCAGTCGGCCAAATGGATACTTGGTCGTGCCCGCAAACCGCTTGTCGCGATCATAGGGAAATGGCACTTGCCGAAACCCAACCCAGCTCACCATCCCGCGAATAAAGCGGTGGCGTTCTGGCATTTGCAGCAGCAGTTCCAACACCCGCCGGGAGATAAGCCGGAAATCCCCGCTGTCGAGCGGGATCGGGGTCTCGGACAGGCGGCTCAGCATGCGGTAAAACACCGCGCACGCGAGCCGCTTCAGCCAGGCATCACCCCGACGACTACGGCGTTGCGCATAAACCACGTCGGCACCTTGTTCCATCAAGGCGAGCATCTGCGGCAGCAGTTCAGGTGGGTCCTGCAGGTCGGCGTCCAGTATCAGCACGCGCCCGCCGGTGCAGTAATGCAGGCCAGCGGACAAAGCCAGTTGGTGCCCGTGGTTGCGGGAGAGGTTGACGATCACAAAAGCGGGGTCCCGCTGCGCGAACTGGAGCATTTGAGCCAGCGTATCATCCTTGGAACCGTCGTTCACGAGCACGACCTCATACTCCTTCCCCAGGGCATCGGCCACAGCCTTGACCCGGCGGCAGGTTTCCGGCAGCACCGCGCTCTCGTTGTAACACGGCAGCAGGAAAGTCAGATAGGGACGCTCAGCGCTGCCGGAAGAAACAGACGTTGGCTTCATAGCACGATTATATTCGGCGCAACACAAGTGCTGGTAATTTACCTTGGAATATCGTCCAAATATGAGACGCGGAACTTCGTGCGGTCCAGCCGATCCTTGCTGTCACCGAGTTGGTAAAGGGGCTTGTTGCCGTAGAACGAGGCCCATTGCGAGTAGCTGCTCAAGGGCCCCAATATGTAATCGCATTTGGCGAGGGCATACAAATCACCCATCGGGGATCCGGGACCAAAGCCAACCGTCAAACCCGGAAACTCCTCTTGGCGCCGCGGTTCATCGCTGCACACTAGGAAAGCCACCTTTTGGCCTGGAAACTGGCCGGCCAACTCGCGCATCCAGGACACATATTGTGGGATCGTGAAGAAGCACGTGCCTTTCCTCCAATGCCGATAGTCTTCCTGGCGGACATGAACACCGATAACGACATCCGCATCCTTGCGCAAGGGCACAACGGCCTGAGTGCTGGCTCGCTCATACTCCGCGATCGGCCGGAAATACGCTCTCACTTTCTCCGCCTGCCGACGCATGGCCTCGGGAGCGCGGAATATCCACCCATAAACGAACACGATCCTGGCGTCCTCGATTTGTGCCTGCACTTCTGGAGTTTCCAGGAGAATGATGAGCTGGCCAGGCCGTTCGCGCAAGGTGAACACCCGTTTGCCGAAGAGCGGCAACTTCTCATTCAGCAAGCTCACTCGGCGGATAATATGGACGAAGATCCGGGTCTTGCGGATCGCACCGGCGATACCGGGAATCCGGTCTAGCCAGCTTTGGCGTTCCGACACCGGGTAACGGCAGTAAATGTCTCGCCGCGTGGTCTCGAAGAGAGCAGCGTAGGAATGGAAAGTGACGTTGATCAGCCTATGTCCATACTCCGCCGCGAAGGCGACTAAATTGGCGAACAGGGTGAGGCGATTCCCCATTCGGCCGCACCGCAGTCCGACGACCAGCAGCTTGCCCTCTCTCGACCTTGCCGACTCAGATGGCAAGGAGAGAGTGTGCAGAGGCGGATGTTCGGGCGCTGGGGACATCACTACTGCTTGGTAAACAACCCCCAGCAGGTTGTAAAGGAGAATGCCGGGTCTCAGCGCAACTCGGGCTTGGGATTGCCGAGAATCTCTTGAACCGCACGAACCAATTCGGAAGTCTCGACGCCTTGCAGCGGCTCCCTTTCCGCCACCACGGTGCCAAATAAGGTACGATGCGTGTCGCCGACGGGGATCCAGCCATTTGTACCGGGGCCGGCGCGAAACCACGATACCGTGGGCGTTCCAGTCATCAACGCAAGATGTAATGTCCCCGTGTCCCCGCACAGATGCACTGCGGCCTGCTGGATCACCGCCGACAACTGCACCAGGTCCAGCTCGCCGGCAAACACCCGCCAGGGCTTGTGCGGCAGCATCGCCACCAGGGCCGCCATCTTGGCGCGTTCGCGTTCGGTGGGCGCCGCCGACAACACGCAGCGCTTTTCGGGGAAACGGTTTTCCAGGCGGCTGATGAGCTCGACGAGTTGTTTGGGAGGCAGCTCCTTCTTATCGGCAGTCGTGAAGGGGCTAAGGTGGAAATAGGTGCCGGTTTCGGCCGGCGTGATGCCAGCAGCCTGCAAGTTGGCAGGATCGATCTGCGGACGAAACTCCGCTTGCGTGAAAGGGAAGCCGGCCTGCTCCAGGCAGCGGCATTTCTGGACGTAAACCGGTTCCGTGGGCGAGTAGTAGTTGACGAACTCGGTGAACATCCGGCCCCAAAACGGCGGTCCGCCACTCCTGGGTCGCCGTCCCAACCGCGCCCGCGCCCCACTGAGAAAGCTCAGCCAACTCGACCGGTCCGATCCGTTGAGGTTGATCAGCACGTCAAAGCGCTCCCGGCGCAGCCGCGCGACCATCTGCAGGTTCTGCTTTAGCGTCGCATGCTTCGGAAAGCGCGCATACCCCCAGGCGCGGTCAACCCAGGGCACGCAGGCCATCAACGATACGATATGGTCGGCGACTGCCGCATGCAGCTCGGCTTCAGGATAGGCCTGTCGGACCATCCAGAGCGTCGGCAACATGTGGACGGTATCTCCCAGAAAGCCCAAATCCAGCACCATGACCTTTCTGGCACCGCGCGTCCGTTCCAAGAAACCGCCCTGGGCAGGTATGGCTGCCATGTCAGATCTTAGTGTCGCGTTGAATGAGTGGTTTGATTCACTTTCCCCCGAACATACAAGTGCCGACATCGGCTGACAATGCTGCCCTGCCTCCATGGTGGTTGACGCGACTTCGCTGTTCTCGCTGGAATAGCCCTGGTCGCATGCTCATGGCCCACAAGCAACTCCGTTCTACCTCCCGATCCCCGCCGGAGCCTCGCCGGAGCCTCGCCGTAGTACCTCCGTTAGTCTAACGGAGGTACTACGGCGAGGCTCCGGCGAGGCTCCGGCGGGGCCCGCGCGCCCTGCCCGGGGAAAAGGCTCGTCTCCCCGCAGCCACCTGAACATACTCGGTACCCGATGTTACGTTCTGTGACGGGAGCACCATCATGAAAATCCTGGCCATCCAATTCCGCTACCTGGGTGACGCGGCTCTGATGACACCAGCCCTGCGCGCTATCCGGGAGCATTTTTCGAGCGCTGCGCTTCACGTGCTCGTGGCGGAGGAAGTCGTGCCGCTGCTGCAACATATGCCAGGCCTGACCCGCGTCTGGGCCTTCCCCCGAAGGCGGGGCAGAGCAAAGCCGACCCTATCTTGGCCGGCCATCCGGGCGCTGCGGCAGGAACGGTTCGACCACTCGATTGATTTCGGTGGCAACGACCGGGGCGCAATCGTCAGCCTTCTTTGCGGCGCCCGGCAGCGTTTGGGACCCTTATGGCCCGGCGGCTTTCTGGGCCGGCGCTTTTGCTACACGCACGCCCACCGGCTCCAGCCGTCAGGACACCAATCGCTAACCAATTTCCAGCTCCTGTCGGCCTGGGGAATTGCCGCACCCGATTGCCCCAGCCTTGAGATTCACTCCGATCCCGGGCTGATCAAAGCTGCCGAACAGCTCCTTCCTCGCCCAGCGGTCCTTTGCCACTTGTCCACCAGCCAGCCCAAGAAGGAATGGCCGCTGGCGCATTGGGCCGAGCTTCATCGCCGGGCCACCGCCGCCGGACAAGAACTGGTGTTCTCGACCGGAATCAGCCCCCGGGAGCGCGCCTTGCTCGAGGACTTGCGGAAACAGCTTCCGGGCGTGCCCGCGCTTCCCGTGCTCCCGGACTTGCCGACCTTCCTGGCGGTACTGAAGCGAGCGCGGTTGTTCATCAGCGGGGACACCGGACCCATGCATTTTGCTGCGGGGCTCGGGGTACCGACCATTAGTATGTTCGGCCCCTCCCCAGCGGGAAAGTGGGCGCCGCTTGGCAAACAGCATCGCACCCTGCAAGCTGATAAGTGCAGTTGCGGTGCCGATACTTCTGTTTGCCTCAGTGCGAGTCCTTGCATGGCAACACTTTCCCCGGAGGCCGTACTGCGGTTGGTCCTGGAGGTCACGGCGGCCCGAAGACCTTTCTAATGGCTCGACAAGTTGCATAAGTTACATGGGTTACATCGTTACTAGCGCAGGCGGCGCAAGTTGCTCATGTAACTCATGTAACTTAGGCAACGATTTAACTTCGTAATTGCACTACAGCGAATGATACCGAATCTGCCCCTCCCGGTTATCTGGCGACCCAAAGGCTTTGTTCCATCATTGGAGGAGCTGGATTCAACCCACGGAGTGCTGGCTAAGAGTGATGTTGCTCAAGCGATTGATCCACAGGGCGATGGCCATCACCCTTTGAGCGTTGTTGAATTAGCGGAGGGCCGGATTGTAGGAGATTTGAGACTGGCGGTCACCCGTAACGGTATTGCCATAGGAAAGCTCCAATCGTTGATCGGCAGCAAAGATCCGGGGACGCATTATCTGCTCCGTAACCCGCGGCTGCGTTTATTGCGTCGGTTCCCCGGCGTTGCCCTCCTGCTCGGAATCCCCGAATCCGCCAATTATTACCATTGGTTGCTCAACAGCGTGCCGCGTTGGAAACTACTGGAGGCGGCAGAGCGAACTAACGCTTACGATTATGTTCTTCTGAATGAGTCCGGCCCTTCTTTTCAGGACGAAACCTTGGATCGGCTGCGCGTGCCCCGAAGTAAACGATTGCGGTGTTCCACGCATTTCCTGTTTCAGTTTGAACGACTCGTAGTGCCGGATATGCCTTTGCCCTTGTTCAAGGTGCCAGGCTGGGCCCGCGATTGGGTGCGATCGCTCATTCCCGAACGCGACCCCTACGCGCCCAAACTCCTCTATGTCTCCCGCCGCGCAGCCAGTCGCCGCCGACTCGCGAACGAACTGACGGTAGAGCCGCATCTGAAGAAACTAGGCTTTTCTATAGTGCAGCCCGAGCGATTGGGGCTTGCTGAACAAGCCAGGTTGTTCAGCGCGGCCGAGTGCATTGTCGCCCCGCACGGAGCGGGTCTGGCCAACCTGGTCTTTGCACCCCCCGGAGCACACTTGGTGGAATTATTCCATCCGAATGCCACGGCGGTATTCTATCGCGAGCTCGCTATGGTTTGCGGCCTCCGTTACACGAGATTATCTGGACACCCAAGCGGCTCGCCGAAGACAGCCGATTTCACCATCGACTTACAGCAGCTCTTGGATTTAGTCTTATAGATTAAGCCATGAGCCTTAGCATTTTAGGCATCTCTGCCTTTTACCACGACAGCGCCGCTGCCGTGGTGAAAGACGGCCGGATTGTGGCCGCGGCCCAGGAGGAACGGTTCACCCGCATCAAGCACGACCATAACTTCCCGAAGAACGCCGTGGATTATTGCTTGAAGGAAGCCGGCGTGGCCGCTGAGCAACTGGATTACGTGGTGTTCTACGATAAGCCGTTCCTGAAGTTCGACCGGCTTATGGAAACATACCTGGCCTATACGCCGCGCGGTTTCCGCTCGTTCATGATGGCCATGCCGCTCTGGCTCAAGACCAAGCTCCACCTGCCTCGGGAAATCCGCCGTGCTCTCGACTCCCGCTACCGCAAGCGCATTGCCTTCACGGGCCACCACGAGTCACATGCCGCAAGCGCGTTCTTCCCTTCGCCGTTTGAGGAAGCTGCGATCCTCACCCTGGATGGCGTGGGCGAGTGGGACACCGCCACCATCGGCTGGGGCAAAGGCAATAAGATCAAACTCCTCAAGACGCTGCACTTCCCTCACTCGCTGGGCTTGCTTTATAGCGCTTTTACCTACTTCTGCGGCTTCAAGGTCAACTCGGGCGAATATAAGCTCATGGGCCTGGCGCCCTACGGTGAACCGCGCTTCGCGGACCTTATTCTCGACAAGGTGGTGCATCTTCAGGATGATGGCTCTTTGGCCATGGACCTGCGCTACTTCGACTACTGCGCCGGCTTGACCATGACAGGAAAGGAGATGGAGCGTCTCCTTGGCGGTCCACCCCGCAAACCGGAGGCCAAGATCACTCAGCGCGAAATGGATTTGGCGGCCTCCATCCAGAAAGTCACGGAAGAGGTAGTCTTGCGCATGGCCAAGACGGCTCGGGATCTTACCGGCGCGCGCAAGCTTTGCCTGGCTGGGGGTGTGGCATTGAATTGTGTCGCCAACGGCAAACTGCTGCGCTCGGGCATCTTCGAGGATATCTTTATTCAACCGGCGGCGGGCGACGCCGGCGGAGCAATCGGTTCGGCCCTATTCGTTCACCACCAATTGCTCGATCGCCCGCGCACCACCAATGGCGCCGACACGATGCGTGGTTCCTGGCTCGGCCCCTCCTTCAGCAACGAGGAGATTCGCCGCCTGCTTGATGGACGCGGCATTCGCTACCAGTTCTTCGCCGATGAAGCTGAGTTGCTCAAGACGACCGCTGAGGCCATGGTGACCGGTCAGGTGGTGGGCTGGTTCCACGGGCGGATGGAGTTTGGCCCGCGCGCCCTCGGAGCGCGGAGCATCATCGGCGATGCCCGCAACGAAGCCATGCAGGCCACGATGAACCTCCGCATCAAGTTCCGCGAATCCTTCCGGCCGTTCGCTCCTTGCGTCCTGGAGGAAGACGTGAGCCGGTATTTCGACCTCGACCGTCCCTCGCCCTACATGCTGCTGGTAGCCGATGTTCGCAAGGAGTTACGACGCGACCTCACACCCGAGCAGGTGAGCTTGATGAAAGACCCGGACCTGCGCAAGCGGGTCAATGTCCCCCGCTCCAGCCTCCCGGCGATCACCCACGTGGATATGTCGGCCCGCGTGCAGACGGTGGACGAAGCGCGGCATGGCCGGTATTACCGGCTCATGAAGGAGTTCAAGCGGCAGACCGGGTGCGGGGTTATCATCAACACCAGCTTCAACATCCGCGGCGAGCCGATTGTTTGCACGCCGCAGGACGCGTACCGCTGCTTCATGGCGTCGGAGATGGATGTGCTTGTCCTTGAGAATTGCCTGCTCCGCCGCTCGGAACAGCCCGCCCTCAACACTGAGGAACGCCAGAAATATATCGCCAGCTTCAAGCTCGACTAACCCCTGCCTGCATGGTCAATCCATTCAAAGAAGTTAAGTGGAACCCCGACCTTCGGGAACGGCGCAAATTTGCGCTGAGCCTGATTATCGGCTTTCCGTGCATTGCGATCGTCCTGCTGGTGCTCGGATGGCTGCGCGGTCGAGGCTGGAATACCTCGCTGGCTGCGGTTCTTGGGGGCGGGGGTCTTTCGGTGGGGTTGCTCTTGCTGGCGCTGCCTCAATTCGCCCGGCCCATTTACGTCGGTTGGTATTTTATCGCTTGCTGCATCGGCACGGTGGTGGGCAATCTGGCACTGGCCATCGTGTTTTTCGTGCTAGTGACCGGCCTCGGGCTGCTCATGCGCGCCTTGGGCCGGCGACCGGTCCGCAAGACATTCGACAAGCGCGCGGCGACCTATTGGCAGGACGCCGAGCAGGTGGATGACCCCAGCCGCTATTATCGGCAGTTTTGAACGACGCTTATGAGCGAGAATAAGAAAAAAGCCTTCGAGCAGGCCCAAGAGGAAAAACAAGCTGGCATCATCAAGGAGTTCTTCCTGTTTCTGAGGTACAATAAGAAGTACTGGATGATTCCCATCCTGATTACCCTCCTCGCATTGGCTGCGCTGGTCCTTTTAGGCGGTACGGCGATCGCGCCTTTCATCTATACCCTCTTCTGACGACCGGAAGCACTAGACCCCGGGAAGCGCAAGCCTTCAGAACGTGCTGCTTGCGCTCAGGCGCGCGCCAGATTCTCAGACCAACCTGACTCTCACATCATGGAGCCCTCACCCACTCCGACCCGGCGCAGCGGTTGGCACAAGCTCTTTCCGCTTCTGGCCATCCTCTTGTCGCTGCTCGCCGCAGCGGTCATTGGGGAAGGTGCGCTGCGGTTGGCGGGGTATTCGCCGACTAACGTCAACCCTTTGAAGTCCTTTCATGTGTTCGATCCCGCGCTTGGATGGCGCGGGCGGAAACTCTACACCGCCAGGTTTAAGCGGCCGGATTTCGATGTGCTCATCGCCCACAATGCCGCCGGGTTCAGAAAGCAGGAGAACCTGGAAGCCAAGCTGAACCAGGCACCCCATCGCGCCTTCGTATTCGGCGATTCCTTCGTCTGGGGTTGGGGTGTTGGGCAGGGCGAGGTGTTTACGGACAGGATGAATCTCCTGCTGCCGAACTACAGCATTCACAATTACGGCATCGACGGCGTAGGCACCGTGGTCGAGTACCAGCTCTTCAGCACGGAAGTCAGGAAACTGGTCCGCCCGGGCGACGTTGTCATACTGATGTTCTGCAACAACGACTTCGTGGACAATGTGGACCGGACCAAGTTCCATGCCGAAGCGGCCAACGGGGAAGTCAAAATCGTCAATCCCGCCAAACCACTGACTACCCCGGCGGAAGATTGGATCAAAAACCACTCCTACCTGTGCAACTACGTATGGTACCGGGCCGACCTCCACCGCCTCACACGGGTGAACCGCAAGATCGAGGACGAAACCCTCGGGAAATCGATTGCCGAGACCGACGAACGGTTTGCCGTAGTGAAGCATTTCCTGGCGAAGTTCCAAGCCGACTGTGAGGCCGCCAAGGCGCGGTTCATCGTTGTCCATATTCCCGCGCAAGTAGAACTTTCCGAGTCCCGGGCTGAGCGGCCCAACAAGCGGGCCAACGAAAAGGCGCGCGGGGAGACCATGTTTGCTATCACCAGCGCGTTGCATATCGATACGATTGATCTGCTGCCCAGCTTCCTCGCTCGCAAGAGCAAGACCGGGGAGACGCTGACCTTCAAGACCGACGGGCATTGGAACCCCACCGGGCACCAGGCGGTCGCGGAAGTGCTCTCAGAATACCTCTCTCGGCCATGATCAGTGTCACTATCCTCACCAAAGACAGCGCACGGATCTTGCCCCGGGTATTGGACTCGGTCCGGTCGTTCGACGACGTAATCGTCCTCGATTCGGGGTCCTCCGACGACACGCTGACGATCGCGCGGGGCTTCGCCAACGTGCGCGTTCGCTCGACGCAGTTCAAGGGGTTCGGGCCTTTGCACAACGAAGCGGCGGGCTTGGCTCGGCATGACTGGATCCTCTCATTGGACAGCGACGAGGTAATCACGCCGGCGCTCTGCCAGGAGCTCGCGGCTCTTTCATTGGACCCCGGGTGCGTGTATTCGCTCCTGATGCACAATTATTACAATGGGAAATGGATCCGCTGTTGCGGTTGGCATCCCGACAAACACGCTCGCCTCTACCATAGGAAGCGAACACGCTTTACTGATGCGCAGGTGCATGAGGCTATCATTATGGACGCTCTCAAGGAGGTTACCCTCAGTGCGCCCGTCGAACACTATTCGTACACTTGCATTGCCGACTTTCTCGCCAAGACTCAGCGCTATTCGGAACTGTTTGCACAACAGCACCAGGGCCGCACCCGTTCCTCGGTGGCTAAGGCGATCAGCCATGGCCTGGGGGCGTTCCTTAGATGCTACCTGGTCAAGCGCGGCTTCACCGCCGGGCGCGAAGGCTTCGTCATTTCGATGACCGCCGGCTTCTGCGGATTCTACAAGTATATGAAGTTGCTCGAAGCGAACGAGCGAGGGAGATCCGATGCTGCTCATCCTGATGTATCACCGGGCCGCTGAGGGCCACTATAGCAACCCGGTGTCCGTCCTGCGCTCGCATTTCAGCTACATTCGCGAGCATTACTCGGTCGTCCTTCCCGGCGAGGCATTGAAGCCGCGGCGGCTCAATCTCTGTCTGACCTTTGACGACGCCTACGCGGATTTCTTTGCCTACGTGTTCCCCCTGCTCCAGGAGTTCTCGTTGCGAGCGGTCCTGGGAGTCCCAACGGCGTTTATCGTCGAGAGCACCGCGCTGGGCTTCCCGGAACGCATAGCCGTAGCTGAAGCGCAGTCCATGCAAGGAGAAGTCTTCCGTGCCAAGGCGCCTTTTTGCACCTGGGAAGAGCTGCGCTTGATGGCCGGCAGCGGGTTGGTCGAGGTCGCATCGCATTCTCACGGGCATGTCAATCTCACACTTCCGGGCAGCGACCCGGCAACCGAGGCACTCCGGTCCAAAACGCTTTTGGAACAGCAGCTTGATCGGCGAGTCTCCACCTTCGTATATCCGTTCGGCAGTGTCGATGCACGGGCCCACGAACAGGTAACGCGGCATTATGCCCACGCGATGCGGATCGGATCGGCATTGAATGCTAATTGGAACTCGCGTCGCCAGCCGCTGTGCCGGGTGAGCGCGGACCGCGTGGCCGATATCGAGCGCGTGCTGCGTTGGGATCGCCTGACCGGTTACGCCTTCAAATGGTTTGGCAATGGGGTGCGCTCGGTCTCAGGCAAATGGCAGAAGCGGTGAGGGTAAAGGCTGGATGGATGGCCGTGCTAGTGACTAGCAATTCTCATTATTGGGATGGGTCGCAGGGTAGGGCGCGTCACTCCGTGCGCGCCGTTCGCTCGCAGGCACCCCAGGACCGGCGCGCACGGAGTGACGCGCCCTACCAACCTGACAAAATGAGAACTGATGGCTGGTGACTTGACCAATTCTACTCCCATTGGCCGGCACGGCGGGCGCGGTTTTCGTCACCAGGCTCTTCCGGTCAACGAACCAACGTGTAGTGCTTCTTGCGGAACTCCCAGCCGAACCACCTCTCGAAACGCAGCATCAACCGGTGCTTCTGTTCCCGGGGAGTCAATTTATGGTCGGGATTGGCTTGAAACAGACCGTCCGCCGCCGGCAGCCAACCCTGTATGACCTTGGGGTGCGTGCCGGTGAATGGCCTGAGAACCTCGGGATCTATGTCAGCCGAGTCCACAAACTCCCGCGGCGCGCCCCAGAATCGCACGTTCTGGTTCCGCTTGGCTGTCCGTTGCGACATGCTCTTAAGCCAGCCGTAATGGTAAATCGTCGCGCCCGTATGCGCCGCCCGTGGATACCGCCCGCGCTTGTGCGTCTCCAGCACCACAAAGAACATCCCTTCCGGCCCCCACGCGGGGATCGTGTTCCGCAGAATCCGCGCCTCAGTCCGATACCACCGCGGCGACCAGGCATACGTGTTGGCATTGCCGTAGAAGTGCAGGTAGTCAAAGGCCAGCGCCTCCACTCGCGGGTCTTCCAGGTAGCGCTCCATCGCGGCGCGGATCTTGGGTAGCTCATCTTCATGCACCAATTCGTCGCCTTCCACGTAGAAAGCCCAGTCTCCTGTGCAATTGAACAAGGCAATGCTCTTCTGCTGGCCATACACGTATCCCTTAACGCTGTAATCACTGCGAATGCGCTCGTTCCACTGCGTCGGGATGATGCGGATCTTCGGATCCCCAATCTCGCGCACCAGCTTCTCCGTCTCGTCTTCGCCGGCACCCAGCGCCACCACAAACTCGTCCACGATTGAGAGCACCGACCGGATCGAGGCAACAAAGGGATAGCCCAGCTTTTGACCGTTGCGCAAAAAGGTGAAGCCGCTGACTTTCATTCCGGTTTAATTCCCCCGGCCCGTGAGCGCTTTGCGCACGGCACCCCACACTGCCCCCAGTCCGGACTCCCTCCTGGCCCCGATCTTCTCTCCTTGTTCGAGTTCGACCTTGGATTTTCTGCCCGGCTCAATGAAACGAATTGCGGCTTCGATCTTATCCGCGTCCGCCGTTATACTCAGGTATTCCATGAGGCGCTCCACTTCGCGGCGCGGGTTGCTCATGAGGTCAGCGAACTCCACAGCCAGGTGTTCCCGGCCCGCAAAGAAACGATCCAATGCAACCATCAGCGTCCCTTGCATATGCACGCCATCGACCTTCCGGCCCAGGCGTTTCAGCGAGTCAATAGAATCCCCCAGCGGCCGGCAGCAGCGGATGAACCGTGTCTCCGGTCCCCACGCTTGCACCAGGTCCGCACCGCATAACGACAATAGCGGATGCTTCATGCCCACCCACCTGGTCCCGCCTTGCTCCCGCTCTTTAATCCATTCCGTGAGAACGCGGACGCGTTCGGCCTGCTTGACCCTTTCTCGCAGACGTGGTTCGTCCCACCATATCCGGAGTTGCTTCGAGAGCCCGGCTGACTCGTAAAACCCCTCGAAAAACGGAGGCCCCATATCAACCCCCAGATGATGCAACGCCCCCGCGACCGCTGTCGATCCCGAGCGATAAACACCTAAGACCGCAATGCGTGTCTGCTTCATTTCGGGCAGCCTTACAGCCGCCGCCGCCGCCGCGCAACTCCTTTTTCGGACTTCGCCCTTCTCCTTTCCTTCGAACTTCGGGCTCCGGACCTCGGACTTCCGCCTCTCCTCTACCTTCCCGAGTCTTGCCTGTTGCCAGTCCGCTCATCAATCGGCTAGCCTTGCCTCTGCTATGGACGAACTTCCCATCTCCGTCTGCGCGACCACCGAGCACAGCAGCGCAGCCTTTAGGCTGCAGAACCTCCGAAACCACATGAAC
>Ga0118677_10008973_pt1 | contig 15821 bp, 12 predicted proteins | sample AliMusrvi5mmetaG_FD_86154 | JGI IMG/M metagenome (GOLD analysis project Ga0118677, IMG submission 86154) | reverse complement strand
CCACCAACCGCCATCTCCATGTTCGACTGACCTGCCCCAATCCACACCTCGCCGACCAGGACGTTGTCCATCACGACTTCATTGTCACCCTTGACGCTCATCTTCTGCGGCTTGTCGTTGGCGCACAGCTTGTCCAGCACGACCTTCCACCGGCCGTTCGGCCCGGCGGTTGCGGTCTTGTCTTGCCCGGCGATGCTGACGGTGACCTTCTCGCCAGGGTTCGCCCAGCCCCAGATCGGCAAAGGCGCATCGGCCTGGAGCACCATGTTACTGCCGATGATGTTTGGAAGTTTCACAGCGCCGCCAGCCGGGATCGCCGTCGCCGCCGCGCACGCCACCAGCACTCCCATGATGCCGCGACAAAGACCTTTCATCTTTCAGTTCCTTTCATTGAATTCACCCGACATTCTGCGGTGACGTTTGATCATGCGTAATCCGCACCCTCCCCGCGACCCTAGTGATGAGTTGATAGAAAATCGACCACCCGCTTTCAACTCAATTGCCATTCGAACCTTCAGGCTGACCCGCCAATACTATCGGCGTACATATACGCCGGCGCAGCCCACCAGAAGCTGCAGCTGACAAGAACGAGTCTTTATGCAGTGCGATTCAGAATGGAAGCCCGTATTCCTTGATCTTTCTCTGAATAGTGCGGCGGGAGATTCCAAGCTTGTCGGCTGAGAGAGTCCTGTTGCCTTCGTACCTTCGCATCGTTTCTGTGAGTATGGTCTTTTCGAATTCTGCCAGCGTTATGCCGTCTGGGATGGCGATACCGGAGGCCTGATTCTTCGGACCTGCGTCTATTTGCGCGTCCTTGGCCGCCAGTGTGGTTCCGGACGCCATGACCACCGAAGCTTCGACCACATTCCTCAACTGACGCACGTTGCCTGGCCAGTCGTATCCCACAAGCCGCCGATAGTAGTCCGCATCCACACCGGAGATGTGGCGACCGTGGTCCCTACAGGCCATGGCGACGAAGCGATCCACCAGCGGCTTGATGTCGTCACGCCTTTCCCTGAGCGGTGGAATGCGTATCACCACCACCTTCAGCCTGTAAAGCAGGTCTTCCCTGAATTCTCCACTCTCAACAAGTTCATCAAGATCACGGTTGGAAGCGGATATCACCCTCACGTCCACACGCACTTGCTCCTGCCCCCCAACCCTGAACAGTTCCCTCTCCTCCAGAACCCTGAGCAGTTTGACTTGAACCGACTGGGGTGAATTGCCAACTTCATCCAGAAAGAGAGTCCCGCCATCTGCCCGCTCGAATGCCCCTTTGCGCTGCGAACTGGCACCAGTGAAGGCTCCCTTTTCATGTCCGAAAAGTTCTGACTCCAAAAGCGTCTCCGTGAAAGCGCCGCAGTTGACGGCCACAAACGGGCCGGTTCTGCGCTTGCATTCGGCATGAAGCGCTCTGGCAACAAGCTCCTTGCCCGTCCCGCTTTCACCCAAAACCAGCACGGTAGCGTTGCTTTCTGCAACTGCCGTTATCTGGCCGATAACAGTCTTCATCCCCTCTGACACGGCCACCATGGAGCTTGCGGAATAGCGTTCATTAACGGCACTGCGCAGATTGACTACTTCAGACCTCAGGCGCGCGGTCTCCACGGCTCTCGCAACCTTGGATTGAATATCCTCCAAGTCCAGCGGCTTCAAGATATAGTCGTAGGCTCCGGCTTTCAGGGCCTGCACAGCCGAAGATACGGAACCGTACGCGGTCATCATCAGGACTGGCACGTGAGTGTTGATCTTCCGAATCTGCATAAGAACAGCCATGCCGTCAATCCCCGGCAACATCAGATCCGTCAAAACAACATCGAACGCCTGCTTCCGGAATTCGGCGATGGCATCCTCTCCATTCATCACTGCCACGGCCGCGAAGCCGGCGTCTTCCACAGCTTCCGTTACCGAACGGCGTCCATCCTTGTCGTCTTCCACAATGAGTATTCTTGGTGTGCTCATATTTGTTCGATATCAAAACGCGGACCGCTATAGAACATCATTATCTCTCAAAGGCAAAGTCAATTCTGCCATCGCTCATTTTCTTGCCAGCGGCAGGACAATCCTGAAACATGCTCCCCCTTCCGGCCTGTTTGCCACACCTATTCTCCCTCCGCTGTTCTCAACTGCCGTCCTGGCCAGTGCAAGCCCCAAACCGCTTCCACCAGCCCTATTCGTAACAAACATCTCGAAAATCCGTTCTTTCTCAGACTCCGGCACACCAGGCCCCTGGTCACACACTTCGATGACCGCCGATTCTTTCTCAATGAAACATCTCACAAGCACGGTCCCGCCTTTCGGAGAGAAATACTCCGCATTCGTAAGGACATTCACAATCGCCCTCTTGAGGCCAACAGTCTGCCCTGTTACTTCAACGTCCCCTTCGGCAAGTTCCGCCTTGACGGCAACACCGGCCTGCTCAAAGCGCGCTGCAAGCATGTCGAGCGAGTCTCTGATACACACATTCAGCCGGACGGTCTCGCGCGCATCCGGACCAGGTCTGGAGAGAAAGAGAAATTCCTGGAATATCTTGTCCATCCTGTCAATAGTCCCGCCAGCCCTGGTGGCCAGGTCGGCAATTCTGCCAGGCTTGCCTTCACGCGGCTTCAAGGCCTCTTTCTGCATCATCTGAACATCAAGCTTGAGCGACGACATCGGGTTGCGGAAATCGTGGACAATGCCATTTGCCAGTACACCCGCAAACGCCAGGTGCTCTTCAGCCCGACGACTTGCCTCCCGTTTCGCGTCACGCCGCATGATCAAAACCACGAGCACGGCACAAACGCAGAAACCAACAAACACCGTCGCAACGGATATCTGAAAGATGCCTGTGATTTCCACGGCGGGCATATTCTGTTCCTGCTCCAGCGCCTCTTTCCTTACGCCAACCTGCACCGTGCATGGACGTCCGGCCACCCCGGCAACGTTTGCCTTGAAGACAACCAGTGGAATGGTATTGGTGCCCGCCACAAGTATCTCCCTTCCCAACAGCACATCTTCCGGGTCGGCTCCGGCGCCGCTTCGTGCAGGCAACAGCAAACTGCCATTCATCCCGCTCAGTTGCTCGTGGAACACTTCCACTCCATTCACGGATACTGCAACGTACTGAAGATTCCGATCCACAGTTCGAAGTGAGCGCACCAATCTCGAGAACTCCGCCCAGTCCTCCTTCCTGGCGTCCTCGGAGCGCACGACCGGTTGGTTGGCAAGCTGAGCGGCTATCATTCTCCCCGAATCGATGACGGAGCGGGCAGCGGTAACCCGGGTGGATTGATGATAGATATTCCTGATGACCCAAAGCCCGCCGACGGCAAGAATCGCTATCGTCATTACGAGCACTGCAGTAACAGCCGTGGTTAAAAAACTGGAGCCACTTGGTCGCATACCGCGGAAGTCTACGCCGGATCTTACCGGAATCAAATGGAAATGCGCCGAACTCCTGATTTCGCTGATCTGCGACATTTCGACGCACACGCCGGCCACAATGACACGGCTGGAACCGTGCGGCGAAGGCCGCAAGCATCGCGATCTCACCTCTCTTGCTGAACTGCGCCAACGTCATAGCGTGCCGAAGGGATTGGCATAAGACATGCTGGAGGAAAGCTGGACTACATTTCTGCCAGAGGATGTTGGGGTGCGGATGGGAATCATGAAGAGATTCGTTTCAATTGACAGAACGATCCTTGTCGGAGTGGTCGTCATACAGGCAGCCACGATTGCTTACCTGTTCCATGCGTCGGCACGTGATCGCTATGAAAAGGAAATGTTGCTGGGAAGAATTGAACGCTACGAAGATGCCCGACAGAACTCTTCCTCGCAGCCAACACCCAGACGGGAGTCGCTTGCAGCAGACAGCGGCCAGAATCCTGCGCTGCCCTTCTTCCGTGCGCACGCTGAAATGGAGAAGATCCTTGCATCCATGTTCGGTGCCAGCGGCGATGCGAGCGACAACTTCCCTCCCGAATCTTCGCACGAACAACTCAACGGGCTGCACGAACAGACTCTCAGAATGTTTGAACGTTCATTCGAAGAGTTCAGGCGTGCTGGAGAATCCATAGGGCCCCGTGGTCAAATGGGAATGCTTGTGATTTCGCCAGCCATGGATATGCGCGAGTTCGACGACTGTTACCTGGTCGCCATCAGCCTACCGCGTTTCAGTCAGCCTGATTTGTCCGTCACACTTGACGGTCAGATGCTGCTCGTTCGCGGCACACAAACCGGACAACAAGGCGAGGAGTGGCAGTTCGAGAAGCGGGTCAGATTGCCCGGACCTGTGGTGGTGAAGTCTGTCCGCGGCACTCTGACTAACGGCGTATTGCGGATCGTGGCGCCAAAGAGCGGCGAGGCAGCCTCTGAACGTGGATCAACCAGAATCATGTAGAGAAGAATACGTTTTGGCCTATACCGCCGGTCACACGTGTCGAAAGGGGGGAAGGCATTGGTGACCGGCGGTGGCCATTGAATGAGTCGCGATGAGATTGAACTGGAGCGGATTGAGCTCGGAACGAGGTGAGTTCAACTCGTAGACCGTCCTCGCAGGCAACAGACTCAGCGTCATTCGGCAAACACAGGGAGGATGAGCCATGAAGTCAGATGGATGTAATTACAGACAAGTCATTGTTTTGAGTCTTGCAACCATACTGCTCCTTTCAGCGCAGGCAATCGCCGCCGGTGCTGATAGCGTCGCAGATCCTGCTTCCGGCTCCGGCAGAAAAGGTTTTGTGGCAGTGGCAAAGAAGACTGTACCTGCTGTGGTTTCGATCAAGGTCGAGAAGACTCACGAAATCGGTCCGAACATGCAGGAATATGATCTCAACGACCCATTCGACTTCTTCGACAGATTCTTCGGAAACGGATTCCAGGGTCAGATGCGCCGCCCCAGGGCGCGACGTTTCGCCCCGCAACAGCAATTCAAACAGGAGGGCCAGGGGTCTGGATTCCTCATTACGAAGGATGGATATATTCTCACGAACCACCATGTTGTGGATGGCGCTGACAAGGTCACGGTGAGGCTGCGCGATGGGCGGGAATTCACGGCAAAGCTGATCGGCAGCGACAGCAAATCGGAAGTGGCGCTTGTCAAAATCGATGCCGACAACCTGCCATTCCTGACACTGGGAGATTCCTCGAAACTGGAAACCGGCGAATGGGTCATCGCGGTCGGGAATCCGTTCGGTCTGGCGGAAACACTGACAGTGGGCGTAGTAAGTGCCACCGGGCGCAGTGGAATGGGCATAGCAGATTATGAAGACATGATCCAGACAGACGCTGCCATCAATCCTGGCAACTCCGGTGGCCCCCTGCTGGACATTGACGGCAAAGTGGTCGGCATCAACACTGCCATCTTCAGCCGCGACGGCGGATACATGGGCATAGGGTTCGCAACGCCGATCAACATGGCAAAGGCAATAAAGGATCAGCTGGTGAAGACAGGCGAGGTCGTCAGGGGGTATCTGGGTGTCGCCATTCAGGATCTCAAGGGCGAACTGGCTGAGCGCTTCAACCTGAAGGAAGGTACCGGAATTCTGGTGACAGAGGTCACTAGTGACTCACCAGCAGGGAAGGCCGGGATCAAAGAGGAAGACGTCATCCTGAAGATCGACGGCGACAGCGTTGATAATGTTTCATCTTTCAGAAATAGAATCGCCTCATCGGCTCCCGGAACCAGTGTGAGCCTGACCATACTACGAAATGGTGTCCAGAAAACCTTCTCGGTGAACACAGGAACTCTGCCCGAGGATTTCGTGAGAAGCGGGGGCTCGACTGAAGAGGCGACGGACCGGCTCGGTCTCTCCGTTCAGGAGCTGACCGGGGAACTGGCCTCACAAATGGGATACACAGCCGGTGAGGGAGTGCTTGTGACTAATGTGGATCCGTCCGCCCTGGCAGCATCCAACGGCATCGAAAGCGGGGACCTTATCACGAGCGTAAATCGCAAGCCTGTAAAGACTGTCGAGGATTTCAACAAGGCAATGGCAGGTTTTGGGAAGTCAAAGTCTGTCCTCCTGCGCATCAAGAACGAAAAAGGCACACGCTTCGTGGTGGTCAGTGCCAAGTAGGTAATCAAGCCTTCTCGGGATTCAAGCGGCTCTTTCCCATGGGTGTGGAACTGGATGTCGGGGCGGAGGGCGTGATTACTTCTGGTCTTTGTACCAGGCTACGAACCTTTCCACACCAAATTCAATTGTGGTCGACGGGCGATAGTCTAAGAGGCGCAAGGCTTTCGAAACATCAGCACAGGTGACTCTCATATCGCCAGGTTGCTCCGGTTGCTTTGACAGCTTCGCCGCCTTTCCCAGGTTCTTCTCGATCAACTTCACCAGGGTGGAAAGCTTTGTCATGTGTGACTCGCCCAGGTTGATGATCTGAAAGCCAAGATCCCGGTCTATTGAGGCAATCACGCCGCCAATAATATCTGTGTAGTAAGTGTAGTCCCGCTCAGAGTCGCCGTCCCCGAAGAATGGTATCGACTGACCGTTGTCGATCATGGCGGTGAACTTGTGGATGGCCATGTCAGGTCTCTGCCGTGCACCGTAGACCGTGAAGAACCTGAGAGCGGTGCACGAGATGCCGTAGAGATGATGATAGTTGCTGCAATACAACTCACATGCTGCCTTGGTGGCTGCGTAGGGACTGAGGGGACTGTTGACGGGCGCATCTTCCCTGAAGGGGATCTTGCAAGCATGTCCATAGACGCTCGACGTTGAGGCAAACACAAGTCGTTTGACCCCTGATTTCCTGGCCATTTCCAGGATGTTCATGGTGCCGTAGCAGTTAACCTGCTCGTAGAGAAGAGGGCTCGCTATGCTGGGGCGCACACCTGCTCGAGCCGCCAGGTGAACGATGACGTCGAACTTCCTGCTCCCGCCGACCTTGTCCAGCAGTTTCGCGTTTCTGATATCGCCCTCGACAAGAGTGAAAGCAGGATGCTTCAAGGCCGCGGTCAGGTTACGCCGCTTGATCGCCGGATCGTAGTAGTCGTTCAGGTCGTCAATGACCACGACCTCATCACCACGATCCAGAAGCCTATCAACAAGATGGCTGCCGATGAAGCCAGCCCCCCCTGTAACAAGAATAACCATGATATTCCCATCCCGCGAGCAGCGACGTAGCAAAGTTGATGCAGGATAGCGAGCGCCTGATCACGTGTCAATTGCGCTTGCGGCGGAACGGCCTGCGCGGATTCAGTTTGTATGTCCACCGACCGACCCAGCCAGCAAGCCGGACGGGAACTGCGGCGGCTTGTTGGAGATTCGAGAAAAGTTCTACTGCCATATACTTCAGAGTTTCTCTCGCTCCGTACGCACGCGCGTCCGCAAGCCCAATGAGCCATGCGAGAGCAGCAAGCCGCAAGCCGCCTGAAATCACGAAGAGAACTCCGTGATAAGTCAGCGGCCACCCGAACACCGTGCCGGTCCACGTGTCGCCAAGCCATTGCGCAATCAAACCGCCGAAAACCCCGCTGATGACGCCCGCAAGAGCACCGACCATATTGAAGATGACGATGTAACCCATGCGATACCGATGGCCTTCCAACGATTCGCACATGCCAAGTAGTATGTTGAAGTTAGCCAGATCTATGCCGGGCCACGCGAACGTCGCCACGATCACCATGAGGTAGCCGGGCCACATCAGTTCTCGCGTTACGAAAACCCATGCAATGCTGCCAAGGACGACCATCAGCCCGCATATGACAAGTATCGGCTTCCTGCCGAAACGATCCATCAGCCTTCCCCAGAACGAGACACTGATCATGGTCACTATCAACGGAATCACCACCAGCAGGGTATTCGCCGTGGTGTTCGTAACCTTGAGAACGTCAAATAGGTAAAGCCAGATGAACTGGCCCAAGAATGCGGTGCCAAAGGTAATTGTGGCAATGAACCCGAGAAAGCGCCGGAAGTTGCGATCAGCCAGCGGCTTGAAAATCATCTCTTTGATGGCCAACTGCTTATTTGGGGCAGATGTTGAAGGCGGAGTAACCGGCAGAAAAAGGGCAAAATCAATCATTCCCATAACGCCGCCGGTTGCCAGCATTGCGGATATGGTTTTGATCAATGCATCTGCCCCGATTGTGCTGGCCTTGTCGAGCAGAACTCCTACGGCAAACGTCGTCACCAAGCCAACCAGCTGTCCAACTTGAGTGCGCCTGGAAAAGTAGCGGCCACGAATGCTTGCTGGAACCAGTTCGCCTATCCACGTAAACCACACAGGAACCGGAACACTTCCAATCAACGCAGAAAGAAGAACAAACACCAGCAGGCCGACGGGCCACCATGCATGCGGAAAGACCCACGGAACCAGCCCCACCAAAACCCAGGTCGCGCGATGAAGCATCCCTCCAATAATGAAAGCCTGTTTCTGGTGCCCGAATCGCTCGATAAGGTAACTGACAGGCAACTGAACAAGATTCGCCGCAAACGGCAGAGCCGCCAGCAGTCCAAACTCGAACTTTGACAACCCCAGCAACTGCGCGTAGCGAGTGAACGCGGCACCGGTTACGATATAAAGCCACACAGCACCGAACATCCAAGCTGTCGTCACTTGGCGAAGTGACCGCCTTCGTGCGCTATCAACCCCAGTCTCAACGCCGATGTCGGTATGTGTCTGGCCTGATACAAAAGGCATCTTCTGATCCCTATCATTACATGAAGTCCGGACAATCCAGGCCCTTCTCGATCCGAGGCCGAGACCTTACAGGAATCCACCTCATCCGCTCAAGATGCAAAGAGCTCGATTCTTGAACTTGGGTCTCAATCTGGGACGTTGACACTAATGGGAAGCGGTCCTATAAGGTTTGCATGCTACCGCAGTGGATTATTGAGAAGAAGCGGGACGGGCTTTCGCTCTCGGAAGACGAGCTGAAATACTTCATCGGAGGCTTCTCAAGAGGCGCCATCCCAGATTACCAGATGTCTGCCCTCGCGATGGCAATCTGCCTGCGCGGGATGACATCAGAAGAAATCGCGGGGCTGACCAAAGCCATGATGCTATCCGGCGACCTGGTAGACACAACGTCGATTTCACGTCCAAAGATTGACAAGCACTCAACAGGCGGCATCGGGGATAAGGTGTCGTTGGTGCTCGCGCCACTCGCCGCCTGCTGCGGCATAGCGGTGCCAATGATTTCAGGCCGCGGACTCGGAATAACCGGCGGAACGCTCGATAAACTTGAATCCATTCCAGGCTATCGCACCGATATCACGGAAGAAGTGTTTGTCAGCATCGTCAACACGTGCGGCTGTTCGATCATGGGGCAGACAGAACGGCTTGTTCCGGCTGACCGCAAGCTGTATGCCCTGCGCGATGTCACCGGCACCGTTCCTTCAATACCACTCATTGTAGCGAGCATAATGAGCAAGAAGCTTGCAGCCGGTCTGGACGGACTGGTGCTTGATGTCAAATGCGGAAGAGGGGCCTTTATGAAGACGGGAGCCAGCGCTCGATCCCTGGCCACTGCGCTGCTGGATGTCGCCGCACGCATGAACAAGCCCGCAACCGCCGTCATCACCGACATGAACCAGCCCTTGGGCCGCACTGCCGGCAACACTCTTGAAGTGGCAGAGGCAATCGCAACGCTGCAATGGGCCGGGCCTGCCGATGTCACGGAGGTAACCCTTGCCATTGGCACGAGAATGCTCCTGCTGGGAAAGGTATGCACGACTGAGCCGGAGGCTCTTGCCATGCTGCGGAAGAAACTTTCATCCGGCGACGCCTTCGCAAAGTTTGTCGAAATGATTGCCCTTCACAAAGGAGACACATCTTTCATAGAAGATCCCTCCCGCTTCCCCGCAGCCGAATATCAGGCTCCAATTCCTGCTCCTTCAGACGGCACTGTCACTGACGTGGATCCAGACGCGATCGGTCGCGCATGCCTCATTCTTGGCGCAGGACGGCGCATCCTTACCGACAAAGTGGATCATGCAGTCGGCATCTCTGGAATCGCAAAGGTGGGCCAGGTTGTGGCACGTGGCGAACCTGTCGCCTTCATTCACGCCAACAGCACGGATTCGCTCGACGCATCAAGAGACATGGTGACCAAGGCTATTTCAGTCAGGAACACCGCGGCGGAAACAACAAAGTTGATACTCGATATCCTATAGGACGGACCGAATGAACACAGCAATGCTTGAACAAGCGTACTCCCGAGTTCGAACTGCTCTGCCTGGCATCAAGCCAAGGTGCGGCCTGATCCTCGGCTCAGGCCTTGCTGATGTCGCAGACAACTTTGTAATCAAGAGAGAAATGCCTCTCGGAGACATCTGGGCTTCCGCCAAGCCGGCAATACCTGGCCATTCCGGCAAACTCATTCTGGGAGAACGAGCCGGTTTGGAGACGCTCATCTTTTGCGGCCGGCACCACTGGTATGAGGGTCTGGGTTGGGAGCCTATTGCATTTCCGGTATACCTGTTGAAGAAGCTCGGGGCATCCATGATCGTGCTTACAAACGCCGCTGGAGCCGTGAGAGCGGATCTCAACGCCGGGGATGTTATGATTATTGACGACCACATCAATGCGATGGGAGTCCATCCGCTCGTTGGCAATACTGATCCGGTCTGGGGGCCCCGTTTTCCAGACCAGTCGCATGTTTATGACCAAAGACTAAGAGGTCTGCTGGACAGGATCGCGCTCCACACGGGAAAGCGCATCAGCCATGGAACGTATCTGGCCGCGAGCGGCCCAACCTACGAGACCCCGGCCGAAGTTCGGGCCTTTCGCGCCGTGGGTGCCGATGCCGTGGGTATGTCAACAGTGCCGGAGGCAATCCTCGCCAGTGCGGCCGGTCTGCAAGTTGTTGGCCTGTCCTGCATGGCAAACAAGGCCGTGGGTGTGAAAGACGGCCCCATTTCCCATGAGGAAGTGCTTCAGGTCGTTCAACGTACAATTCCAACTGTGAAAGAGTTGCTGGCTGCCTTCTGGGATGAGGTGGATAAGACAGCCTGCCTGCGCAGTTGAACCCGGAGCGGACAAGCCCTGCGATTGGCTGCAAGCGGCAGGCAGGCGTGATGACAGGGACTGGCACTCGTGTCAGGAGTGCGGGGATCAGTTGTTCTTAGGCCCATCACCACCTTGAAGCACATAGAGCTGTTTTACCTCTTGCTCGGACAGAGCACGATCCCAAATCATGACTTCATCGCAAATCACTTGATGGTCGCTTCCGCCTATGTTGAGAGGCGAATCAAACGTGTTATAGGTATACTTATCTCTCGTGCCAGTAAGCTCGCCATTGCCAAACGCTCTTGCGACCTCACCATCATACGCCACCACAATATGAACCCACTCATTTCCGGCTACTGTCTTTCCGATATTCCAATCGCACCCCCCACCACACGCCCACAAAAGCCATTCGCTGCCCCACGTGCCCAAGCAGAAAAAGCTATTATCAAGAGAAGAGCCTCCCCCACCCCAACCTAACACGCTCGTATAGTTTCCCAGACTGCTCGGCACAGCAAGATTCACCCACATGGCTACCGTTCGAGATGCAGAACCGCTAATTCCAAGCTTTTTCACGGAAACAATGCGGCTGTCTTTTCTTTTGAATTCATACGCGCCGCCATTTCTGCCGCTCCTTGTCCACTTTGCGCCCAGTACTTTCCCTTCGTTCCCTTTGCCGCTCTTGTCTGTGACTTTGCCGCCTTCGTCCGTATCGAAAGAGTAATAGAGAATACATCCCTTGAATAGGGCTGTTCGCTGAGATCCCGTGAGCCTCGTGGACGTCACCTTGAAGGACGAAGGCAGCTTCGTCTGCATATCAGCCAGTATGAATTCGGTCTTTCCTTTCTCCTCCTTGACAAGCTGTGCGCTTTCAATGCGGTCAGCCTGCACCTCTGTCTTCACCAGGGCTTCCAATGAACCGATGTATTGCTTCAGGATACCAGTTCTCGCCTTGAAGTAGTTTCCCGCTGCAGCTTTGAAGGCGCTATTCACTTCGGAGAGACTTGGCACAGTCTTTTCCACCTCGAATCGCTTCTTCTCAACCCTGATTACAACACACGAGTCGAGGTCTCCGTTCTTCTGCCGCTCCGCCATGATTGCATCCAAGGACCGGCCATATCCGTCGAGCACAGTCTTTTCCTGCTGTTCCAATGATTTCTGGAGCAATTGTAGCGCGTTCGGTTGTTGGGACATGACGGAGATAGGAAGGAGTGCGATACTGGCAACGATCAGCAGAAGGTTCATGCGATATTGAATCATTGACACATCCTCAAGACCACGCCCACATCTCATGGCAGCCAGTATAGTCTGTCCCTTGCTGGGGTCGAGCTCCGTCTTCTAGGCCGGTTGCAAGAACAGGAACCTGCGCACGGCACTCCGAGAAGCACCATCTACTTCTGGGCGTCGTAGATCTGCTTAACTTCGGTCTCGGACAGAGATCGATTGAAGATCATGACTTCGTCAATCAGGCCCTTCCAATTTCTTGCAGCTTCCGCAGCAGGATGCCGGCCGATGAGGATCCTGGAGTTGCGTTGGACGATGTCACCTGCCGAAATAGCACCCGTATCCTGGTCACCATTGAAGTAGCCGCGCACAGTCTTGCCGTCATGCACTACGGCAAGACAAGACCATTTCTTCAGCGGAGGCACATGTCTGAATGCGGTATTGTGCCATGCGCCGTCAAAAAACCAGAACTTCATCGAGCTGGACTCTGCCGCCTTTTCAAGACTGAATCCATCGTTGTCCGTGTCCTTGCTAATTATGCAACGATATCCGTTATAGACTTCAGGGTATACCCAGACAACTATCGAGAAGTTCTTGTCAAGATCACCAGGGTTCCCAGCGTCGATCAGGGTTGAGCCGCTACCATCAAAACTGTACGCCCCGCCGACCTTGCCTCTTGCCGTCCACTTGGCCCCCGTCACCTCGCCGTCGTTCTTCTTCCCGCTCTTGTCCGTGACCTTGACCTGGTCATTCCTGCCAAGGCCCTTTTCCTCTCTGTCGAACGAATAGTACAGAACAAGAGAACTCCGCAGGCTCGCTAGTGGATCAACACGTGTCGGCGCAACTGCTTTCGCCACGGCGTTGGTCTTTGCCGCCAGATCTATTCCTGCACTGGCAAGCACGAACTCAGCCGCAGTGACTTCGGCAGACGTTCTGACCCTTTCAATCTCATCCTTTGCCTCGATGGCCGCCTCGACCTTCGCCTGCATCGTGAGCTGCTTCTTTACTTCTTCAAGGGCGGCGATATGGCTTCTGGACAGCGTAACGATCTTCTTGCTCTTGCTGATATCAATCGCGTCCGGCATCTTCTGCCACTTGAGCTGCAGTTCCCGCAATGCCGCGCAATCGGCAACCACTGCACTTTCCGGTATCGCCTTCTCCTTTCCAAACCGCTCAGACTCCTTCTTCACTGCAATGGTCCCGTCCAGATCTCCTGCGCCCTGCAGCTTCTGTCCCAATGCTTTGAGGGCGTCGGCATAGCCCTGGACTGAGTTAGTCAGCGCTTTGTCACTGTCAGCCTGAATTACGGCCAGATCCTGTTCGTACTTCGACTTGAGAGTCTTCAGGTCGGCCGAAGGCGTGCTTTGTGCTGAACACAACTGTGCGCCCAGGCACAGGGCGAGAATTGCGAATCGTGTCATGTCACACTTTCTGAATATGCCAGCAACTTGAGAGCAAACGTAGCCAACGCTTCTTCGCAGATCAGTAATCCCACTCGCAACAGTAGTATGATGCGGGAAGAGGTGTATCATCGAGAACAACCCAGGTGCACGCACCATCTGCCTTAGCAGGTTGCATGGCAACAAAACATGCAGGGGCTGTTGAAGACTTATCCATTCTGCCCGAAGACTTAACGGTGGCAGCAGGCGGAGTCCAGAAATTGCCGCACCCCCTTCTTCCACTGACCCACTTGAAGTCAGAGTCCTCTCTTGTCACAAACTTTGCATCTGTGTTTACGGTGGCGCTGGTCCTTGCATATGACGAGTTCCGATGTGAATCGAGAGAACTCTTCGGCATCTTCTTGTCCCAGCTCGTGCAATTGAGTCCTATCCAACAGGAATCACACCCTTCGTCATGGACGAGCGACTCTACGAAGACCTTCTCGTATGTGTCATCAATAACAACCAAATGTCCCCCGCGACTCTCGCAAGACTTCTTGGCATCACCCCACAATTTGCGATCGTTCACCATGAGATAGTGGTGTCCTTGGAACTGGGCGGCGCCTTCCAGCGATGTCTTCTTTGGGGGCGGCTCAGCACTGGGCGGCTGATCGTCAGGTGCGTCTTCATTGCGGACCGTAGTGATATCACGGCTGCGTTCCGTCGTGACCTCGCCACCATCTGATGCGTTCGGCAACTGAGATTCGATATCGGCCAGCTCAAAAGCAGCTTTATCTCTCTCCTGTTTGGCCTCCTTGGCGTTGCTGATGTGATCAGCCTGTGTCTCTGCCTTTACCAACTTGTCCAGGGTGGCCACATACTGCCTCAGAAGGTCAACCTTTGCCGTATAGTAGCTCTCAACGGCAACCACAAGCGCCGTATCTACATCAGAAAGCCCATGCGCAGTCCTTTCCGTGTCATAGCGCTTCTTCTCTGCTTCCGCGACCAGAAACACGTCCAGGGCGCCCTTTGTCTTTGAGTCTACCATGATTGCGGCCAGAGCCTTGCCGTATTGTTCAAGCAGGACTTTCGCTTGTCTCTGTGAGGCCTCCCGCACTGATCCCAGGACCTTGTTCTGCTGTGCCTGAACTGAGAACGAAAGAAACAGCAGGGCGGCTGGGAGAAGGAATCGGAATGATCTCCGGCAGTTCTGACTCATGGTTCTGCAGCTCCGCACATACGCGTGATATGACATCGCCCCGATGGGCCGTACACACAGTATGGCAACATGATCGCTTGGTCAAGAACACAGGCCGCAAAATTCAGACGCCTTCGCCGGGTCAAACCGGAAAGGAGCCAGGTTTTGGGGACGAGAGCTACCCCTGCATTACTGAAGCATTGCCTGGCTAATAGATTTTCGGTTGCATTCCGGCGGCGTAAAGTTACGCTGAGCCGCAGTGAAATTCTCAATCATCATTCCGGCTCGTAACGAAGCTGCCAATATTGGCCGATGTCTTGATTCGATCGCGGATGCCGCAAAGGCATATCCGGGGCAGGTCGAAGTGATCGTGGTGATCAACCGGTGCACTGATGGCACGGAAGCCATTGCGCTGGGGCATGGCGCCATAATCGCCCGTGACAACAGCAAGAACCTGTCAAAGATCAGAAATGCGGGAGCCGAGGAAGCTACCGGCGAGATCCTGATGACCATCGATGCTGACAGCTGGATGTCTGCCAATATGATCGAGACGATCGATAGGAAGCTCAGCACCGGAAAGTTCATTGGCGGCGGCGTGCCTCTACCCTGAACGTGTTTCCGTCGGCATCTTCCTCACTGCGATCTTCATACTTTCTCTTCTACCAGGCCTTTCCGCCGGCCTCTTCTGGTGCCATCGCAAGGATTTCAATGCCATCGGCGGATTCGATGAGAATGTGCTTGTCGGCGAGGATGTTGACTTCGCGAAACGCCTGCGGAGGCACGGCAGGACAATGCGCAAGCGATTTGGAACCGCGTGGGGAGCCTATATCGTCACATCGTGCCGCAAGTTCGACAGGTTCGGCGACTGGTTCATCCTGCGCCATCCTTTCATTCTGTGGCGGGCGATCAGGGGATGGGATTCTGGGTTTGGCGAGAAACTGTTCTATGATTTTGAGCGGTGAGGTGCTCTTTTGAATTTTCGAACTGAACCTTCGGGTTGCCTGCCGCCTAAGGTGCCGGCACAACGGGCGGTGTGCCGGCGGCGGGTGGCGAAGCGGGAGGCGTGCACCAACAAGACCGTCCCT
>Ga0118677_10008972_pt1 | contig 15822 bp, 9 predicted proteins | sample AliMusrvi5mmetaG_FD_86154 | JGI IMG/M metagenome (GOLD analysis project Ga0118677, IMG submission 86154) | reverse complement strand
AGTACCACCGGTTCCTTGGGGTGACGTGGTAGCGATTGTGTGAGCGCTGCCTGGTGTCCAGGTGAAGGTCTGCGTGCTGCTGTAGGCAACACCATCCACTCTGAAGTTCCGTCCGGCAGGTGAAGTCTGGATCGTCACTGTACTCACGGCTGCGGGTACCGTGATGCTGAACGGCGCGAGCGAGGCTGACAAACCTCCGTTCAGGGCGCTGATGATAATGTTGCTGAACGTCCCGACATTGGCCGCACCGGGCGTACCGCTCAAGGCGCCGGTCGTGCTGTTGAAGCTCATCCAGGACGGCATATTGGCTATGCTTAAGCTCGCTGCATTTGATGCCGTCGGGGTGAAGCTGTAGGCAGCGCCCGCTGCCACCGAGGTGGCCGGTGTCCCGGAGATGGTCGGCTGGAGCGGGGCGAAGCTGGCCGTGTAAGTTGCCGATGTCGCGGGTGCCGTCACGCTATGGCTTATGGCTCCGCTATCGGACCAGCCTGTGAATCCGTACTGAACCCCTGCCAATGTCTGGGGCGTCACGGTTTCCAGGTTATGGCTGCTTCCCACCAGCCAGTTTGCGGTAAAGGCGCCGGTCAGAGCATTGCTGTCAACCGAGAAGTTTAACCCCACGGGATTGGTTTGCACCGTAGCAGCTATTGCAGCATTACGGGTAAAATTGGCCGTAAAAGTGGCATCTGACGTAAGCGTAACCGTGCAGATGGCAACAGCCGTGTTGTCACCGCTTCGCGTGTCGCATGCTCCCTGCCATGATGCTGTTGTATTGATATCAGCAGAGGCGGTCAGGATCACTGGGATGCGGTTCTTCGCAACTCCACTGCCGGTTGTAGCCGCCGGGAAGACAAAGGAAATACCGCCACTGTCGGTTGACACTGAACCTGTCCCGTTTCCGGTGGCAGATGCGGTCAGGGTGTGCATCAGGTTGAACTTCAGAATACGGTTGTTAGAAGTATCTGCCGCAAAGATATTGCCATTCCCGTCAACTGACAGGTCGAGTGGTGGTCTGCTGAAAGGCTGACCATTCATACTGCCGATTGCGGCCAGCGGGGCACCGTCCGGACCGAGCTTCTGAATGCGGCGATTACCGTACTCCGCTACATATATGTTGCCGTCCGCATCCAACGTCAAACCATAAGGGCTACTGAACTGCCCCTCATCACTGCCAAAGGTCCCCCAGGTAGCCAGTTGTGTACCATCCCGACTGAACTTCTGTATCCGGTGATTTAATCGGTCTGCAACGTATAAATTACCATTCACGTCAGTTGCAATGCCGGATGGATACGAGAACTGCCCGGTTCCGCTCCCGTGCGATCCCAACACGGCCTGGAATACACCGTTGATATCGAACTTCTGGATGCGGTGGTTGTTGGTGTCAGCAACATAGATGAAGCTCGTTCCGTCCACTGCAACGTCGAAAGGTGAAACGAACTGTCCTGGGTTGCTGCCGAATGAGCCGAAGACAGACTGAAAGACACCGTCAGGCCCAAACTTCTGGATGCGGTGGTTGCCGCTGTCAGTCACATAGATGTTGCCACTCCCGTCCATAGTTATGCCTGTAGGAAAGTTGAGCTGCCCGACTCCACTGCCTTGTGAACCAAATGCAGCAAGAGGGGTACCACTCTGGCTCAGCTTCTGTATGCGGTAATTGCTGCTGTCCGCAACATACACGTTTGAACTGTTGTCAACCGCGACACCAATCGGTCCATTGAACTGCTGCCCCAGTGTACTGCCGTCCCACTCCAACTGATACATATCGCCCCAATTCACAGGAACAACTTTAATGCTGAATGACGGGAGCGAAACAGAATTGCTTCCGTTGAGGGCGCTAATGATGATGTTGCTGTACGTCCCGACGTCGGCTGAGCCCGGTGTGCCGCTCAACGTTCCGGTTGCGCTGTCGAAACTCATCCAGGCCGGCAGGTTCGTTATGCTGAAGCTGCCGGCGTCGGTGGCTGTCGGAGTAAAGCTGTAGGAAAAGCCCTCTATTAGCGAGGTGGCCGGTGTTCCTGATATGGTAGGCTGGAGCGGGGCGAAATTGGCCAAAACATTGATATTGGCCGTGACATTGTTATCAGTACGGCTGGCGGTAGTGACGCTGTCGCTCCAGGAAACGAATTGATAGCCGGAATTGGCAACCGCCGTTACCTGGGTGCCGCTCCCGCCAGCGGGCACAATCTGTGATGTAGACCCGCTGATTGAACCGTTGGTTCCTGCGGTGTATGTCAATATGTAGATCGGCAGAGCCGTCCACTTGGCGTAAAGCGTGATGTTGGCCGTGATCGGCGTGGTAAAGGTGAAGGCCGAGGTCAGTCCGGCATCAGTGAACCAGCCGGCAAAGGTTGATCCGGTCAGGGTCGGCGCGGCCGGCAGTATGGCAACCGTGTTGTATGCCACGCTCTGGCTGGTAACTGCGCTGCCGCCGTTGCTGTTGAAGGTGACCGTGTAGCTGATTATGGCGAAATTGGCGATTACCGACTTGGCGGCATTCATGGTCACGGTGCAAATGTTGGCGGTGACTGAATCACAATCGCCGGTCCAAACGGTAAACTGCGATCCGGTAGTTGCCGCTGGGCTAAGATTAACAACAGCGCCACTGGTGATGGAGGTGCTCCCGTTGCCGGTGAAGGAAACGCTGCTTGGCGTTCCGGTGGTAGTACCGGAGGTACTTCCGCTACCTGAACCTGGAAAGGTTACAGTCAACGGGAAGGTGAGGATCGACCCTGTCCCGCTCAGGGGAATGTCCATGGCGGGTGTTGTCGGGTCATTGGAGACGATCACCAGATTGGTACTAAGAGCACCTGCGGATACGGGGGTAAAAGCCACCGTTATCATGCAACTTACCCCCGGTATGATGGTTGCCGGGATCGAACAGGTGCCAGCCCCTACGCTGAAATTCCCTCCGCTCACCGTTGCCGAACCGACAATCAGATCCGCCGCTCCATTGTTGGTTACGGTAAGGGTCTGAGGCGGGGACGATGACCCTGTATTCACACTTCCGAAGTCAACAGGCAACGTTCCCGTGCCAATAGTAGGAGCTATCAGGACCAGCTGATCCAGACTCGGGATGGCGTTGGTAAAAACCGTCGCGCGATACCAACCCGCCGACAGCCCGTAAACCGAAGCCGAGCTGAATGAGGTGTCCGACCAAGTAGTTGTGGCGTCGGAAATGATAAAACCGGCTTGGTCGTTGTCCAACCGCTGAAGTTGCAGGAGCGGGTAGTTGGTGGCGGAACTTTGGTTGGTGCCGGCGGAAGCTTCGGAATCGCCCTTGAAGCCTGTGCCGGTGAGAACAAGCTTAGTGGGCTGCGCCGACTGGAAAGCGATGGTGGAAACCATCGGCCGACGGGCGTCGCTGAAGCCGAGCCCGGGGTTGAACAGTTCAGAACTGCTCAGAATACTGGTGGACCCAAGACCACCTGAAATGAGAACTTTGCCATTTGAAAGTAACGTAGCAGAATGCGCTGCAGCTGGTTGCCCACTGGCAGTAGAGGCGAAGGTTCCAGACTGCGGGTTGAACAGTTCCATAACGACAAGGTTACCCGAAGCGCCTGCACCTTTGGCAACAAGAACCAATCCGTTGGCGAGCAGTGTTGCAGTATGATTGTATCGTGGCGTCATGCTACCGGCAGCCGTGAACGTTCCGGTTGAAAGATCATATAGTTCCGTAGTGCCAAGTATGTTGCCAAAAGGAATGCCATTAATACCACCGGCAATGAGAATCCTGCCATTCGGAAGCAGCGTGGCAGTATGAACTGTGCGCGCAGTCGCCATACTGCCGGTGGCGGTAAATATTCCGGTAGCCGGATCGTACAGTTCGGCGCTACGCAGGCCAATTAAATTAGCAAATCCGCCGGCGATGAGTACCGTGCCATTGGAAAGAAGTGTAGCAGTAAAACCCTGCCGAACACCGGCCATGCTGCCGGTGGCGGTGAATGTGCCGGTAGCTGGGTCGTACAACTCTGCGCTGTTGAGTTCACCCGCATTATAGCCACCGGCAACAAGAACCTTTCCATTAGCTAGCAAGGTGGCGGTATGTAAACCTCGGGCAGTAATCATCGAACCGGTAGACGTAAACGCACCCGATGCTGGATCGTACAGTTCCGCACTGTTGGTGGCGTTACCGCCGAATCCGCCTGTTATGAGAACCTTGCCGCTGGGAAGCAGGGTCGCCGTATGGTCGTAACGGGAAGTGGCCATATTGCCGGTGACGGTGAACGTGCCGGTGACGGCATCATACAGCTCTGCAGAGTTTCCTCCCCCCTGCCCCCCTGTAACGAGGACCTTGCCATTAGATAAGAGTGTTGAAGTGTTGTAATACCTGCCAGTTGTCATGCTGCCTGAGGCAGTTAAGGTACCGGTGGCCGAATCGTACAGCTCTGAACTGCTCATAACACCAGATATGCCAATCCCGCCGGTAATAAGTATTTTGCCGCCTGGCAGAAGTGTGGCGTTGGGAAAGTTGCGAGCCGCCACCATGCTGCCGGTAGCAGTGAAGACACTGGTGGCCGGGTCGTAGAGTTCGGCGCTACTCAGAGCACCGCTGCCGCTATTCCCGCCTACAATCAGGACCTTTCCGTTTGGCAGCAGTGTGGCGCTGTGACTATAGCGTGTCGCTACCATACTGCCGGTAGCAGTAAAGACACCGGTGGCCGGATCATACAACTCAGCACTGTTTTGGACACCTGAATTGCCAAGCCCGCCGGAGATAAGTACTCTACCATTAGGCAGGAGCGATGCAATGTGAGCGGTACGTGCCGTCGCCATACTGCCGGTAATAGTAAAGACACCAGTGGTCGGATCGTACAGCTCGGCATTGCTCAGAGTGCCTGAGGTGCCATATCCACCTGCGATAAGCACTTTGCCGTCGGGGAGCAGAGTGGCACTGAAATCACGGCGTGTAAACGCCATGCTGCCGGTTGCAGTAAAGACACCAGTTGTCGGGTCATATAGCTCGGCACTGCCGAGGTAACCGGAATATCCGTCACCGCCGGCAATGAGTACCTTACCGTCGGGGAGCAGCGTGGCGCTGTGCAAACGGCGCGCCGAAGTCATGCTGCCGGTGGCAGTAAAAAGACCGGTGGCTGGATCGTACAGTTCGGCGCTGTCAAGGAAGCTCGCAAAAATAGAAGAGCTGTTACCGCCGACTATGAGAACCTTGCCGCTGGGGAGCAGCGTGGCGCTGTGCCCATAGCGCGTCGTCGTCATGCTGCCGGTGGTGGTGAAGGTCCCTGTAGCGGGACCGTACAACTCAGCACTTTTCAAGGCACTCGAACCGTCAATACCCCCGGTGATTAGTATTTTACTATTGGGCAGTAGCGTGGCGCTGTGAAAGTAACGTGGCGAGGTCATGCTGGCGGTGGAGGTGAAGCCGATAGCCTGGGCTTGACTGGCTAGCACCGGAGCGAGGACGAATGACAACGCCAGGAGCGGCCCCGCCAGTGGTCTGAACAAGTTTCTGAACAGTCGTTTGCAGTGACCAGCAATAATCAGACTTACCAAGGCGCAGGCAACCGGGGTACCGTGCGGGTAACTGACTTTCCCGCCATATGCAAGGCACGTAACCAAAACCATCAAAAGCAGCCACAACCAGTTAGTAAATAAAGCTTTTTGCCTTACGGAATCCCTTATGACAGTTTTCCTTCTCTTCTCATCGGTTTCAACGTAGATCGGGACCAAAACATATGGGTTAAAAGTATTGACAATTATTTCAAAAGGAACAGCGAGAAGTCTTGGAAATAAATTTTTCATTGCATCCTCCCATTTCCGCGTTCGAATAAGCGCATAGGTTGCTTAAATCCATTTGCTATGACCATAACAGGGCGTGCATTACGGATAGCTTACAGATCAGGATAAAAATGATCACCTGAATCCGTGGCGCCTCCATGCCTCCGTTTGTCCGGAAGGCCTCTGCCATTGAATTTCAGGAGATTATCGTCAATCCGGCGGAGGACCAACGGAGTGAGCGGTCTTTTGCACCATGGCGACGTGCGGGCCCCGGCTCTTCAGGCCACTGCGGCATTCCGGTGTCAAGGATTCAGGGATTCAGGGATTCAGTTTTGGTCGGCTGGCGCGGAAGATGAAATTTAAAGCGTTAAGGCAGGGATCTACGATAGTGAAGGGGGCAGGGTGTAAATCATCCGGTGATCATCCGGTAAATTTCCATAGTCTTTGGCGAGGGGGTGATGGCAAGGTGGATGGCGAGATTCTTCCGGCAGCACTCCCAGACCACTGCGGCCTCGGCGTGGAGACCTGCCTGAAGGTAACAGAGCATGAGCTGCTGGTAGAACTCTTCGGAAAGGTGGTCGATCTCCAGGCCATCACGGTAGCAGTCAATGGCCTCATGGGTTTCCCCGTGGCACTCAAGGTAGCGGCAGACCGTTCCGGCGGCATGGGTGAAACGACCCTTCAGCTGCTCGCGGTATGTGAACGCCCACGATTTGTCCGGTTCACACGGCAGGAAAGGTCCCTGATAAAGAACCACCGCTTCCCGGATGAATTCAAGAGCCTGTTCTTCGTTCCCCAGCTTCAATGGCTCTCTGGCCGCCACCAATAGTTTCTCGAAGGCCCATGCATCAACCCAGACCAATTCCCGGTCAAGAAAGATCTCATCGTCCGATTTCCGGATGGCCCGCTCGGTGTCGAGCAGATGCCTTAGCCGGTGCAGGGCCACATTGAACGAGTTCATGGCCGAGGCTCCGTCCGCGTCAGGCCAGAGTTCACTTGCCAACATAACAGCTGAGACTCTTTTGGCACCATGGGCGATAAGTGACTTGAGCAGCTCCAGCGGTTTTTTCTGCAGTTTGCCGCTGAATTTCAACGGCAAACCCTGTAGGTGAATCTCGAAGCGTCCGAGGGTATAGATTGCAATGGAATGGACCATTTCAACCGAGGTGGCAGAATAATATTCAGTATAATTGCGGTATTGCAGCGAAGGCACATCCTCTGATGCTGTGTGTTGAAGAGTGTTATCGGCTCCCATGGTGCTCCTATCGATCAATTTATTGTTTAGCAAAAGCATATTCTATGCAGCAGATCAAGTTATAATTGTATTGTCGTACCTTAAAATCCCTCCTACGATATCGTTTCCGCACTCTCGGTGAAAATAGATCAGACTCTGCTTTCAATTTGCAGATTTTCCGGTATCATTGAATCGTGATTACAGTGCAATGGAGAAATACATGTCCAAACCCGCCATCTACAACGCATCCTGGCTGATTAATCCGGATACCCCGCCTATTGCCGGCGGGGCTGTATTGGTGAGGGACGGCAAGGTTGCCGCGGTCGGCACGCTGTCTGAACTGCGTCGCGCCCACTCCGCCCCCGTTGTCGAATACCCGGGTTGTGCGATCATTCCCGGTTTTGTCAATGCCCATACCCACCTGGAGCTGACCCACTTTCCCTCCTGGCGCCTCAGGACCAATATCAATTACCATCCCCGTCGTTTTACGGACTGGCTCATTCAGCTGATCAAGATCGCACGCGGATTGACGCTTGAGGATTATCCCCCCTCGGTGCATGAGGGGATGCGGATGTGCCTGGAATCAGGGACTACGGCGATTGGCGAGGTTCTCAGCAATCCGGGTTTGACGGCAATGTACAAGGAGTCTTCGCTGACCGGCCGACTCTATTTTGAGGTATTGGGGCAGGAGAGCAGGAGGTTCGGGGAGAAGCTTGACGGCGCCGTCTCAGCCGCTATATCCGACGAAACAGGGAATATGACAACCGGTCTTTCTCCACACACACCCTTCACCATCGGTGAGGAACATCTTCCCAGGATCAGCAAAGCGGCCGCCTTGCACAGGCTGCCACTGGCAATTCATGTCTCGGAGTCTTCCGCAGAAACAGACTTCGTCTTTGATTCCGGCGGACCTCTGGGAAAAGATTTCTACCCCTTTGTCGGCTGGGAGCGCTATCTGACGCCGCCACGCCGCTGCAGTTCAACCGAACTGCTTAGCCGTCATGGGTTACTTACGCCCGCCACACTCGCGGTGCATTGCGTCCACGCTACCCTGGCCGACGCGCGGATACTGAAGGAACGCGGAGTCAGCATCGCCATCTGCCCACGCAGCAACGAGCGCCTTGATGTCGGCCTTGCCCCGGTTCACCTATTCAGGAAGCTTGGCATACCGCTTGCGCTGGGTACTGATTCGCTGGCCAGCAATGATTCTCTCTCTCTCTGGGACGAGATCCGTTTCGCTCTGGACGCCTTCCCGCGCGATCTTTCGCCGGCCGACCTTTTTCGCATGGTCACGGTCGGGGGCGCCTCAGTGCTCGGGATCGCTGCAAGTTGCGGTTCGCTGGAGGTAGGCAAGAGAGCCGATTTTCAGGTGGTCGGGAATATCGGGGGCGGGGAGGGTGAACTGCTGGAACGCCTGGTTCAGGCCGGGCGCGTGCAGGAGGTATATGCAGGAGGAGAGCGTTTTGCCGGTAAGGTTAACAGGTTGTCGTAATAAATATCCCAGGGAGGTCACCATGAGGAATCTGATTGACCTGCTGTTACGAAAAAAAGTTCCCGCGCTTTTAGCTGCTTGTATTTTTGTGTTATTTACCGCTCTGTCGGGCCGTTGCATTGCAGCAGACACTGTTCGCATCAATGGCTCCGGAAGTGCCCTTGATATGCTGAAACCTTTAGTGGAGGCATACAAGATGGTTGACCGGAATGTACGCATAGAAATGGAAAAGCCGCTGGGCAGTTCGGGTGCGGTCAAGGCTCTACTGGGCGGTGCTCTGGACGTGGCAGTCAGCAGTAGACCGCTCAAGCCGGAAGAAGCCGCGAAAGGGGCTACACTGAAGGAGTACGGCCGGACTCCGTTAGTTATTGTGACCGAGAAGAGTGTTCGCAAGCTGGACATCACCACAAAAGAGCTTGAAGAAATCTATGCCGGTAAAACCTTCAAATGGCAAAACGGGGAAAAAATCAGACTGGTTCTGCGACCGAGGGAAGATATTGATACCCACATACTGCGGACTCTTTCCCCCGGTATGAATAACGCCATAACCGCATCCCATTCTCTGCCCGGCATGATCATCAGCGTCACTGATCCGGAGGCGTACACTGCCGTCGCAAAGAGCCCCGGCGGTCTGGGAACAACCGGACTGATCAGCATCATTACTGAAAAACTGCCACTTAACACCCTTTCACTTAACGGCATCAAGCCAACGCCGAAGAACCTGGCGAGCGGGGCATACCCCTTATTCAAGGAGATCAGCTTTGTAACAACCCCCAAGACGCCGCCGGCGGCGCTTAAATTCATTAGCTTTGTCTACTCGTCTCAGGGTCGCGTCATTGCGGAAAAGGTTGGCGTTCTTGTTACTGCCAAAGTAATAACAAACAGATGAGCATGATTAACCGTTCCATAGAGCGCTTTTCCTTGATGGTGGTTGTGAGCGCCACCCTGATGATAATGTTATTGGTTCCGGGCGGCTATTATTTGTCTTCGACTCAGTATCTGCGGGGCATTCTGGACGCGCAGTCCGAGTTGAGCGCCTACGAAGTGACCGGTTTAATCAAATCAAATCCTGCCATGTGGCGCTATGAAGAGATCCGGCTCTCAGAGCTGTTAGAGCGGCCCACCAGCGATAACGTAGTCGAAAGCAGACGCATACTTGGTACTGATGGTAAAATCATCGCATGGAATATGGTGACCGTCAAACCACCACGCATCACATACAACGGTAGTATCTATGATGCCGGTTCCATTGTTGCCCAAATTGAAATTTCACGTTCCCTGGAACCGTTGCTGCGAACAACTGCCTTGTTGTTCTTTTTTTCATTGGTGCTGGGTGGGGTCGCATTATATTCATTCCGCGCAATTCCCGCCAAAGCCATAAATAAAGCCTACCTGGATCTTGAGGAGAGCGAACAAAAGTTCCGTAACCTCTTCAACAATTCCGAAGTTGCCATATTCAGATCAAGGCTTGACGGATCGGAAGTGCTGGAGGTTAACCGTAAGTTTTTGGGTATGTTGGGAATGACCCAGGAGGAGGTGATTGGAAAACCCTCGGCGATACTATGGGCAGACCCGAAAGAGCGTGAGGAGATGGTCCGAAGACTTATAGCGGATGGCTATGTTTCGGAGTATGAATATAAAATGCTGGACAGGCAGGGCGGTATTAAGAACTGTATTACCTCCCTGGTGCTTTACCGGGAACAGGGGATCCTGGAAGGTTCAATACGCGACATCACCGAGCGCAAACAGGCGGAATCAGAAAAAGCTGTGCTTGAACAGCAATTCTACCAGGCACAGAAAATGGAAAGCCTGGGTGTACTTGCCGGCGGCATAGCTCATGACTTCAACAATATTCTGGGGGTGATCATGTGCTATAGCTCTCTGGCACTGAAAAAGCCCGAAAAGGCTGCTGAGTTTATGCCCGAGATAGAAAAAGCTGCCGAACGCGCTGCCGGACTTTGCCGACAGATGCTGGCCTATGCCGGAAAAACGCAATTTGTGCAGTCCAATGTTGATGTTACTGCTCTGCTGGATGATATGCTCAGCATGCTGAAATCTACACTCCCCCAGAATGTGATCATCAAACCTTATCTTAAGGGAGATCTACAATGTATTGAGGGGGATGCCGGCCAGCTCAGACAGGTCGCAATCAACATGATCATCAATGCGTCGGAAGCAATCGGCGAAGATCAGGGGGATATTCGTGTAGCGCTGACACAGATAAAGATCAGTGCTGGACAACCGGAAAAGGATCATCTCGGCAACATCATACCGGCCGGTTTGTATCTCTGTCTTGAGGTCACCGACACCGGCTGCGGCATGGATGACGAGACAAAACAGAGGGTCTTCGAGCCGTTCTACACCACCAAATTTGTAGGGCGAGGCCTCGGGATGTCGGCAGTACTCGGCATCATAACTTCGCATAAGGGAGCATTGCAGCTATTCAGCCAACCTGGCCAGGGTACAACATTCAAGGTATATCTCCCCGTTCAGATCGGCGAATCCACCGGAGAGGAACCACCCCCGCAGGTATCCTTACCAGCATGGCAGGGTAGCGGCACTATACTACTGGTAGAGGATGAGATGCAACTCATAGCCGTAGCAAAAGAACTGCTGGAAGCTCTGGGATTCTCGGTCATTGAAGCATCGAATGGTGTCGAAGCGATTGAACAGTACCGAAAGAACGCCGCAGAAATCAGACTGGTTGTGACGGACATTGGGATGCCGCTCATGGGTGGTTATGAGTTGATAGCTGAGCTGAAAAAACTCGATCCCGCAGTCCCGATCATTGTCTCCAGCGGCTTTGGTGATACGGTTGTCACCTCAAAAATAGCCCGCGGGGATATTGCCGGGCTGATCAGCAAGCCGTATAAATTTGACCAATTGCGGGAGGTTTTGAAGAGTGTCGTGGAGAAAACGGCGTCGAAGCAGTTATGAGGTGAAAGAATGCCGGAGTGAACTGACTGAAGGAACTAGAAAAGAACCCTGTCGTCATTGGGACGGCAGGGTTCTTGACCTATCAAATCAGAGAATTACGCAATCATTCTGAAACACTTTGCGGCTGCGGCGATGGTCTTTTCTATGTCGGCTTCGCTGTGGGCGGCCGAGACAAAGGCGGTCTCAAATTGGGAAGGAGCCAGATATATCCCCTCATCCAGCATGCCGAGAAAGTACTTTGCAAAGGCCTTTGTGTCGCACTGCGATGCGGTAGGCCAGTCATAGACCTCACCCCTGCTGAAGAAGGCGCAGAACATGCTGCCTACGCGAGTGGAGTAGAGCGGATAGCCGGCATCCTTCGCGGCTTTGGCAATACCTTCTGCGACCTGCCGGCTTATTTCTTCCAGCTTGCGGTAAAATCCGGGCTGTTTCAATATGTTCAGGGTGGCGATGCCGGCCGACATGGCGAGCGGGTTCCCGGACAATGTCCCGGCCTGATAAACGCCGCCGGACGGGGAAAGCTTGCCCATGATTTCACGGCTGCCGCCGAAGGCGCCCACCGGCAGGCCGCCGCCGATGATCTTGCCAAGGGTTGTCATGTCGGGCGTGACGCCGTACAGTTCCTGAACGCCGCCGTAGGCGACTCGGAAGCCGGACATGACCTCGTCGAAGATCAGAATGATTCCCTCGTTGGTGCAGATTTCGCGCAGCCCCTCCAGAAACCCCTCGCGGGGTGGGACTGTCCCAATGTTGCCGGCCAGTGGCTCGACGATGATGCAGGCGATTGTATTCCTGTTCGAGGCAACCAGCGCCCTGACCGATTCAAGCGAATTGTATTCGGCGGTCAGGGTGTGTCTGGCACAGTCAGCCGGTACTCCCGGTGAGTCCGGTACTCCAAACGTTGCGGCGCCGGAACCGGCCTTGACAAGCAGGGCATCGGCATGGCCGTGATAGCAGCCGGAGAATTTGAGGATATTATCGCGGCCGGTATAGCCGCGCGCCAAACGGATGGCGCTCATGGTGGCCTCGGTGCCGGAGCTGACCATGCGAACCATTTCGATAGAGGGAACCGCTTCGATGACCATGTTGGCAAGCGTGACTTCCCGCTCGGTCGGAGCGCCGAAACTGGCGCCGCTCTCCATGGTTTTCTGGACAGCTGCAACCACATCCGGGTGGCAGTGCCCGACAATCATCGGTCCCCAGGAACCGACGTAATCAACAAAAACATTGTCGTCCTCGTCATAGATGTGGGAGCCGGAGGCCTTCTTGATGAAGAGGGGATCGGCTCCGACCGATTTGAAGGCGCGGACGGGGCTGTTGACTCCGCCTGGAATGGCGGCTTTTGCCTGCTCAAACAGCATGCTGGAACGGGTATGGTTCATAGTGATAGCTCCTTGATATAATAGAAAAGATATATTGGCAAAAAGTGTGATTTTGTTAGCATACTGTGCGTAAACAAGTCAAGGGTAAATGGCCAATTTTGTTTTAAATTTAGTATGTTGCGGATGAATCTCCAAAATATTTCCCAGTAAAAAAAACGATTGACAAAGAGTGCCAAATGCCATATTTTCTCTGGGTTTTGTATACAGTATACCGTACGCAATGAGGAGGGTTTTAAATGCTTGGTGCATACCTGCCAATATTACTTCTGGTGCTTGTGGCTATCGGCTTCGGGCTTTGCTCGCTTGTCTTCTCTTCCCTGATCGGCCAGAAAAAATCTTCAAAAGTGAAGCTCCAGCCATACGAGAGCGGTTGTGAACCGGTCGGAACCGCCCGCGAGCGGTTTTCAATCAAATTTTACCTGATTGCCATGCTCTTCATCCTGTTCGATATCGAGGCGGTTTTCCTCTATCCCTGGGCTATCCTCTACAAGAAGCTGGGTGTGTTCGGTCTGGTTGAAATGGGCCTGTTTATAGTCATTCTCTTTGTCGGTTACATTTATGTGTGGAAAAAAGGAGCACTGGAATGGGAGTAGATAATCCGCTTGGCGAAAATATTATCACCACATCGCTTGACAAACTGGTCAACTGGTCCAGAAAGTCTTCGATCTGGCCGATGACCTTCGGTCTAGCCTGTTGCGCCATCGAGATGATGGCTACCGGCGCCTCCCATAATGACCTGGACCGTTTTGGCATCATCTTCCGCGCTTCTCCACGTCAGTCCGACTGTATCATCATCGCCGGCACGGTCACCAAGAAGATGCTGCCGGTCATCAGGACCGTCTATGAGCAGATGCCGGAGCCTAAATGGGTTATAGCCATGGGCGCCTGCGCCTGTTCGGGAGGAATCTTCGATACCTACAGCGTTGTTCAAGGTATCGATGAGGCGCTGCCGGTTGATGTCTACATCCCGGGTTGCCCGCCGCGCCCAGAGGCGCTGCTCTATGGCCTCATCAAGCTGCAGGACAAGATATGGAACGATAAGAACTCCTTCGGTTCCTCACTCGGTCTGGGCAACCGGATCGAGTCGGTTGCCGCCTAATTCCCTGTAACTAATTTAAATACATACTTAAATCCCAGTAAAAGGGTTGGATATCATGGCAGAAAATAATCGCGCAGTACTGCAACTTAAGGAAAAGTTCGCCGCTTCAGTCGTCGACGTGGTCGAATTCAGGGGTGAAGTGACGGTGACCGTAGCGAAGGGTGCCATTATAGATATCCTATCGTTCCTCAAGCAGTCGCTTCAGTACAACCTGCTGACAGACCTTACAGCCGTTGACTACCTGGGAAAGAGGGAAGAGCGCTTCATGATGGTATATCTGCTCTACTCGATTCCGAACAAGGACCGCCTGAGGATTAAAACGGCAGTTTCCGAGGCTGATTGCCGTATCCCCACCGCCACACAGGTATGGAGGACGGCAAACTGGCTGGAGCGAGAGGTTTTTGACCTCTTCGGCATCAGCTTCGACAAGCATCCCGATCTCCGGCGCATCCTTATGACCGATGACTGGGTCGGTCACCCGCTTCGCAAAGACTATCCGCTGCAGGGTCCGGATCGCGAACCTTACAAAGGGCGTTTATCATAGGTTTTATAAATCGTTTTTGTATTTCGATCAGATAAGAGGCGATACATGGCAACTACAGAAACAATGACACTGAACATGGGACCGCAGCACCCCAGTACACACGGGGTTTTGAGGCTCGTTCTGGAACTGGATGGAGAGGTGATCACCAAGATCACTCCTCATATCGGCTATCTGCACCGCGGCGTAGAGAAACTCTCCGAGCACCGCACCTACCACCAGATTCTGCCGTTGACCGATCGACTCGATTACCTGGCGCCCATGAGCAACAACCTGGGTTATATCCTGGCGGTAGAAAAGTTGATGGCTGTCGAGGTGCCGGAGCGCGCTGAAACGATCAGGATAATTATGGCTGAGCTTACCAGGCTTGAGTCGCATCTGGTCTGGATAGCGTGCCACGCCCTGGATATCGGCGCCATGACGGTTTTTATCTATGCATTCCGCGAGCGCGAAACAGTCATGGAGATTTACGAACTGATCTCCGGCGCCCGCATGACATCAAACTTCTTCAGGGTTGGCGGCCTCTCTCAAGACGTACCGGATGAATTTGTGAAAAAAGTCAATGACTTTATCGACGTCATGCCCGGCTATCTTGATCAGTATGAGGGTCTTCTGACTACAAACCCGATCTGGCTCAAGCGTACAGTCGGAAACGGTATCATCTCCGCCGAAGACGCCATTGACTTCGGTCTTACCGGACCGGCTCTGAGGGGTTCAGGTGTCGATTGGGATCTGCGGCGGGATAACCCTTACAGCGGCTACGAAAAATATCAATTCAAAGTGCCGACCGGTGAAAATTGCGACACATATGATCGTTACAAGGTACGTCTGGTCGAGATGCGTGAAGCATGCAAGATTGTCAGGCAGGGGCTTGACAGGCTCAAACCGGGACCGGTGCTGGCCGACTGTCCCCAGGTCTGCTATCCACCGAAAGAAAACGTCTACAACAGCATTGAGGGCCTGATCCATCACTTCAAGATCGCTTCTGAAGGTTTCCCTGCTCCGGAAGGAGAGGTGTACCAAGGTGTTGAGGCTCCCAAAGGGGAACTGGGATTCTATATCGTCAGTGACGGCGGCAACAAGCCGTACCGCTTGAGAATTCGTCCGCCTTCATTTGTGAACCTGCAGGCTATCGAAAAAATGTGCCTTGGTTCAATGATTGCCGACCTGGTGGCCGTAATCGGTACGCTGGACATCGTTCTTGGTGAAATTGACAGATAACTCCGCACGATTCAAAGGAGATGGCGCGCATGAGTGACGCGGTAGCGCAGCAGGCTGAAGAGCAGGAACCGGTAATTGACCTTTCCATTGCGGATTCAGTAATCGACAAATATATAGATATTCCGGGCAATCTGATGCCGGTGCTTCAGGGTGTCCAGGATGAGTATGGGTACATCCCGCGAG
>Ga0118677_10008971_pt1 | contig 15822 bp, 15 predicted proteins | sample AliMusrvi5mmetaG_FD_86154 | JGI IMG/M metagenome (GOLD analysis project Ga0118677, IMG submission 86154) | reverse complement strand
GTTTTTCCGCAGCCTGTAAAGCCCACACCGATTTTCCGCATTCATCGGCACGACTAAAAGTCGTGCCCTGCTACAAAGCCGCGCCTTCTCGCTGCGCTTATTGCCTTCGCCTGTCGGAATCAGCCATCGTCGAAAGAGTCCTATTTGTGCGGGTATTGTTTCGTCTGCCCGGTGCGTGAATTGGTGACGGAGAAGCTGCCGTCCGGCGATGCCGCCACCTTCAGCCATGCGCCGTCTTTGGTGGCTCCGGCAGGATTGGCAATAAGGTCGGTAGGGCTGTTGTGAGCAGCATCTGAGTCCTCTGCGGTGTGCAGTTGCCACAGATCTTCAAGGCCGGGGCTGTCATGTACGGTCTGCCACGCCTCGGGGCTGCCGGCCTTGTGCGCGCCGTTGTTCATGATTGCCGCGCGGGGGCGAACGGCATGCACGATGGCCCGGGCATTCGATTGGTTGAAGCCGTGATGCGTGACCATGTAGAGGTCTACCGTGCCGATGGGATTCATGGGACAGACAAGCGCAATCTCCTTGGCGCCGGTGAGGTCGCCCAGATCGAGCACGCGGAACTTGCCGAAGGTAATCAAGACACCGATGGATCGGGCATTCTCGCTTGGATCTTCGGGCCACTTTTGTTCCGCGCCGCAGTAGGCGTTCGGCGTGGGGCTGATGCCGGGAACGGCGGAGACGTGTGCCCCGTCGGCTGCAAGGACGACGGCGCTGAGGCCGGGAATTGCAATGGTGTCGCCGGGATGAAGAATGCGCCGCGGATGGCCCTGGGTGACCTTGAGATAGGCTGCGAAGTCGTGGCGCGTTACATCGGAGTTTTCGCGATTGACGCCGTGATCGAGGAACTCGCCGATGGGAACGCGCCTGGCAAGCTCGACCACGCCGCCCACGTGGTCCATATGGTAGTGAGTGATGAGCACGTGATCGAGGCGTTTGATGCCTGCGTCCTGCATTGCCTGCTGTATGCGGTCAGCGTCGCGGCCGGTTTGATCGGGAACGCCGTCCTTATGCAGACCCTTTTGGTAAGGATCAGGGCTGTGGCTGTTTACGCTCGGCCAGCCGGTATCGATCAGAAGCGACTCGCCGGATGGGGCGACAAACAGCGTGGACTGTCCGCCCTCCACATCGATGGAGTAGATGAGCAAGAGTTTGGCCGCGTCGTTTTGCGCGGGAGCAGGCTGTGCGGCAGCGGCTGAGTGCAGCAACGGCAAAGCGCACGCCAGCAGCAGCGCGAAGATGGCCTGACGGAGAGCGAGAAGGGACGAGACGGAGACAATTCGCATTGCCGGTCAGTGTACTCCTCGGGCCGTTGCTGGGGAAACCCGGCAGGGCGGCGAAAATGACTTCGTTTCAACCATCCCCGATTCTTCACGCACCGTTTGACTCAGATGCCCGTCGCGGCAAGATCGTCGTCTTTCGTCTCTCGCATCATGAACAGTCCGCAGAGCGTAACCAACGCCGCCGCGCAGAGATAGTAGCCGACGTACTGCAGGCCGAAATGCTTGGCCAGCCATGTGGCGATGTAGGGCGCGAGCGATGCGCCGAAGATGCCGGCGAAGTTGAATGCCAGCGAGCTGCCGGTGTACCGCACCGCTGTGGGAAACAGTTCGGAAAGAACCGTGCCCAGCGGCCCGTAGGTCATGCCCATCAAAAAGAGGCCCAACGCCATCATGGCCATTGCCTGTGCCGTGCCGGCGGCAAACATGGGCGCGAGAACCAGGCCGAACAAGCCAATGGCCGCCGTAATCCATAGCAGAGCGATGCGGCGGCCGTGCTTGGCCAGAACCGCCGAGATTGGAATAGCCGCGGCGAAAAAGCCGATATCGACAAGCTGCATCAGGAGAAATTTCTCGCGGCTGTAGCCCAGCGCGGCCGTGCCCCAAGCCAGAGCGAAAACCGTCATCAGGTAGAAGAGAACAAAGGTCGCAAGGCAGACCATGGTGCCGATGACCAGTGTGCCAGCGTGGTCGCGAAAGACCACCAGCATCGGAATCCTGACTCGCTCCCTGGTCTTAAGGGCAGCGCGGAAGACCGGAGTTTCCGTGATCGTCAACCGAACGTAGAGGCCAACCAGGACGAGCACGCCGCTGGCCAGAAACGGTAGCCGCCATCCGAACGCGAAGAACTGTTCGTTGGTAAGCCAACGCGACAGCAGCAGGAAAACCGTCCCCGAAAAGAAGAAGCCCACCGGCGCGCCGAGTTGCGGAAACATGCCATACCAGGCGCGTTTCTTTGAAGGCGCATTCTCAATGGCCAGCAGCACCGCGCCGCCCCACTCGCCCCCGAGCCCTAGTCCCTGCCCGAAACGGCAAAGCGCCAGCAGCAGCGGCGCACCAAAGCCAAGCGTGTGATAAGTGGGCAAGACGCCAATGGTGACGGTGGAGACGCCCATGGTCAGCAGTGCAGCCACCAGCGTGGTCTTGCGTCCGATGCGGTCGCCGAAGTGCCCGAAGAGCGCCGAGCCAATGGGACGGGCCAAAAACGCAATGGCAAAAGTGGCGAGGGAGGCAAGCGTCGCAGAGGCTGGATCGGATGCGGGAAAGAACAGCTTGGGGAAGACGAGCACAGCCGCAGTGGCATAAATATAGAAATCGAAAAACTCGATGGTGGTGCCGATCATGCTGGCAAACAGCACCTGGCGCGGCGTGTTGATGGGTGTTGCAATCACTGAGTCACTTCCACTCATCGCACCTGTCAGCCGGCATAATTCCGGTCCTTAAGAGGTTTGCAACCTGAATCTCGGAAGATCATAGCATTGAAATGGAATGAGTTGGATGACCTTTGCGTAGGTTCCGCTGCACAGAACTGCAGTTTAATGCGGCCTTTTCAAGGCCTGCCGTCCCCATTGTCGCCTTACTGATAGAATAGAAAGTGCTGCAGTGTGCGGCAACTCGCCTTCCTGGCGCCCCCCTAAACTCTATGGCCTCTCAAGGCCGAACCAAAAGAAGGAAAAGCTACCCTGTGACCCAGACGATACGCAATATCGCCATCATTGCCCATGTTGACCACGGCAAGACAACCCTCGTAGACGCCATGCTGCGGCAATCCGGAACTTTCCGCGCCAATGAGCAGGTGGCCGAGCGGGTGATGGACTCGAATGAACTGGAGCGGGAGCGGGGCATCACCATCCTGGCCAAGAACACGGCAATTGTCTTTGAAGGCGGCAAAATCAACATTGTTGACACGCCCGGCCACGCCGACTTTGGCGGTGAAGTGGAACGCGCGCTGAAGATGGTGGATGGCGTGATGCTGCTGGTGGATGCGGCCGAAGGCCCGTTGCCGCAGACGCGCTACGTGCTGGCCAAGGCGCTCGAAGCCAAGCTCAAGCCCATCGTGGTTATCAACAAGATTGACCGCCCCGACGCGCGCCCGCAGGAAGTGCTGAACGAAATTTACGACCTTTTCATCGATCTGGATGCGGATGAGACGCAACTGGATTTTCCAGTGCTCTATGCGGTGGCCAAGGAAGGTACGGCGACCCTCGACCCAGCCAAGCCCGGCACTGACCTGCAGCCGCTCTTCGAATCCATAGTGTCTACCATTCCGCCCGCCACGGGCGATGCGGAAGGCACGCTGCAGATTCTGGTTACCAATCTTGACTACTCCGATTACTTTGGCCGCATCGCCGTGTGCCGCGTCTTTCAGGGCACGCTGCATCGCGGCGACGACGTCACGATTTCAAAACGCGACGGGACGCTGATGAAGACGCGCATCACCAAGCTCTTCACGTTCTCGGGGCTCAAGCGCACCGAAATTGAAGAGACTGTAATGGGCGACATTGTGGCCGTTGCCGGCGTTGAAGGCATCACCATCGGCGAGACCATTACCAGCGTCGATAACCCGGCGCCCCTGCCGCTGATCATCATCGACGAGCCGACAATTGCGATTCAATTCAGCGTGAACAACTCGCCCTTTGCGGGACGCGAAGGCCAGTACGTCACCAGTCGCAACCTGAGGGAGCGCCTGGAAAAAGAGCTGTTGACGAATGTGAGTATCAGGGTGGAAGACACCGGCTCGCCGGACAGCTTCAAAGTTTTGGGCCGCGGCGAATTGCAGCTTGCGATTCTGATCGAGATGATGCGCCGCGAGGGCTTCGAGCTTTCCGCGGGACGCCCGGAGATTGTAACCAAAACCGTGGACGGTACGCGCATGGAGCCGGTGGAGCATCTGACCATCGATGTGCCCGACGCATACACGGGCACAGTGATTGAGAAGCTGGGACCGCGCAAAGGCGAGATGAACAAGATGCACAATCACGGCTCAGGCCGCGTACGCATGGAGTTCCGCGTACCCAGCCGCGGGCTCATCGGTCTGCGCAGCGAAATGCTGACCGAGACACGTGGCACCATCGTGATGAATGCGCTGTTCGACGGCTACATTCCGTACCAGGGCGAGATTCCGCAGCGGCCTACGGGCGCGCTGATTGCCGATCGCCAGGGACTGACGACGACCTATTCACTCAACGGTCTGCAGGAACGCGGAATTCTGTTTACGGGGCCGGGCGTCGAAGTCTACGAGGGAATGATTGTCGGCGAACACTCGCGCGACAACGACCTTGACGTAAATGTGGTGCGCGAGAAGCACATGACCAACATGCGCGCCTCAAGCGCGGATGAGGCCATTCGCCTGGTGCCCGTGAAGGCTCTGAACCTTGAGCAGGCCATCGAGTTTATCGCCGAGGATGAGGTGGTTGAAGTCACGCCGAAATCCCTGCGCCTGCGCAAGCGGATACTGCAACAGAACAAGCGGCCCAAGCGCTGGGAGAAAAACCAGCAGTAACCGCGCGGCGCTTAGTCGGGAAGCTTCGCTTCAAGCACTTCCCTGGCGCGCGCAGCACGCCAGGCAACCAGACGATCATAGAGCGCCGCGTCATTCAAGGCCAGAATTTCGGCTGCGAAGAGCGCGGCGTTTCCTGCTCCGGGCTTGCCGATGGCCAGTGTGGCCACGGGGATGCCTTTGGGCATCTGCACCATCGAAAGCAGCGAGTCCAGCCCATTGAGCGATGTAGCCGCAATGGGCACGGCCAGCACAGGCATCAGCGTCTTGGCGGCGATCACTCCGGCCAGGTGAGCCGCGCCGCCCGCACCGGCAATCATCACCTTCAGACCGCGCCCGCGCGCCGCGTCGACATACTCGAAAAGCTGATCGGGGGTTCGGTGCGCGCTCAATACACGCGCTTCGTGCGGGATTTGAAGTTCCCGCAGAATCTCTATAGCAGGCAAGAGAACCTCGTAGTCGCTCTTGCTGCCCATCACGATGCCAACCAGGGGATGTTCGCTCATGCCGCTGATTATACGGGGGAACGGCGCTGCCGCTCAATGCCGGTGCAGGGCCTCCACGGCCACTTCGATCACCGCAAACACCACGCTGACCGCCGCTAGAAATCCCTTGGCCCGCTGCCAATTCTGCTCGTGGCGCTCCATTCGGCGCTCCAGGTCCGAGATGCGCCCGCCACTGCCGTCGCCCATCAGCCCGGTCATCTGCGTCTTCAGGACGCTTAAATCGCTTAGCACCTGGGCTTCGAATTCATTCATCATCCGCATTTTCCGGACTCCATTTGTCTCAAGAGTTTAACGCTCACGATCCCAGCGGCAGGTTGATGAACAAGGCTGCTGAGAACTCGGAGTAGTTGGGTGGCGTGGCTCCGTCGTACATGCGGATATAGAAGCGATCGTTGGCCGAGGCGCGTGGAAACGTCATCGTCGGTACCGTCGCGCGCATTACCAGGGCCGGATCTTCGCCCGCCATGAAGGCATAGTCGCGCCGCCGAATCTCGAAGCCGCCGTTCGCCGGCGCCGTCGTGCCTGCGTTGATCGTAACTGTGTTTCCATTCAGAGCCGTCACCGTCAAGCCGGAGAGATTGGCCAGTATTGTGGGCGAGATCGCCGCCGGAAGCCAGGCATCGGCGGGCACCGTATCGCTCGTCTTGATCGCCAGATCGCACGCCCAGTCATTTGCGAACGAAATAACATACCCAACAAGATCTGGATAACTAGCCCGGTAACTCAGTTTCACTGCGCGCGCCACCACCTGCGCGTTCAAACTTGTCGAGGGCGCATTCAGAAGCAGCGCATCGCCCGGCCACACATCGAGAGCGAAATTGGTCCTGTTTCCCTTATAGGTTCCACTCCACAAAGCACTAATGCTCGCCGCTGCCTGCTCCATCACCAGGGCCGCATTGCGGCAATCGGCCGAGCTGCGCGCCGCGGGGTTGGTCACCGAGCCGATCCACGCAATCTCTGCCGGCAATCCGGCCTGCGCAAGCGCCTGCTGGCTTGCCGCGTTTACTGCACGCCCAACGGCTCGGCCAACCGTGCGGTAACTCACTGCAACCTGCTCACCGATCGCGGGCGCAAATCCGGTGTTGAACACAAGTTTGCCGGTGCGATCCACCAGGCACTCCGCGGCCTCGGCCGTCGAGCCCACTCTGCGCGTGTAAGGACCTCCGTTGAGTGGCGTGCTCACCACCCAGCCCGATCCCAGGTTGGTCAGGTTCAGTCCGCGCATGGTTCCAATCAGGTTTATGCTGCTTGCAGCCACAACTACACACGTTGATGGAAGGCTCGAGATAGAGCCGTCATAGAGAGTAACCGGTATCCCGCCCACTCCGTTGACGAATTCTTGTATCTCCATCTGAATCCTGCCCTGAGCCAGGTTCCATTGTCCGCCGGCGAAAATGGCTCCACTGTCTCCATAGGAGCGATAGCTGGCCATTATCCTTTCAATCTCGGCACAATGCACCCTGGCCCGCAGAGTGTATTGGTTGGCAGGATTCACAGAATAAGTGGATCCGGTCGCCGTTCCCTGGATGATGGGTTGCAGTTTCACGGCCCCGGTGCCCTGTTGCGCCGTGACTCGGAAGCCGGCAGTGCATCCAGCCGTGTCCTCGAGCCCGATGAAGAAGCCGCACAATATGCCTGTGCTTCCAGGCGAGAGAGTCACTCCCACAGCCTCAAGCAAAAGCGTGCCGCCCATCTCCACGGGGTCGAGCCAGGTGAGTAACGTCTCCCCGTCATTGCCGTTTCCGCCATCCATCACCAGCCCGCCCACGCCGAGAGATAGATACCCGTAGCCTCCCGGGTTACCCCAGACCCGCAGATCGACCTGAGGCTCATTGAACAATTCATGGATGATGGTGGATTGAGACGAGCTGGGAAAATTCGGTTCGGCGGCAAGATAGAATTGCGTTGTAACTCCGTCGCCTCGGAAGTACTCGGTTACATAGGCTGCAGGCTCATGCTCGCCGCACACGGTTATATCGTTGGCAAGCCCACGCTTGACGCTCGATGTGAATGCCAGGTTTGCAAGGTTCAAGCTTCCATCGGTTTCGTTCAATGAGTGGACAGAGCCGGGCAGCGAAGAGAGCGTCAGGGCTCCGTTGACCGCGCGATATGCGGCGCGTGCCTGGTTCGCCACTTGTCCCGCGCTCTTGCTCCATGGTGCGCCTGGTTCTGGAACAAAACGGCCAACCGGTGCATTCAGCGTCAGGCCCTGTGTGGAGAGCGTGGCAGCCCCGGAGCGCCCAACCAGGGTGGCCATCAGGGGCCCGGCCGTCAAGCCAGTCGTCCCTCTGCTGGGCGCCATCGGCGACTGGTCAAGCAGAAGTTCGTCGCTGATGGCCTGTATCGCGATCCGGTAACGCGGGCCTTCGATCCCCATTCCGGAATACTCCGGCAATGGACTCACTGCAATGTAGCCTGTGAAGTAATGAGTTCCGTCGTCGCCAGTCACTGCCAATGGCTGGTTCCTCGAGGGCATCGCCAAGCCGCCGCCATTGGGCAGGCTGAGCCAAAGCTGGCACTCCGAGGGTTCGTTCAGCTTGCGTTCAATCGTTAACTCACGCGCCGCGTCAAGCGTGGATGTGTAGTCCTGCCCTGCAATCGTGATTTTCATTCCACCCTCGATCATTGCCAATTAGTCGGTTACTAGTTCGCAAACCTGCTTACACCTGGGCCTTGGCCGCCGGCAGAAAGCTGCGATAACACACAACGCGTTCGCCATCCAGCGGATCAACCACAGGCAGGGCCAGGAACTGCCCCTTCAGCAGCACTCGATGCAGGCCGCCCTTGTGCTTGGCGTCCAATGGCATTGCCGACTCAACAGCTCCCCCCATGGTCTGAAGCCGGGGATAGTGGAAGAAGATGCGCTCCCCCTGGCTCGCCTGCATCACGAACAGCGCCGACCACTCCTGGTAAAAGCAACCGCCTTCGCGGTCAACGAATCCCGCGACTGCTTGCGCCTTTGCACCCGCGGCCGGTGCGCCGCCAGGCAGCGGCTCAGCCAGCGTCAGGCCTGTGGAATTCACTTCTGACACCAAGGCCACATTGAGAGTCACGCGCCGGGTGTAGTCCACATCTGTAAGCGCCTTGCGCACATATGCGCCGGAAACCGGGGATCCCACATAACCTGTCTGACCCGTGTAATCCGCATCCAGGGCGATGATCGAGCCCGGCGCAAACTTCGCCGCGTCCGTTGCCGCGAGTGGAATGAATGTGGCCGAAGATCCGCTCTGTACAGTGACAGCTGCCGCAGCCTGCGCTCCATCCGCGGCGGCAGCAGCACCGTTCGCTGGAGCCAGCAGGTTCATGTGTTGCGAGCCGGTGGCCAGCGCCATGGTCAGCTTCGTCCAACTCAGGAACTCGAAGCTCACCTGCGCTTCCAGGGTCTCTCTGACCTGTGCCAGGGTCGCGGCTGGAATTCCCGTCAATACCGGCGCTGTCTTGCTGGCTGGCTTGCGCGTGAATTCCTCTATCCAGCCAAGGCTGATCCACGGAGCCGGCGGAGCGTCCAGGCTGAAGGTGCCTTGCACCGTCGCGTCAAACAAGGTGGGCGCCTGTGTCGCCCGGTTCACCGGCGCAAAGTAGGCCCGAATCCTCCGGACCACCGGTGCGGGTGCTGAAAACCATTTCGCCGCCATCTATTCCCCCTGCTCCTGGTAGCTGTAGATCATCACTCTTGCCCAGCGGCTTAAGCGGTCCCGCTGAACCACGACCGGCGCAAATCCCGGTTCGTCCCAAAACACCTGGGTCAACATCGCACTCGGCGGCGTCGTTGTGTAGTTGAGCTTTGCAGTGAAGAAAGGCTGCAGGATCGCAATCAGTTCATCATCCATATCACTCAACGACCGGCCTCGGTCCAGCCCGCCGAAGCTCTGCGTGCCGCACGTCTGGTACAGGATTTCGCACTCCTCAACTGCCATCACCGAGCCCAGATCGAGATCGGCGCCCAGTCCCAGCCAGCGCAGGACAAATACGTCGTTGGGGAGCTGGCTGAAAGGAGCTTCAGCCTCCTCCACAAGAATCCCCGGCCGCATCGCGCCGCGCAGCAGGATCGTCCGTTCCGGATTGAGCGCGGCCAGCCGCGTGCGCAGCGCTACGTAAAACGAGTCTTTCGCGTTTTGCATTCGATTCCTCATGGCAGACGGCAGTAAACCGGCAGCAACGCCCCGGATACCGACAAGAGAATTCTGTCTTCTGTCAGTTGCTTCTAAACCGCCTGTTGGCCGGCTTCGCGCAGGAGTAGTCGGTACAGGTAGACCTTGCCGAAGGCCTCGCTTGAAGCCACCGACTCAATCACGTAATCCTGCCCTGTCACGGTCACAGCCAGCGTCATGGCGAAGAGCGATTGAGCCGATGAGAGGCTCAGCGCATTCACCTGTTGCTCCACTCCGGTTGCCGAGACCAGCAATTCCCACAGCGACGCATTGCCGTCCTGCGATGTTGGCCGCAGTTTCCGCATCACTACCGGGCTCACCACCACATCTGCAAAGGTTGTTGTCACCAGTCCGAGTTCTGCCTGGTTGGTCGCGGTATTTGTGCCTGTCACGCGCAGAAGGGCCGTGGTCCCCGCCACGGTTCTCAGCAGGGCATCGGCAAGCATCTGCGGCGCTCCCACCGGGCCGCGCGGCGCTGTATCGCTCATGGGTCACCCCAGCCTGTTCGCGACATAGGGACGCAGCCATGCCTGCACTGTTTCGTCCACCAGCGAACTTGAGAAATACTGCATCTGCATCGTGTCAATCTTGGTTCTGCTGGCGTTCAGCGCCGGCGTCGATTGGGCGTTGCGTACAATCTGCGCGCACGCCGATTTCACGTCGTCGCCGATTGTCGCCAGGCCCGCCGTGTAAGTGACCGCTACTTCGTTGTAGGGCAGCCCAAGCACATTCCACGGCAAGGTCAACTCGCCGGTGTTCGGGTCGCAATCCACCGATGCCGGATTGATCGCCGTCCATTGACCGGGCAATGAAAACGCCCAGACGATCTCAAACATTGGCCCATCCGCAACTTCTCCGCGGCGGGGCTTGGCGTAACGGCCTTCGATACTCACCAGCGGCGTAGTTGCCGTTCCCTGCGCTGCAAGAGGCAGATAACTCAAGCGCACGGTTTGCGATCCGGCGGTCAGGCGCAGTCGCTCCGTATACTGGATCACGTTCAGGTCCGGGCGCCTGCAGTAGCTGTTAATTAATGCCGTGGCTGCTGTAATCCAGTCGGCCGTCGTCCCCGTTGGCAATCCATAATTCGGGTATTCCGCTGGCTCGAGATATGCCATATGTTCCTCCTAAACCAGGGACTGAGGGACTAGGGACCTAGGGACTGGAGAACGGTCAACATTCGCGGATACTCGGCCGTCATTTTTGTATGAAGGCATCCCGTTCAGGTTCATCGCTCCCTGTTCCCTAAGTCCCTCAGTCCCTAGTCCCTAAGTCCCTAGTCCCTTGCTTTTGCCTACCGGTCCACCAGCACCTGGTAGTGCGCATAGTTAGCGCCCTTCACAACCGGCGCGCCGAACTTGACCGCGACATACTGCTGCGTCAACGAGCCCGGCAGGCCCAGCTGGAAGATGCGTGGAGTCGGGTCGCCGAGCCAGTGGTACTCGATCAGGTCTTCGGTGACAATGTAGGCCGGCAACACCGCGGATCCCGATCCAGGGGTACCCGTGTAGCTCAGGCTCCAGTCCGGGATCAACGGCAGATCGCCAGCCTGCGTGGAGAGCATCTTCACGCGGAAACCACCGGTGATCTGGTCGCTGTTCAGCACCACGTTGAACTCGGTCTTCATCTCGCGGTCGATCAGGTCGAGCAGAACCGGGTTGGCATAGATGGCCGTGGGACGCACGTGGAAGCCGTTATTGGCCACCATTTGCGCCACTGCCGACTTCAGGCCGTCCACGATGGAAGCCGTGGCGCCGATCGTCGTGGTCAATCCGCCGGCCGCGATCTGCGCGATCACGCCCATGTACTGCGTGGTCGTCGGCGTGCTCAGGCTGGTGTCGTTCCCGTTCCACAGGGCCACGTCGTGGGTCACCATCACGCCGCTCACCGTGTCCACCAGGTCCTTGGCCTGCAGATAGGCAAACTGCTGCTGCTGATTGCCCAGTTCCACGTCGAACAGGTTGTAGTTGATCTGCGAAACAATCGCCTTCAACGGCACGCTGCGCTCAACGCGCGTCGGGCTTACCACCGGAGCCACGATGCTGCGCGGGTTCACGAAGCCGGCCGCGCCGGGAGTCGGAATGGCGGTCTCTTCAAAGAACCGCGACGGGTGGCCCGTGGCCGGCACCTGCTTGATGCGTTGACCAAATGGGCTCGAGCGGCGGCAGATGTCAAATATCTCGTTCTGGTACATCGGTACTTCTACTGCGCCCGGCCCAATGTAATCAGCTGCCGCGTGGATGTCTGCAAAGGTTGCGTTCATAGGCTCTTTCGCCCCCTCCATGGGGCCTTTTCAGGTGACAGCTGACAGTTGTCAGTTCTCAGTTGCCAGCTCTCGGTTGTAAGTTGTTCGCTGATGTTTGACCTCGGACTACTGTCCGCTATCTGCTGTCCACTGTTCAATGCCCTTCAGGCAATCGCTCCTGCCCGCAGCAGTTGGCTCTTCACCGCGATGCGCTGTTCCAGGCTCAATCCGGCCAGCGCTGCGTCCAGGGTCCGCACGTCCACCGGGCCTTCCGCAATGCCGTGCTTGGCCAGCATCTCCGAGGTGGCGGCCGGCACCGTCCTGCGCAGCGGAGTCAGCAGCGACGTGGCGGCCGCGGCCTTCAATTCGGCCAACTCCCGCTCCGCTTCTCCCAACTTCTCCGCAAGTTCCGCCTCGCGCCGTGTCTGGTCCACTGTTGCCGAGATCCTCTCCACCTCGCCTGCCATTGCGCTCGCTGCGGCCAGCCGTTCGTCCAGCCAGCTCAGCGTTCGCTCCAGCAGCGTCGTTGCGGCTTCGATCCGCTCCGCAATCTCCTTCTCGTCCTTTTCCATGCCACTCCTTTCCTGTTTGCTTTACACCCTCATGAACACCCCGGCCGGCTCGCTGACAGAAATGGCTCCGCGCCGCGGAGCCATTGTGATAACTTTCTGCCCAGTCGGGCCCCTAACTTGCCATGCGAAAACTCGTTGCCCGGTAAGCCGCCTTTTCCCGCAACAGGATTGCCGCTCCGGTAAACGTCACCCGGGTCAGCTTCCAGATTTCCGCCCGCATGTCCTCGACCCGCGCATCGGCCAACTCGTAGCTCATCCCCATCGCTTCCGGCGACTGAGCCTGGATCGCTCCAGCAACCTCCGGAAAATCCCGCGCATAAAGATACCCGCGCACCACAAGCTGCTTTCCAACCAGGTTCGCTTCGGTCAAAAGACCGATCTTGCGCCGCGCGTCGTGGCCGTCCCATCCTGGCCGGTAATCCACCGCCATTCCCAGCAACGACGGCAGCGCCTTCTCCGCCGCCTCGCGCGTCAACATCACCCGGTGCCCGCGCGCCCCCGCCGGAGCCTTGTCACTGGCCGTATTCACCACCGTCAGAACCCCCTCGAACGGCACCCGGTTGGGGTGCCCCTCCACGTGGGGAATTTTTACCGCCATCGCTTCCAATCGCATGTGCTCTCCACCTGTCTGCTCTCGCCGCCATTCCGTATATCCGCTAACTTGCTAACTCGCTGGTTTGCTGACCTGCCAACTTGCCAGTCTCCACCGGCGACAGCCCCCGCATCGCCCGCACCTCGTTCACCGTCAATACACCAGCCTTGAGCAACTGCACCTGCACCGCCAGTTCCGTCTCCTCGTCCCGCGCGTTCAGGTCGTTGAAGACAAACTCAAACTCCCGCCACCCGATGCACTTCGCAAATAGATCGCGCGTCAGGTGCCCGGCCAGCAGTTGGGCCAGCGGCTGAATCGCGCCGCGAAACGCCTCATCGGCTAGTTCCGCCGCGGTGGAGCGGTTCACATCCCCCTCCAACCCCAGCAGCATGGGAGGCAGCCCAAATGCGTTGGCCACCATCCGGATCAGAAACTCCTGCCAGGCCAGCCGCAGATCGGCGTCTGTCCCCTGGGCAAAGCGCAGCACCTCCGGTTTCTGCTCGGTTGAGATCAACGGCACCCTTCCCGTCCCCTCGATCTCGTCCTGCCACCAGCGGATCAGCCGGTCATGCTGCGACGGAGTAGCTTCATTGAGCCACAAGGCGTACTGCGCAACCGAATTAGCCGCCAGCTTGCCCGCGAACCTGTGCGCGCTCAAAAACTGATTCACGGTTTCGAATGCGACTTCGAGCGGCCCCAGCCCAAAGGGCGTAAAACTGCGCGGATTCATCCGTATGTACATCAACTGGTCGTCGCGCAGCTCGACCGCGCTCGACTCGATTTGCCCAGGCTGCACCTGCGCATACCGCGGCGTTCCATGTTGCCCATCCCATCCCGCGTTGATGCGGATGGAAGCTCCGTCCACGGGCCACAACATCGCCGGCCGCTCCTGGTCGCCCGTAGGCTCCATCTCGATGGCCCCGTATCCGCCGGTCAGCGCATCCTCGATCACCTGTTCAATCAAGGTGCGAAAGCTGTCCATCGCGTTAGGCTCTTCCAGCATCCGCCGCAAACCTGTCAGCTTTTTTGCGACCTCGGCCGCATCGGCGAGCTGAGCGCCCCGCCGCACCCGCACCTGCCAGTCCATGGCCGCAATGCGATCCTTGATGACGTTGATGGCTCTGCGCACCACCGGCGTTTCCGCAAAGCGGCGCAGGTTCATGGGCGTCGGCTTCGGCAACAGACGCCCTGAGGTCCGCACCGGACTGAGGATCGAAGGCAGAGCCAGCGTCTTGCGTTCTGCATCCGCCGAGGCGGCTGCCGCATCCATCCGCCGGCCCGTCTCAGCCTGCCCACCTGAACCCACCGCCTGCCGCCAGATCTCCCGCAACTGCTCGCCAACTTTCACGTTTACCTTCCTTTTCCCTCGCTCCAAAAAACAAAAGGCACAACCCGGGAAAGGGTCATGCCTGTACTAGCGATTAGTGATTAGTGGTCAGCGATCGTTGCTTAGCGAGCAGCGACCACCGATAACTCGTTATTAACTCTCAACAAAATCCATCCTACCTCAAAGCAGATAAATTATCTGCAAAACGCACGCAAATAAATTAACGGATAGATAGTTACTGGAAATCCATCACCGATAACTGCAAAACCGATCACTGACTACTAATCACTAACCACTGCTTTTCACACCCGCAACTCCCGCCGCGCCGTATCCGCCACCCGGTCCAGGTCCGACGTCGTCAACACCCTGATCCGGTGCTCTTCCATCGTCTCCACGCCGAAGCGGTACATCGCCAGTCTCTCCGGCTCCTCTTCGGTCGCTCCAACCCGGGCCGCCGGCTCTATCACCGCCGTCAACTCCAGGCTTGCCTTCTCCACGCGCTCCACGCCCGCCCTTAGACTGGCCGCCGAAAACGCCAGCACCTTCGCCATTTCCAGGCCAGGCTCCAGGCTCACCGCGTGAAACATTCTGATCAACCCGTTCGGCCGGTAGCCCGCGTCGATTCGCAACGGATCACCGGCTCGCGTGTACTCCGAAGCCGCGATCCGCTTGCGCAGCAAATCCCAGACCCCCGCGCGTTCAAACTCGGCTCGCATCCTTGACTGGATCGCCGCCCGCCCGCTCAGCCTGGGAACGCGTTCTCTCGGCGGCGGCTCCACATAAAGCCGCATCAGCTCTTCCATCCCTGCCGGCAGGCTCTCTGCAAGGTAGGCCTTGGTCTCGGTCATCTGCACGCTCAGCGAGAGCGATTCTCCCAGTATCCGCATCAGGTTTCCATCCGGCTCTTCCTGGAACCGCCTCCGCAGCTCGCCTTCCATCCCTTCAAGCAGCGCGGTGTCTGCCTCCGGATCGAGACAGCGCACCCGGCGCCAGTCGCGGGTAAACCTCACCTCCGCGGACTTGCCCCCCTGCTCGCGCAGGATCACCCCGATGTGCACGTACTCGTTCCGCACCGCGTCCGGCACATACCGGAGCAGCCGAAATTCGCATGCCCGTCGATTGCTTTCTTCCGTCATCGCTCCACAGTGGTTAGTGGTTAGTGGTTAGTGGTTAGTGAACAGCTGAGGGTGAGCGATCCGTCTCGACAGCCCAGCCACTTTCGGCTTCGAGGATGGTCTATCCGCAGGCCACTATCTGCTCCCTGTTCCCTAGTCCCTGGTCCCCGGCCCCATCCCCTTCTAATTTACCCTTGCCGCCATGCTAATCCCCCATCGCGCATCCTTCCAACCATCTCCTTTACTTTTCTCCCCCGCCCCACCCCATTTCGGAAATGGCTTCCGATCCGACTTCCCGAATCCTTCTATCAGCTCCCGAATCCGGCTGCGCCGCGCCAGCAGCTTTTCCACCAGCGCCTCCATTTCGAACAAGTCGCCTCCGTACCATTCCGGAGGCACTTCGTTGGCCGCAGCCCACACCGTCTCGGCCGGCATTGTCTCCAGCCGGGTCAGCCACGGCTCAAACGATTCCCAGCCCGTAATTTCCCGGTACACGTCGTTGCGATAGTAAACGCCGCGCAGCGGGACGTCTTCAAAC
>Ga0118677_10003748_pt1 | contig 15822 bp, 15 predicted proteins | sample AliMusrvi5mmetaG_FD_86154 | JGI IMG/M metagenome (GOLD analysis project Ga0118677, IMG submission 86154) | reverse complement strand
ATATGGAATGTATAATATTGCGTGTAAATACACTTTTGGTTGTATAAACCAAAAAAGTAAACAGTACAGCATTTTGAATAAACAATATTCTCCCGAGGAGTATAGGGTTTTGCGTGCACGTATTATAGAAGATATGAATAAAAATCCTTATATTGATTCTGTTGGAAGGGTTTGGTGCTACGGAGATTTTTTGCCATACGACTTAACTCCATTTATGTACAACGAGTCTCAGGCAACTCAATATTTTCCACTTTTGAAAGAAGATGTTTTGAAAAGGGGATGGGGGTGGAGAGAGCCGTCAACAAGTAACCACGCGATCACGTTAGCAGTCGATAAAATTCCCGATAGTATTAACGACGTGCAAGACTCAATATTAAAAGAGATTCTTGGGTGTAATTTGTGCGGGAAGGCTTTTAGAATAACATCAGCAGAGCTTGCCCTTTTGCGCCGTTTCGAGGTGCCCGTCCCACGTTTTTGCTCAGATTGTCGTCACGCAGAGCGCATGGCGCGCTTAAACCCGCCTAAATTATGGGCTCGTAATTGTTTAAAGTGTAAAGCCCCTATTCAGACTTCATATGCGCCCGACAGGCCAGAGATAGTTTATTGCGAAAGTTGCTACAACGCAGAAGTGGCTTAGGTTAACATAATGTTAACTTGGAATAATTAGTAAAAAATATGGAAGAAAAAAGCGAGAAAAAAATTTGTCAAAATTGTAAAAAAGACTTTACCATTGAGCCCGACGATTTTAGTTTTTGCGAGACAATGAAAGTGCCGCCACCAACATGGTGCCCACAATGCAGGTTTCGCCGAAGAATTGCGTGGAGAAACGAGCGCAAACAATTTCGTGGCAAGAGTACCTTAACTGGTAAAAATACGCTCACCCTTTTCAATCCAGAAGATGGGTATATTATTTATCGCAATGATGAATGGCGAGGAGGATATGATTCGCTCATATATGCACAAGAAGTGGATTTTTCTCGGCCGTTTTTAGCGCAAATTTTTGAATTGAATAAAAAAGTCCCCCATCCAGCCGGCAGTACAACCAGGTTGATCAATAGTGAGTACTCCGATAACGCGGCCGACTTAAAAAATTGTTATCTTCTTTTCAATTCAAATAATACAGAAGACAGTGGGTATGGTAACGGCGTAGATCAATGTCAGCTATGTTACGATAATTCTCATATACGCAAGTGTGAGAGATGCTGTCATTCTTTTTGGTTGACAAATTGCTATCAAACCTATTTTTCTTCTCGTTGCGAGGATTGCACCAATGTTTGGTTTTCAAAAGATTGCCGTGGGTGTAATAATTGCATTGGTTGCGATAATCTTCGTACCAAAAATTATTGTATTTTTAATGTTCAGTATTCAAAAGAAGAGTACCGAGACAAGCTGAAGGAGTTTAATTTTTCTTCCTGGAAAAATTTATCTGAGATGAACAATAAGGCTAAAGAATTTTGGCTTAAGTTTCCCAATAAATTTATGCAGGGAATAAAAAATGAAAATGTTTCTGGTGACTTTATAACGCATTCTAAAAATGTTTTGGATAGTTATCTTGTCCGAGAGAGTGAAAATTTACGTTACACGCAATACGCTCAAATGCCGCCATCGAAAGATTGTTATGATTTTTCTGTTGGGGGCAACAATGCCGAACAAATTTATGAATCAGTTATCTGTGGCTGGGGTGCTTCAAATATTAAATTTTGCGTAGAATGCTGGGAAGAATCGCTTAATATGGAATATTGTATTTATTGCACCGGGTCTTCCAACCTTTTTGGTTGTGTTGGCGTGCAAAAAAAGCAATATTGTATTTTAAACAAACAATATTCAAAAGAGGAATATGATGCTATGGCTTTGAAAATAAAAAAACACATGGACGATATGCCGTATGTAGATAAGCTAGGGAGAGTTTATAAATATGGAGAGTTTTTCCCTTCAGAAGCTTCGCATTTTACCTACCCAAACACTGTTTCGCCCGACCATTTTCCCTTAACAAAAGAGGGGGCAATAGCTCAAGGTTTCCGCTGGCAAGACCCAAATCCTAATGAATATCAAACCACCAAAGATGCTAAAGAACTTCCCGACAATATTGAAGACGTCGGCCCGGAAATATTAAAAGAAATAATTAAATGTGAAGAATGCGGCAAGGCGTATCGTATTATAGATATGGAATTACAATTTTTAAAACAGGTGAAGATCCCTCTGCCGCGTACATGCGTTGATTGCAGGCACCAAGATCGCATAAGTCAAAGGAATCTAGCTGTATTTTATGATCGAAAATGCGATAAATGCGGAGAGGGAATTATTACAAGTTATGCTCCTGGCCGCCCAGATATTATTTACTGTGAAAAATGTTATACCCAGGAAGTGGCGTAGTGATATAATAAAGGAGTAGCGTAATCGCGCAACCTGTAACCCGTGACGCGTAACTAATTTTACACGTCGCAAGCTGCAAGCTACGTCAAAATAAATGATCTTTATATATGTGCCATGTCAGACTCTTGATACGGCCAAAACCATTGCTAAGCTATTGGTAGAGAAAAAAATGGCGGGTAAAGTGGATATTCTGCTCACTAATTCAGTTTATCGGGGTGCTGAGGGAGTCGCTGAGGTTTCGGGGGCAACTATGATAATTATGACCATAGATAAGCACGTGCAGGGCGTAGAGGACATTGTTAGAGAGCATTACCAAGAAGGCGTTCCTTGTATGGCCAGTATTTCACTTTATCGCTTGAATCGCGACTTTAAAGACTGGTTGATTGCCTCAACAAGTTAGTAATTTTCCCCTGCCTACCGGCAGGCAGGTTGAAGAAAGCGCATAAAAAAGCTATCATAAAAAATAGTGAAATAATTTAAATTAAAATTTATTATGGCTGAAAACAATAGAATTCGTAGATTTAAATTAGCGCCTCCGCCACCGGAGCTACCCATTTATGGTACAGTTGAGCCCGAAGATTGTTCTTTTATTGGTAAAACCAATTATGAGGCGGCTTTGCAGGAACAAAAATTTATTTTTGGGGTTAAAAGAGTAGACAGGCGCAGGCATTTGTATATTGTTGGAAAATCAGGAGTGGGAAAATCAAAACTTCTCGAGCTTTTTGTGCGCCAAGATATTGGATATGGCCACGGGCTTTGTTTTATTGACCCTCACGGCGATGTTATTGACGCAATTTTAGATTTTATCCCGGAAGATCGCATAGACGACGTGGTGCTCATTGACCCGTCCGATGCCAAATTTCCAATTTCTTTTAACCCATTAGCCAACATTGACCCCAGCTTTAAACACCAGTTGACCCAGGGTTTAATTGAGGTTTTGGAAAGGCAGTTTGGCGCCAACTGGACGCCCAGGCTTGAGCACGTTTTTCGCTTTACCTGTTTAGCTTTGTTGGATTATCCGCACGGTACTATGCGTGGTATGATTTCCATGCTTACCGACAGGAATTATCGTCAACTGGTGGTTGAATACATCCAAGATGACATGGTTAAGCGATTCTGGGCCATTGAGTTTGCCGATTGGTCTGAAAAATATGACACCGAAGCTATCATTCCGCTGGTAAATAAATTAGCACAATTTTTATCAGACCCAGCTTTGCGAGGAATTTTTGGCCAGGAAGAAAATATCGCCCTGATGTCGCCACTGGTGCTCGGCAGGGGAGCCACCCGAAGTTTTCTGGATGGCGAACTGTATCGGGAGTGGGCGGCGGAGAAGATTCAAACCGCCTGCTCAGAACTGGAAAAACAGTGCGATTTCCTGCTGATCGAAGGGGCAGGGCATGGCGGGGTCGGCTCGGTGGTCGGCCTGAATAATGCCGATATGGCCAAAATGCTGGATGCGCCGGTAATGATGGTGGCCGGCGGTGGTATCGGCAACGTCATCGACTCGGTGCGTCTGAATATGGCGCTCTACCAGCAGGAGGGTGTTGATGTCCGTCTGGTGCTGGTCAACAAGCTGATTGCCGAAAAGCGCCACGATTCGCTCGGCTATCTGAAAAAATACTTCAGTCCGAAAGGGATCGCGGTCGGCGGTGCTTTTGATTACTCGCCGGTACTGGCTAACCCGACCCTGAACAATATTTCGAAGCTGCTCGGCGAGCCGCTGCATGGCGACCCGAACAAGCGCCAGCGTATCGTTCATACGGTGCATCTGGGAGCGGCCGCTTCCCAGAAAGTCGTGGATACCCTGAAAGAATCCACACTGCTGATCACCAACAGTTCTCGCGACGAACTGCTGGTAACCCTCTCTTCGCTCTACAATATTCCGGAATTCCACCACCGCATCGCCGGTATTGTCATTCCCGGCCACACGCCGGTCTCTGCCATCACCCAGCGCATCATCGATGACAGCGGCATTCCCCACATCCGGGTCTCGCAGGGCACTGCCGAGGTCTTCAAAACCCTGACCGATCACGTCTCAAAAATAACCGCCGAAGATACGGAAAAAATCTCCCTGATAACGAGCCAGGCCGAACAGGTGATTGATTTCGCTGCTATTGAGCAAATTCTGTAAATAATGACAAAATTATTGCTTAGTAAATGATTGGTGGTTTTCTGTGATAACTTGTAATTGAGCAGTTTAGGCGCTTGCGCGTGAACTGCTCAATCCCCCATTTCTACTTCAATATGCTGGCAACTTCCGCCAGCGGCAGCATGGTGATCTTCTCATGTGCTGTGTAGCGTACCGCACCGGGATATACCACCCAGAGATGGGCCAGTGAGAGGTCTGTCAGAGCACTCTGCATGGATTTGGTAACCTTCGGTGCTTCGTTGAACTTGAACTCTACACCAAACCGTTTTCCCCCGGAGAAGAAAAGCAGATCCAGCTCCGCTCCACCCTGGGTAGCCCAAAAATAAACTTCCTGAGTGTTCAAAGTCGCCACCACTTGTTCCAAGCAGAAGCCTTCCCACGATGCACCGAGCCGTGGATGTCCCCAAAGCTCTCCCATGCCGGGAATATTCAGCAGACTGTGCAGCAAGCCGGTATCGCGCAGGTAAACCTTGGGTGACTTTATCTGACGCTTTTTCAGGTTTTCATGCCAGGGTTGTAGCTGTCTGATCATATAGGTGCCGGTGAGGATATCCAGGTAATGGCGTACGGTTTTATCCGAAAGCCCCATGGAGCGACCCAGGTCGGAGGCATTCCATGTCTGGCCGTGGAGATGCGACAACATGGTCCAGAACCGACGCATAGCTGTGGCAGGAATGGTTATTCCCAGTTGCGGGATATCGCGTTCCAGGAAGGTGCGGATGAATCCTTCGCGCCAGGCAATGCTGTCAGCCTCACTGCCTGCAAGAAAAGAACGGGGAAACCCGCCACGCAGCCAAAGACGGTCTCGTTCATTCGACGCTATTTCAGCAAGATTGAACCCGGATAAATCAACAAACTCGATTCGTCCGGCAAGGGTTTCCGAAATCCTTTTGATGATATGGGGAGACGCGCTTCCCAGTACCAGAAAGCGAGCAGGCAAGCTCTGACGGTCCGCCAGCACTCGCAGGACGCTGAATAGTTCAGGGACAAGTTGGATTTCGTCGATTATTACCAGTCCCGTCAGAGGACCGAGCGCAAGTTCGGGGTTTTGGAGACGCTGCCTGTCAATGGGCGATTCCAGGTCAAAGTAGTGTCCTTCTTGCTCTTGGCCGATCAACCGTGCCAGAGTTGTTTTCCCGCATTGGCGCGGTCCGAGCAAGGCGGTGACCGGTGACCGGAGCAGCGCTCGTGAAACAGCTTCACTGTAAAGGGGACGAGGTATCATAGGAGGAATATATCATTACAAATTCGGAGCGTCAATCCGAATTTGTAATGATATATTGGAATTGGTCACATCGCTCATTATCGACCTGATCCGGCCAACATGACATTTGCAAAGTTGGCCGCATAGCTCTGAATACTCAAATATCACAACGCTTGTAATCCGCTGAACAGAGTTCTGTTTTGTCAGTTCGCTATGGTTGCATTTACAGTGCAGTCCGGTAATAATGTCGTGCTATATTCCCGCGTATTATTACGGAAAGGAGTGGTTGAATGCCGGACAATCTGTTTATTCCCAATGTTGATCTGAGAATCGGCTCGCTGGAGGAGTACAACCGTAGGCAAAAGGAAAAGGCGGCGCACCAGCACCGGAAGCCGAAGCCGCGCCCCTGTCTCACTATCTCCCGGGAATTTGGCTGCGAGGGGTATCCGGTTGCCGAGCTGCTGCGGGATCTGATGATGCAGAAAACCGGTGACGAATGGGTTATTATAGACAGGGCCGTTCTGGAAGAGGTTGCGCGGCGCCACAATGTTTCCGAGGAGATATTGCAGACGCTGGGAGAGAATAACCGGATCATAAAGGATCTGCTGGCGACATTCTCGCCGCGCTGGAAAAGCGAACAGGAATATTTCAGTCTTCTATCCCGCCATGTCGTGGCGCTGGCGGAGCAGGGGAATGTTATTATTCTCGAACTCGGCGGTCCGATTATCGCGCGGCATATCGAACATTCCAGTCATTTCAGGATATTTGGTTCCGATGCGCATAAAACCTCCACCCTTGCCCGCCGCCTGAAGATCGAGCCGGAGGATGCCGAGAAAATGATGCATCAGCAGCAGAAAGCGCGTGATCACTTCAACAGGGTCTTCCTCGATCAGGATGGCCATGCACCGGCCCTCTATCACCTGCTCTTTAACAACGACTACGTCTCTGCGGTTGACATAGCCCACACAATCGCTGATTTTGTCTGCGCCAAACATGGAGAACGACACTCATGACAGTACCAATTACGGTCGGCGTCAGCGCCTGCCTGCTCGGAGAGCGTGTCCGGTATGATGGCGGCCATACGCATGACCGGTACATAACCGATACTTTGGGAGCGTATTTCAGCTTCGTGCCGGTCTGTCCCGAGGTGGGGTGCGGATTGCCGATCCCGCGGGAGGCGATGCGGCTGGAGGGGGACCCGGCCGCTCCACGGTTGATGACCCGCACAACGCGGGTTGATCACACGGAACGGATGCTGTCCTACTGTGCGACAACGGTGTGCGAGCTGGAACAGAAAGATATGTGCGGTTTTATCTTCAAAAAGAATTCCCCCAGTTCCGGTCTGTTCCGGGTCAAAGTCTACCATAGCGGGCAGGCGGTAAAGAGCGGAAGTGGTCTGTTTGCGGCGGCAATGGTCCGCCACTTTCCGCTGTTGCCGATGGAAGAGGAAGGACGCTTGAACGATCCGGGAATTCGTGAAAATTTTATCGAGCGGATCTTCAGCTACCACCGCTGGAAGAATTTTTTGGCGGAGAAGCCGACAATAGGGCGGCTCGTGGAGTTTCACACCGCCCAGAAATTACTGATGATGGCTCACAGTCCCCAGATATACCGTGAACTGGGCGTGCTGGTGGCCCATGCGGCGGACCGGCAGATGCCGGAACTGCTGCAGCGCTACGAAGAGCTTTTTATGAAAGGGCTCGCTCTCCATGCGACGGTGAAGAAGAACACCAATGTGCTGCAACACATTATGGGTTATTTCAAACAGCAGCTTTCATCGGACGAAAAGGCGGAACTTTTGGAGATCATCAGCCAGTACCATGACAGTCTGCTGCCATTGATAGTTCCGATGACTCTGCTGCGTCACTATATCAATAAATACGATCAGCAGTACCTGAAGGGGCAGGTGTACCTTGCGCCTCATCCCGCCCAACTCATGCTCCGCAACCATGCATAAGGGAATAAAACTCCTCAAATATCCTTGACAAAAACAGGGTCGCTTATTACCTTACCTGTATTAGCACTCACCTGTTACGAGTGCTATTTTCTTTGACGAATCGGACGTGCTATGGAGCTTTCTGCCCGCAGCAGACAAATACTGGAAGCGATTGTTGAGGATTATATCGCAACCGCCGAACCGGTTGGCAGCAGTGCCGTTGCGCGCCGCCATGCCATGACGCTGTCATCTGCGACGGTGCGCAATGTCATGGCCAACCTGGAGGATATGGGACTGCTGACGTCGCCCCACACCTCGGCCGGCCGGATCCCGACGGAAAAAGCTTACCGCCTCTATGTTGACTCTCTTGTCGCCCTGCGGCAGGTCAGTCGCATTGAAAAACGTCAGATCATCAGCCATTGCCGTCAGGCCGGTATCGGTCTGTCCGGAATTCTGAAGGAAACGAGCCGGACGCTGTCGCAGCTTTCGAATTACATGGGCATTGTGATTGCTCCCAGCTTTACGGCAGATATGTTTCGCCATATCGAATTCATCCGCCTGGGATACCGCAAAATACTGGCCATTCTGGTTTCCAGCAACGGGGCGCTGCAAAACCGCTTGATCGACACTGACGAGGATTATGCCCCAGAAGATCTGATCCGGATGGGCAACTATCTGAATGACAAAATGCAGGGATTGACGATCTCCAAGGTACGCGAACTGATTTTGCAGGAGATGTCATCCGAAAAGGTTCAGTACGACCAACTCCTGTCCAGCGCTCTGAAGATCAGTGAACAGGCGATCAGAGTGGAAGGGGATGAGGTTTTTGTCGAGGGACAGGCCCGCATTCTTGACCAGCCCGAATTCAGCGATGCGGCCAGGATGAAGGAAATTTATCAGGCGTTCGAGCAGAAAGGACAGCTCGTCCAACTGCTGTCGCGCTGCATGAATGCCGACGGGGTACAGATCTATATCGGATCGGAAACTTCACTCAGCCAGTCAGCCGGAGTCAGCCTGATAACCTCCCGTTTCGTCACCAGCAGCAACACGGTTGGCATGCTGGGAGTCATCGGGCCAACCCGCATGGGTTATTCGAGTGTGATTCCGATAGTCGATTACACCGCCCGGATGATCAGCAAGTTGTTAAGTGAACCCTGACGGCACATTTAATTAAAAGGATAACCCTATGAAACACGCAAAAGGAAACCAGAACATGGAACAAACTGATAGTGTTGATATCGAAAAGCCGGAGGCAGCTGCCGAGGGAACCGCTCAGGATTCCGCCGCATCCGGGACCTTGCTGACACTGGAAGAACAGTTGGCAGCCAAGGAAAAAGAGGCCCGGGAAAACTGGGACCGTTTCCTGCGGGAACGGGCAGATCTGGAAAACTATCGTAAACGGGTCGGCCGCGAAAAGGAGGAGCTGCTGAACTACGGCAACAAGTCGCTGCTGGAGGAAATACTGCCGATAATCGACAATCTGGAGCGGGCGCTGGCACATGTTTCCGAAGATGGTCTGGGTGCTGTCGTTGAAGGCATTCGAATGACCCACACCATGCTGCTGACAACCCTGAAAAAATTTAACGTCACCCCGATTGAGGCGGTGGGTGCCCCGTTCGATTCTGCCTACCATCAGGCGATGGCCCAGGTACCGACCGACCAGCATGAACCGAATACAGTCGTCGAAGAGTATCAGAAAGGGTATCTGCTCAAAGATCGTCTGTTGCGCCCGTCAATGGTAACCGTTGCGACACCGGTAAAATAATTTTTGCCAAGACCTTGTTTTTTATAAACACGATGAATATCTTAAATCCAGAGTATCCAAAAAGGAGGAGTACATATCATGAGTAAAGTAATCGGAATTGACCTGGGAACAACCAACTCTTGTGTTTCAATTATGGAGGGTGGTGAGCCGGTCGTTATAGCCAACTCCGAGGGCGGACGTACAACGCCGTCAATGGTTGCCATTTCCGACAGCGGTGAACGTCTGGTCGGCCAGCAGGCCAAGCGTCAGGCCGTAACCAATCCGGAAAATACCCTCTATTCCATTAAACGTCTCATCGGACGTAAATTTGATACGGAAGCGGTGAGAAAAGACATAGCCGTTTCCCCGTTCAAAATTGTTAAAGCCGACAACGGCGATGCCTGGGTTGAAGTGCGCGACAAGCGTTATTCCGCTCCGGAAATTTCAGCGATGATCCTGCAGAAAATGAAGAAAACCGCTGAAGACTATCTGGGAACCACCGTTACCGACGCGGTCATTACCGTGCCGGCATATTTTGACGATTCACAGCGCCAGGCCACCAAGGATGCCGGTAAGATCGCCGGCCTCAACGTCCTTCGTATCATCAACGAGCCGACTGCAGCCGCTTTGGCGTACGGTCTGGACAAGAAAAAGGATGAGAAAATCGCCGTATTTGACCTTGGCGGCGGTACCTTTGACGTGTCGATTCTTGAACTGGGCGATGGCGTGTTCGAAGTAAAATCGACCAATGGCGATACGTTCCTGGGTGGCGAGGATTTTGACCAGCTGATCATCGACTGGATTGCCGACGAGTTCAAAAAAGACCAGGGAATCGACCTGCGTGGCGACAAAATGGCGCTTCAGCGCTTGAAAGAAGCTGCAGAGAAAGCCAAATGCGAACTGTCCAGCTCCGTTGAAACCGATATCAACCTGCCGTTCATCACCGCTGATGCCACCGGACCAAAGCATCTGACGCTGAAACTTTCCCGTGCCAAGCTTGAATCAATCTGTGCCGGACTGCTGGCTAAGCTTGAAGGGCCGTGTCGTACCGCCCTGAAAGATGCCGGACTGACCGCCGGACAGATCGATGAAGTCATTCTGGTTGGCGGTATGAGTCGTATGCCGGCCGTACAGAAATGTGTTGAAGATATTTTTGGCAAAGTGCCGAACAAAGGCGTCAACCCGGATGAGGTTGTGGCAATCGGTGCCGGTATCCAGGGCGGCGTTCTGAGAGGCGACGTCAAGGACGTGCTGCTGCTGGACGTTACGCCACTGTCACTCGGTATTGAGACACTCGGTAGCGTTATGACCAAGCTGATCGAGAAAAACACCACGATCCCATGCCGCAAGAGCCAGGTATTTTCGACTGCAGCTGATAATCAGCCGGCGGTTTCGATCCACGTCCTGCAGGGTGAGCGCGAAATGGCGCGTGACAACAAGACACTCGGCAACTTCGAGCTGTCCGGTATTCCGTCCGCTCCGCGTGGTCTGCCGCAGATTGAAGTAACCTTTGACATTGATGCCAACGGTATCGTGCACGTATCCGCCAAGGATCTCGGCACCGGCAAGGAACAGTCAATCAGCATCACCGCTTCTTCCGGTCTGTCCAAGGAAGAAATCGACAAAATGGTGCGTGACGCTGAAGCACACGCCGATGAAGACAAGAAAAAGCGTGAAGCGATTGAAGCCCGCAACCATGCAGACAGCATGGTGTACACGACCGAAAAATCGCTTAAGGAATTTGGCGACAAGATCGACGCCGTTGAAAAAGGGAACATCGAGAACAAACTGGCAGAACTGAAAAAACTGATGGAAGGCGAAGATGCCGAAGCCATCAAAAAGGCGACAGACGAACTTGCCCAGGCATCCCACAAACTTGCCGAGGCGATGTACGCCAAAAAAGAAGGAGCAGAAGGCGAAGCTGCCGCTCCGGGCGCCGAGCAGGCCGGTTCTGCAAAGCCGAAAGACGATAAAGTTGTCGATGCGGATTTTGAAGAGGTTAAGGACGAGAAGAAGTAGTCCGGCATCGTGTAATGATGGGACGGTAGGGGCGGGTTTATAATCCGCCCCTACACGCATTTCAAGATATAAAGGAATCCAGCGTGGCAAACGGCGATAAAAGAGACTATTACGAGATACTTGAAGTTAACCGCAACGCCTCTGAAACGGAGATAAAAAAGGCTTTCCGCAAAGTGGCGATCCAGCATCATCCGGACAAGAATCCGGGGGACAAGGCTGCCGAGGAAAAGTTCAAGGAAGCATCGGAGGCGTATGAGGTGCTTTCCGATCCGCAGAAACGAGCCCAGTATGACCAGTACGGGCATGCCGGTGTATCCGGTGCGGGCGGCTTCTCCGGCGGCTTTGGCGGTTTTGGCGCCGGCACGCCGTTTGGCGATATTTTCGGTGATATCTTTGGCGATATCTTTGGCGGTGGCGGTGCCGGGCGAGGTCGCAGTCAGGGACGTCGGGGCGATGATCTGCTTTACAACATGGAGATCACTTTCGAGGAAGCGGCATTCGGCGTCGAGAAAAAGATTGAAGTTCCCTTTGCCAAACGCTGCGCCACCTGCAACGGTTCAGGTTCAAAGCCGGGTACTGATCCCAAGGTCTGCCCGACCTGCCGTGGAGCCGGGCAGGTTCGCTATCAGCAGGGTTTCTTCAGTGTCAGCAAGACCTGCGGCCAGTGCAACGGAGAGGGCAAGGTTGTTGACAATCCCTGTCCCGACTGTCGCGGCAAGGGGAGCACGAAGGATACCAAGACGCTCTCTGTCAAGATTCCGGGCGGAGTTGAAACCGGTTCACGCCTTAAGGTCACCGGCGAGGGCGGGCATGGCAAAGGCGGCCCCAACGGAGACCTGTACGTCGCCATCAGCGTGAAAGATCATGCGATCTTCCAGCGCGAGGAAAATAACGTCATTTGCGAGATCCCGATCAGCTTCATCCAGGCTTCACTTGGCTGCGAACTGGAAGTGCCGACCCTGGACGGCAAAGTCGCAATGAAAATTCCGGATGGTACCCAATCGGGCAAGATCTATCGCCTGAAAGGGAAGGGTATTCCGTCACTGCAGGGATATGGGCGGGGCGATCAACTGGTGGTGATCAGAATCGAAACCCCAACCAATCTGAACAAGAAGCAGAAGGAATTGCTGGAAGAATTTGCCAAAATCAGCGGCGAAGATGTGTACCCGATGAAGAAGGGTTTTCTTGATAAAGTGATGGATTTTATCAGTTGATGCTTTTGAGCCCGCCACTGGCGGGCTCAATTATTTCTTGCTTAAAGCGGGCAATCTGTCTTAGTATTCTCTATCAATTCAGGTCACTTTCGGTAGCAAATCCGATTTGGAATCAAGTATAAGAGGCGCAGATGGATAAAGAGAAGTTGGTTGAAAAAACTACCGAAGCGCTCCGTCCTTTTGAAACAGAGAATCTCATCGGTACGATGCAGCACCTGAACATCAAGCAGATATTTTCCCATCCGGTTGTACTCATTGTATTGCTTGCAATCTTCTTTTTCGGGGTGGTCAGGCGCTCCAAGCCGGTTCTGCTGACCCTGTTTTCCCTGATATGTATCGCGATGATCATCCGCTTCGCAATGCCGGCGCCCGGTGACGATCTTTCCATGTCATCTACCTTGCCGTTTGTTGGCGGTGGCATGCTGATCGGCTGTGTGATTATCTACTTCACGTTTATAAAATCCGACTAGAAAGATCAGGTAACGAAAAGATGAAACTCGATAAACGAGACGGGATGTTTGTAGCGGTTATTGTTGTGGTATTGGGGATTTTTATCGCCATTTCCGGCAAAGAGAAAACGACGACAGTGCCCAATGACGCGATGCATAAAGTATCCTATGACGCCGCATTTAAAAATGCTCCCGGCCCGGACGCTTCTCTTTATACGCGGGCATTCTACAAGCCGGATAAAAAAGCCGCCGAAGTGTTTTGCGAGCCGTGCCACAAGGAAAAAGGGGTTCCTTTTCCTCCGAATCATCCCGCCAAGAACCGCTGCCTGTTCTGTCACAAGCTGAAGCGGTAAGAACAGCGCGGCCTTTATTCGGCGCTGTCGTCCTCTTCCGTGACGACGGTCTCCGTTATTCGACTCGGCTCCTCAAAACTGATCCGCCCGATTTTCCCTGCCCGCAGTTCCCGTAAAAAGGCTTCTGCGGCGCGGTGGATGTCAATTTCCCCACCCGCCATCAGGCAGCCGAGGCGCCGTCCGATGGCTTCAAGCATGGCGGTCGGTGATTCGGGCATATCGGATAATTTGTAACGGGTCAATAACGGGTCCGGATACCTCTCCATCATAAACTCGGCAGCAAATAAGCCGACACAGGTGTAGTCGAGGGCGCTGGCACCGATGGCACCGCTGGTTGCCAGTCGATATGCCACCGCCTGATCATCCATATTGGGCCAGAGGATGCCGGGGGTGTCCGACAGGACGATGCCATTCTTGAGATCGATCTGCTGGCCGCAGGTGGTGACGGCCGGTTTGTCGCCGACCTTGGCGATGGCTTTGCCGGCCAGGGTGTTTATCAGGGTTGATTTGCCGGTGTTCGGTATGCCGAAGACCATGACCCGCAGCGGCCAGCCCGGTTTGCCGCGGTGCGGCACTGTTTTCTGACAGAGCTTGATCAGCTGTTTGGCGTCCGCATGTACCCTGGCGGACATCGGCAGGGCAAAAACCCCCGCCTCGCGCTCGAAATAGCGCACCCATGCCTTTGTGACGGCAGGATCAGCGAGGTCATGTTTGTTCAGTACCTTGATGCAGGGTTTGGCACGGCGCATCTCTTCCAGTTGGTGGTTGGCGCTGGATAGAGGGAGGCGGGCGTCAATAACCTCGACAATCACGTCGATCTTGCGGATCGCCTCGGCCATCTTCTCCTGCGCCTTCCCCATATGTCCCGGATACCATCGAATCGTCATGTGTAATATTCCTTAGGCGTCAATAAAGTTTGAATTTTACCACCCCCGGCCCCTCCTAAAATAGGAGGGGTGATTTCTGCGGATTTGCAAACAGAAAAGGTATTTACCCCTCCTTGCCAAGGAGGGGGTACGGGTGGTGCGGTTTTAATACAAATCATATTTCAGCAGCCTGCATTCAATTGCCCCGTTAAACAGGACAAAGCGCCGGGAGGCTTTGAGGCCGATATATTTCGCCAGTTCAAGATTGCCGGTCAGGACGTAGCCGGTCCAGCCGCGACACCGTTTTTTCATGATATCGCCGATCTGACAGTACAGTTCCCGTAAATCATCTTCTTCTCCCAGCCGAATGCCGTACGGGGGGTTGATAATGACGACGCCCTTGTCTCCCTCGGGCTGAAATTCCTGCAGTGCGGCATGGAAATAATGGATCTGATCGCTCAGGCCTGCATTGGCGGTGTTTTTTCGTGCAACCGTCAGTGCCCTGCTGTCAAGATCGTAGCCGGTTATCAGTCCAAGCGGCAACGTGCGGATACCTGCTTCGGCTTCTGCGTAAATCCGGTCCCAGAGAGCTTTGTCGTAATCAAGCCAACGTTGGAATCCAAAGCTGCGCTGGAGTCCGGGTGGGGTATGGGAAGCGAACAGTGCCGCTTCAACCGGTATTGTACCTGATCCGCACATCGGGTCGGCCAGGGGGATGGAACCGTCCCAGCCGGTCAGAGCGATGACGGCGGCGGCCAGCGTCTCACGCAGAGGTGCTTCATTTCGCTCCAGTCGGTAGCCGCGCCGGTCGAGTGAATCGCCGGAGCTGTCCAGGCTGAGCGTACAAACGTTTTTATGTAGATGGACATTGATGCGGACATCCGGTAACGCGGTGTCCACATTCGGTCGGCTGCCACATGCTTCCCGAATGCGATCAACAATGGCATCCTTGGTTTTGAGTGCCACAAATCCGGAGTGAGTCAGAGCCGAGTCGCGCAAGGAGCAGTCAACCGCCAGCGTCATGTCGGGAGTGATCAGTTCGTGCCAGGCAATCGCGTGAACGCCGGCATACAGCTCCTCCGGTCCAGAACAGGGAAACTGTGATAACTGCACCAGCACCCGGCTGGCGGTTCTCAACCAGAGGTTTGCTCGATACAGCCCGGCACGATCTGTCCGAAACGCCACTCCGCCTTTTCCCGGCTTGGCATCAGTGATGCCGAGAGTTGCAAGTTCGGCGGCGGCAAGTTCCTCGGCACCGCGCGGTACGGCGGCAAAACAGTTCAATGTTTTATCCGGCCGCGCTTCGTGCGTAACCGCACTCCGGTCGCCGACAGGAGCCGGAGACTCAATCTGTCGAGTTATCGGTCTTGCCAGTGGTTTGGCGGCCGGGCGCTTGCCCGGACGCAAAATATGGTCTGGTTTACTCATGACTTGTCCTCGTTTCCCGATCCCAGGCAGCTTCCAAAGCGGTCTGCGTTTCCGCTTCGCTGCCGCTGTTGTCTATAATCACACTAC
>Ga0118677_10008969_pt1 | contig 15824 bp, 9 predicted proteins | sample AliMusrvi5mmetaG_FD_86154 | JGI IMG/M metagenome (GOLD analysis project Ga0118677, IMG submission 86154) | reverse complement strand
GACGCGACCATCGTCCGCATGGTCATCGTGCCGGCGACGATGGTCCTGCTGGGCGAGTGGAACTGGTACCTGCCGCGGTGGCTCGAGTGGCTGCCGCGGATGGACCTGCCCGAGGAGAGCGACGCGGAGCCGGCGAGGCAGCCGGCCGCCGCCGTGTCGATCGCCGCCGGCGACTGAGCGTCGCGCGGGCGGCGCGGAGCGCCGGCGCTCAGTCCCTGCGGAGGCGCGCCTGGCCGGCCGGGTCGAAGCGGAGCTTCTGCTGCGTCGGGCCCGGCAGCTCGAGGCGGCGCAGTGCGAGCAGCGCCAGGTCGTCGGTGAGCCGGCCCCCGGCGTAGTCGTCCACGGCGCCCGCGACCGACTCCACCAGCTGCTCGGGCTCAAGCCCGTAGCAGCGCTCGAGGAGCTCGGCGAGGCGCGACTGCCCGAACAGCGCCCCGTCGCGCCGGGCCTCCACCAGACCGTCCGTGTACAGGAGCAGCACGTCTTCGCTCTCGAGATACGTCTCCGAGTCGGCGAAGGGCATGTCCGGGAAGGCGCCGATCAGCGGCGAGTTGGCCGGCAACTCGGTGATCTCCCGCCCGTCGCGCAGGATCGCCGGCGCCGGGTGGCCGGCGTTGCAGTACGCGAGCCGCCCGTCGCGCCGGTCCAGGATCGCGAAGAACACCGTCGCGAACTGTTCGAAGTGCGACTGCATGTACAGGACGCGGTTGGCCATGCGCACGATGTCGGCAGGCGTCTTGCCCTTCTCCACGGCGTGGGCGCGCACGGTGTACTTGACGAGGGACGTCATCACCGCGGCGTCGAGCCCTTTGCCGGACATGTCGCCGACCGTGACGCCGAGCAGCCCGTACTCGAGCTCGAAGACGTCGTAGAAGTCGCCGCCGACCAGGGCGACCTCGGCGGCGGAGTGGTAGCGGTGCGCGAAGCTCAAGCCGGGGATGTCCTCCGGCAAGGCGAGCAGCGCGTTCTGCAGCGTGGTGGCGATCTCGTGCTCGTGTTCGTACAGGCGGGCGCGTTCGAGGGCGCCGGAGATGGCGGCGGCGGCCTGGTCGACGAAGTCCGTCTCCGCCGACGAGAAGCGGTGCGCGCCGTGGAGGTAGTCGAGGAACAGCGCCGCGACGACGGCGCCCCGCACCACGAGCGGGGCGACGACGACGGCGCGAACGCCCCGCGCGCGCTGCATCTCCGGGTCGACGCGCGCATCGCTGCCACAATCGTCGACGGTGACCGCGTGTCGCGTTCGCACCGCGACCTCGGCGAAGGGGACGGCCGCACGCGCGAACGCGGCGCTGTGCGGGCCGGCGGGCGCCCCCCAGGCGGTGGTCGGCACCCACGCGGTCTCGTGCAGTTCGCAGATGGAAGCCGAGTCCGCCTCCATCGCGGCGGCGGCTCGCGCGACGACGGACTCGAGGATCTCGCGCGAGTCGAGAGAAGAGACGATGCCGGCGCTGATGTCGTTGAGCGCCGCGCCGAGCCGCTCGCGCTCGGCGAGGTCGTCGTACAGGCGCGCGTTCTCGAGCGCGAGAGACACCGATGCGCCCAGCTTCTCCGCGAAGTCGATCGCCGGCTCGTCGAACGCGTTCACGCGGGAATCGAGGAACACCAGCACGCCGAACGTGTCGCCGCGGACCGCGAGCGGCGCCGCGATCAGGGAGCGGAAGGGCTTGAGCTCGGCGTCCTGGAAGAGACGGTCGGTCGCGGTGTCCGGGACGACGAGCCGTCGCCCGGACTCGGCCACGTTTCGCGCGATGACCGACTCTCGCGTGAGCGCGCGGCCGATGACGTCCGGCGAGAGGTTCCCGGCGTAGCGCACGGGCCACTCGGCGCCTTCGCGCAACTCGATCGCCGCCGCGTCCGCGCCGAGCGCGAGGGCGGCCTCGCCGACGAGGCGGCGCATGATCTCGTCCACGCTGAGCGTGGAGTGGATGAGCGCGGCGACGTCGTTCAGCGCCTGGCTCAGGTGCTGGGTGCGGTGGTGCCTCGTGATGTCCTCGGTCACGCCGACGGCGCCGGTGAGCTGGCCGGTCGCGTCCTTGATGGGGGCGGACGACGAGATGACGACGCCGCGGGTCCCGTCGAAGCGCTCGATCTCGATCAGCTCGCCGAGGATCGGCTCGCCGTCGCGCAAGACCCGCGCCGTGGTCCAGTCCTCCGGCCCCAGGGGCTCGCCGCTGTCCGGCCACCAGGCTTTGTAGCTGCCGTATTCCGAGGTGTCCTGCGGCAGGGGGGCGTCGCCGTGCCAGAGGCGGCTGGCCATGGGGTTGAGCGCGCTCACGCGCCCTTTCGCGTCGGTGATCCCGACGGCTACGGGCAGCACGTCGAGGATGGTCTGAAGCCGGGCGCGCTCGTCCTCGGCGGTGCGCAGCAGTTCGTCGCGCTCGCGCTCTATCTGCTTGCGCTGGTTGATCTCGTTGAAGTAGATGCTGACGCCAGAGGCGGTCGGGTAGAGCCGCAGCTCGTACCACGTGTCGTAGACCGGGAAGAAGGCCTCGAAGTGGCTGGCGACTCCCTGCTCCATCGCCAGCCGGCAGCGCTCGTCGAACTCGGTGCCCCGGATGGCAGGGAACAGGTCGTACGGGAGGCCGCCGATGAGCCGCTCCGTGGGTACGCGGAGGAGCTCGGCGGCGGCCGGATTGGCGTACGCGATGCGCCACTCCCAGTCGAGCGCCACGAAGCCGTCGGCGAGGTCCTCGAGCATCGCGAAGAGCCGCTGCTCGCCGTCCACGACGGCGGGGATGGTGGCCGGGCCGGCCTCCTGGACGAACACGGCCCGGCGGTGCGCCGTGGAGGGCACCTCCACTCTGCGGCGCATCACCAACGTCGTGCCGCCGCTGCTGGAGAGCTCGAGCTCGTCCATGACCTTGGCGATCAGGTACAGGCCGCGCCCGCCGAGGGCGGTGGGGTCCGGCTCCCGCTGCGGGTCGAAGGCGGAGACGTCGAAGCCGGCGCCGCGGTCGGCGACGCGCACGCTCAGGCGCTCGCCCTCGAAGGCCATCTCGATCTCGAGGTCCTCCGCGGAGCCGCTGTGCTGGATGGCGTTGGCGCAGGCCTCCTCGACGCAGAGGACGACGTCGTCGACGTCGTCGAGCGAAGCGCAGTGCATGCGCAAGTAGTCGCGCACCCGCTCGCGCACCCGCAGCAACCGCGCCGAGTCGAGGGGCACGCGGAAGAAGAGTCGGGGGTATGGGGCCGATCCCGGTTCATGTGCCGACCCCGTCAATGTACCTCCGGACCTGCTTTCAGCAGCGCTCGTTTCCTGCCCCGGGCCTGCGCGCGGCAAACTCGGGCAGCCGCGCCGCCGCCGGGATGGGTGCGCGCCGGCGCGGAAGCGAATAGAATCTCGCCGGCGCGCATACGCGCGGCGCCGCGACCGCGTAAGCCAAGGCATCGGCGCCGCGGCTTTGCACGCAGGGTGCATACGGCGTCACCGGAGGGACCGCCTCACGGCCGCCGCCGGTCGATCAGGTCCCAGCACAGACGGAGGCGTCGGCATGGCGAATGTACGGTTGTTCAGCGGAGCGAAGATGCCGCTGGAGATGCACAAGGTCCGCATCGTCCAGAAGCTGAACTTGCGGCCGGTCGAGTACCGACACGAGGCGATGACGGCGGCGGGCAACAACACGTTCCTGCTGCAGAACGATGACGTCTTCCTCGACATGCTCACCGACAGCGGCGTCAACGCCATGAGCGACCGCCAGCAGGCCGCGATGCTGACCGCCGACGACAGCTACGCCGGCAGCGCCACCTACACGCGCCTCGAGAGCCGCCTGCACGAGATCTTCGGCATGGACTACTTCCTGCCCACCCACCAGGGCCGGGCGGCGGAGAACATCCTCGCCCAGGTGCTCGTGACGCCGGGCAGCGTCGTGCCGATGAACTACCACTTCACGACCACCAAGGCGCACATCGTCCTCAACGGCGGTTCCGTGGAGGAGCTCATCTGCGACGCCGGCCTCGAGATCACCAGCGACGAGCCGTTCAAGGGCAACATGGACATCGACAAGCTCGTCGCCTGCATCGAGAGCAACGGCCCCGACAAGATCGCCTTCGTGCGCATGGAGACCGGCACGAACCTGATCGGCGGCCAGCCGCATTCGCTCGAGAACCTGGCCGCCATGCGCGCGGTCTGCGACAAGTACGGCCTGCTGCTCGTGATGGACGCCAGCCTCCTGGCCGACAACCTCTACTTCATCAAGACGCGTGAGGCGGCGTGCAAGGACATGAGCATCCGCGAGATCTCGCGCAAGATCGCCGACCTCTGCGACATCATGTACTTCTCGGCACGCAAGCTCGGCTGCGCGCGCGGCGGCGGCATCTGCGTGCGCACCGACGAGCTCTACCGCCTGATGCGCGGCCTCGTGCCGCTGTACGAGGGCTTCCTCACCTACGGCGGCATGTCGGTGCGCGAGATCGAGGCGATCACCGTGGGCCTCGACGAGACGATGGACGAGGACATGATCAGTCAGGGTCCCCAGTTCATCGAGCACATGGTCGATGAACTGGTCGCAAGGGGCGTGCCTGTCGTCACTCCTCCCGGCGGGCTCGGCTGCCACATCGACGCCATGCGCTTCCTCGATCACGTCCCGCAGACCGAGTATCCGGCGGGCGCGCTCGGTACGGCGCTCTACATCGCCGGCGGCGTGCGCGGCATGGAGCGCGGCACGCTCTCCGAGCAGCGCGACCCCGACGGCAGCGAGACGCTCGCCAACATGGAGCTGCTGCGGCTCGCCATGCCGCGCCGCGTGTTCACGCTCTCGCAGGTCGATTACGCGATCGATCGCATCGACTGGCTCTACCAGAACCGCGAGCTGGTCGGCGGCCTCGTCTTCACCGAGGAGCCGGAGATCCTGCGCTTCTTCTACGGCCGGCTGGCGCCGGTCGGCGACTGGCAGGACAAGCTGGTGGCCAAGTTCCGTGCCGACTTCGGGGACAGCCTCTGAGGCCGCGCTGACGCCGCGCCGGCCCGGCCCGGCTGCGGCCCTCGCGGCGCCGCGCACGAGACGACTCCCCATCGGCTCGATCCGGCCCCCGCGCATGCCCCTCCCGGGCGTGCGCGGGGGCCGGATCTCTCATGCGGGTACGAAAAGGCCGATAACTGGGTATCAGGTGACCCAAGGTGACCGAAGGGGACCAGCGGCGCGTCCCAGCCGCGGGTAGAGACGTCGCCGACGAGGGGGTCCGATGGACGAAGCGACACCAGATACCGTGAAGTCGGGCTCCCGGCTGCGACTGCTGTGCGTCGAGGACTCGCCGGCGGACGCCGAGCTCGAAGCTGCGAGTCTCGAACGCGCCGGATACGACGTGCACATGGATCGGGTCGACAGCGAAGCGCACCTCAGGAGCGCGCTGGACTCGGGGGAGTACGACGTCATCTTCCTCGACCACGGTCTGCCCGGCTGGGACCCGCGCTCGGCACTACGCGCCGTTCGCGAGGCCGCGCCGCACACGCCGGTGGTCTGCGTCGCCGGCACGATCGGCGAGGAGACCGCCGTCGAGATGCTCAAGCTGGGCGCCTCCGACTACGTGCTCAAGGACCGGACGGCGCGCCTGCCGGCAGCGGTGCGCGGCGTGCTCGAGCGCGCGGCGAGCCGCCGCGCGCGCGACGAGGCCCAGGCGGCGCTGCGCGCCAGCGAGGAGCGCTACCGGCGCATCGTCGAGACCGCCGCCGAGGGCATCCTCGTGACCGGAGTCGACTTCACCATCACGTACTACAACCAGCGGCTGGCCGAGATGCTCGGCTACGGGGTCGTGGATCTGCTTGGGCGGTCGGTGCGAGAACTCGCACTGAGAGAGGACGGCGACTTCGTCGAGGCCGAGGAGGCCAGACGGCTGAGCGGCGAGCCAGGCTCCTACCAGCGCCGCCTGCGCCGGGCCGACGGGGACGCGCTGTGGACGAGCGTAGCCTCGCGGTCGATCCTGGACGAGGAAGGTCGCTTCGCCGGTTCGCTCGCCATGATCTCCGACATCTCGGACGAGAAGGCAGCCGAGGCGCGGCTCAAGCAGGCGCTGGCCGGCACGGTGACCGCCATGGGCTCGCTCGTCGAGTCCCGCGACCCGTACACGGCCGGGCACGAGCGACGCTCCGCCGCGCTCGTGGCGGCGATCGCCGGCGAGCTGGGGCTCGACGACGACGCGCTGGCCGCGCTCGACCTGACGGCGCGCATGCACGACATCGGTCAGATCGCGGTGCCGGCGGAGATCCTCACCCGGCCGGGACCGCTTTCCCCGTCGGAGTTCTCGCTGGTCAAGCTGCACCCGCAGGTCGCGTTCGACATCCTGGCGCCGATCGATTTCGGTTATCCCGCCGCGGAGATCATCCTCCAGCACCACGAGCGGCTAGACGGCTCCGGCTACCCCAACGGCCTCCGCGGCGACGAGATCCGGCTGGAGGCGCGCGTCCTGGCGGTCGCCGACGTGGTCGAGGCGATGTCGTCGCACCGGCCGTACAGGGCGGCTCTGGGAATGGAAGCGGCTCTCGATGAGCTGCGTGCCAACGCCGGCCGGCTCTACGATCCCGATGTGGCGGCGGCCTGCGAGCGGGTGTTCGCCGCCGGGTTCACCTTCCCGGACTGAGCTCCGCGAGCGCGGACCATCTCCTCAGCGCGATCGCAGACCATCCCGTCACGGGTCGCGGCCGTGGTCCCGCGGCTGCCTGATCCATCGCTTCCGCCTCAGTGCGCGGCTTTGAGCTGCGCCAGCGTCTTGCCCAGCGCCTGGATGTGCCTGGCGTAGGTGGCGAGGTCGCCGGCGCGCAGCGCGGCCTGCGCGGCGGCGTACTGCGCGTTGGCCTGCTTGATGAGTGCGGCCGTCGCCGCCGTGGTCGTGCCCGGCGCAGGCGTGCCACCCGGCGTGGACGACTGCGTCCCGGGCGGCGGAGCGCCGCCGAAGATCGTCGCCAGGGCTTCGCCCAGCGTCGGCGCCATCACCACGTTCTGCTGCTGCCCCGTGGGCAGGTTCGGCGACGACGACGGCGAGCGGTAGAAGACGACGACGCGCTGGATCTGCGGCAGCGCCGTCGTGGACGACTGCAGGTACAGCGGCTGTACGTACAGCAGCGAGTCCTCGATGGGCACCGTCAGCAGGTTGCCGAAGATGACCGTCGAGCCCTGTTGCCCCCACAACGTCCTCTGCGCGGAGATCGCCGGGTCCTGGTTGATCGCCGCCTCCACCTGGGCCGGGCCGTACACGTTGAGACTGGACGGGAACTCGAAGCTCACGGCCCGGCCGTAGTTGGGCGCGTCGGACTGCGCGCCGAGCCAGGCGATCATGTTGGAACGTGCGTTGGGCACGTAGGGGAGGATCAGCACGAACTCCTCTTTCGTCTGCCCCGGCAGACGCATGATCATGTAGTACGCGCTGGCCGGCGCGGCACCGCTCATCGAGAGGTTGCCGGGGATCTCCCACTGATTGCCCTTGTTGTAGAGCAGCGCGGGGTCGGTGACGTGGTAGGTCGCGAACATCTCGGCCTGGGTGCGGAAGAAGTCCTCGGGGTAGCGCACATGCTGGTGCAGCGTGGAGGGCATCTCCGACGCCGGCAGGAAGACGCCGGGGAAGATGCGCTGGTAGGTGCGGATGAGCGGATCCATGGGGTCGAAGACGTAGAAGCGCATCGACCCGTTGTACGCGTCGACGACGACCTTGACCGAGTTGCGCATGTAGTTGATCGACCCGTTCGGCTGCGAGTACGGCACGCGGCCGGTGGTCGTGTACGCGTCGGCCATCCAGTACAGACGTCCGCCGGCGACGACCATGTACGGGGTGGAGTCGAACTTCAGGAACGGCGCGGCTTCTGCGAGGCGCGCGCGGATGTTGTTCAGGATGATGACGCGGCTGGGCCCCGTGATCGCCGACGAGGTGAAGAAGCGGATGTCGCCGTAGCGCAGGGTGAAGGCGAGGCGGTTGAGGAACGGGCTGATCGGGATACCGCCGCCGCCGGTGTACGGCGAATACACGTCGCCGTTCGGCCCTGGGTAGTCGAACGTCGGGTACTTGGTCTTGACCAGCACGTAGTCGGTCCCGAGGAGGCCGTAGTAGATCCGCGGCTGGGTGATCCGGAGCGCGGGCGCCGACGAGACGCCGGGGACGTCCTGCACGAGGAAGTCCGGCGAGCCGCCCGACGAGACCTGGTTGACGGCCGAGACCGTGACGCCGTAGCCGTGTGCGTAGGTGATGTGCTGGTTGACCCAGGTCTGCGCCTGAGACGGCAGGCCGGCGACGCGCAGCTCGCGCGGCGCCAGCATCGTCTGGGTGTAGACGCCGTTGACCGAGTAGCGGTCGACGCTCACGGTCGTGAACGAGTAGTAGGGCCGCAGCTCCTGCAGCTGGCTGTAGCTGCTCAGGAGCACCTGCGGGTCCCAGAGGCGGATGTTGCGCACCGTCACGCCGTTGACCTTGAGGGCGGCGGCCGAGAGATCGCCCTTGAGGGCGTAGGGCGTCTTGGAGATCGCCGTGAGGTCGTAGGCTGCGCGCGTGGCGGCGATGTTGAAGGCGATGTACGACTTCTCCTTGGAGAGCTGGTTCGGATTCACGAGCAGCGCCTGGTACGCGGCCGGCACGATGCCCAGAAGCACGACGAGCGAGGCGAGCCATATGCCGAACGCCGCCGGCGGCCACCAGGGGTGGCGCTTGCGCACCGCGTTGTAGACGAGCGCGCCGGCGAGCACGAAGACGAGGACCATCATCACGCGGATGAGCGGCAGGCGCAGGTGGACGTCGGTATAGCCTGCGCCGAACACCACGCCAGACGTCGAGTAGAGCAGGTTCCAGGCCTCGAAGAGGTAGCCGAGGCCGCCGAGGACGAACAACGCCGCGGCGAGCGCCGAGATGTGGATCGCGGCGCCCTCTTCGATGCGAAAGCCCTTGATCCGCGAGACGTGCTCGGCGGCGCGCACCGCCGGCGGAGTGCGCGCCCACTGCTCCGGCGTCCCGCGCCGCGCCTCCCGCATCCGCGCCTCGACTCCGCCGACGGCGAAGTGCGCCGCCACCGAGACGATGAGGGCGACGAGGACCGACGCGAACAGGAACCAGTAGGCGTACTCCCACGCCGGCAGCCGGAAGACGTAGAACGACAGGTCGTGGTGGAAGATCGGGTCGCGCACGCCGAAGGGCACGCCGTCCAGGGCGCGCGCGTAGACCATCCAGGCGCCGGCCGCCGAGCGGGCAGCGATGAGTGCGCCGAGGAGCGCGGCGACCAGACCGAGGCGCCCCACCCACAGCACCGCCGCTTCGTGCCTCATCTCGATGACGTCGATGCCCTCGATGGGCCGGTACCGCGGGGCCAGCCGTTTGGCGATGCGCAGGTTGCCGTACACGACGGCGAAGAACACCGCCGCGAACACCAGCGCAGTGACCGCGCCGATGACGAGGCGCTTCCAGAAGATCGTACGCAGCCCCACCTCGCCGAACCACAGCCAGTCCACGTAGAGGCGCGCGGCGATGACGGCGATGACGATGACCGCGACCGCGATCAGCACGCCGATGGCAAGCCTCCGCCGCAGACGCACGTGCTTGCGTCGCTGCGGCTTGTCTTCGTCGGACATGTCTGTGGTCGTGACCACGCTCATCGGCGTAGCTCCCTCAGCGGCCGTCCGGCCGAGTGGGGTCGCCGGCCTCTCCTCGGGAGGAGGGCGGGCTTTGCATGACGTATCTTCCCACTCGCGCCTCGTCCGAGACCCGCCATGGCTCAGGTGGCGGGCGGCGCTCTCTGGGTATACTGAGCCGCACCCAAGCTACCCACGGAGACACCCATGGCCGAGGTCAGACCCTTCCGGGGCTTGCGCTACGACGAGCAGACGGAGCTCGATCTCGTCGTCGCCCCCCCGTACGACGTGCTCAACGCCGACCAGACCGACGAGCTGCGTCGGCGCAGCCCGCTGAACGCCGTGCACGTCGATCTTCCGGTGGGACCGGGGGAGGCGCCGTCGGACGAGGCGTACGGTCGTGCGGCCACGCTGCTGTCGCTCTGGCGCCGCGACGGCGCGCTCGTGCGCGATGAGGAGCCCGCCGTCTACCTCGTCGACCAGACGTACCGCGGGCCGGACGGCGTGGAGCACACGCGGCGCGGCTTCGTCGCGCGCCTCACCATCGCCGCACTCGAGGAGCGCATCGTGCTGCCGCACGAGAAGACGCACGCCGGCCCCAAGGAGGACAGGCTGCGGCTATACCGCGCCACGCACGCCGACATCAGCACGATCTTCCTGCTCTACCCGGACGACGACGCCGCGGTGACGGCCGAGTTGGGCGCCGCCGCGGCCGAGCTCGGGATGGGCGGCGGCGAGCCGGACCCGGCGGCCGTCCGCACGGCGCACGACGGCGACGGCAACGCGCACCGCGTCGCGGCGGTCGGCGGCGACCGCGCCGCGCGCATCACCTCGCTGCTCGCCGGCCGGCCGCTCTACATCGCCGACGGTCACCACCGCTACGAGACGGCGCTGGCCTACCGCGACGAGCGCCGCGCCGCCGGCGACCACAGCGCCGACACCCTCATGGTCTACCTCTGCAGCATGCGCGACCCCGGCCTCATGGTCTTCCCGGCCCATCGCATGGTGAAGGGCATTGAGATGCCTCCGATGGAGGATGTCCTCGGGCGCCTGGAGCCGGCGTTCACCGTCGCGTCACGGGAGAGCACCGAGGGCGGCGCCTGCGACGGCCTCGTCGACCGGCTGCGCGATACGGCCGATCCCGGCAGGTCGTTCGGCCTGTACTTCCCGCGTGAGAAGACGTGCTGCGTGGTCACGCTCACGGACGACGCTGCGCTCGAGCGCCTCGCCGGCGAGGGCATGTCGCCCGCGGCGGCGCGCCTCTCGGTGACGATCCTGCACCGCCTCGTCCTCGGCGATGGCCTCGGCCTCGACCTCGCCCGCAGCGAGGGGCTCATCGACTACGTCGTGAGCCCCGAAGAAGCGCTGCGCAGGCTGGAGGCCGGCGAGTACGTCTTCGGCGCCTTCCTCACGGCGACCGGTGTGGACGAGGTCCGCGCCGTCGCCGACAACGGTGAGACGATGCCGCAGAAGTCGACGTTCTTCTACCCGAAGCTGCTCACCGGCCTCGTCTTCGACGCGCTCGGCGACTGAGCGGGGCGCGCGCCTACTGCGCCGTCATCGCTCCGTCGGCCACCAGCACCGTCCCGGTGACGAAGGACGACTCGTCGGAGGCGAGGAACAGGGCGCAGTTGGCGATCTCGCGCGGCTCGCCCGGGCGGCCGATCGGCTGGAACGAGTCGATCGTGTCGTAGACGTGCTGCAGGCCGCCGAGCATCTCCGCGTGGGCGTAGTTGACCGGCGTGTCGACCCAGCCCGGGGCGATGGCGTTGCAGCGGATGCCCTTCTTGACGTAGTCGAGCGCGATCCCCTTGGAGAGCATGACGATCGCACCCTTGGAGGCGGCGTACACCGTCAGGAACGGCTCGGCGACGATGCCGTTCACCGAGGTCGTGTTGATGAGCGAGCCGGCGCCCTGCTCGAGCATGTACGGGATCGCGTAGCGGCAACCGAACATCGTGCCCTTGACGTTGACATCGAGCGTGCGGTCGATGACCTCGTCCGGGACCTCGTGAAACACGCCGGGGAGGTTCACGCCGGCGTTGTTGAACGCGACGTCGACCCTGCCCCAGCGGTTCGCGGTGCCGTCGGTGTAGGCCTTGACCTGCTCCGGGTCCGAGATGTCGGCCTGGACGGCGAAGGCCGCGCCCCCGATGTCGCGCGCCGTCGCCGCGTTGGCGTCGCCGTCGATGTCCACGCAGGTGACCTTGGCGCCCTCCTCCGCGAAGCGGATGGCAGTCGCCTTGCCGATCCCCGATGCCGCTCCCGTGACGATGGTCACCTTGCCCTCGAGCCGTCCGCTCATAGTCGCTCCTCCGTCGGTGCCGCCGTGACTGTCCCCGCCGCGTCCGCGTCTGCGGCGTCGGCCTGGCTGCATCCTACTTCGCCCGGCGCGGTGGTATACACACTGCACATGAGTGGACCACGGACATCCGGGCGTTTCGACGGCATCCTCTTCGACCTTGACGGTACACTCGCCGACACGCTGGAGGACCTGGCCGACGCGATGAACCGGGTCCTTCGCGGTGAGGGACTGCCGGAGCACGGCTACGCCGAGTGCCGGCGCATGATCGGCCACGGCATCCGCCAGCTCGTGAGCGCCGCGCTCCCGGCGGAAAGGCGCGACGCCCCGACCGTCGACAGGTGCTTCGGGCTGATGATGGCCGACTACAGCCAGCACAGCCTGGTCAAGACGCACCTGTACGCGGACGTGTCCGAAGTGCTGACCGCCCTCAGGGCCGCCGGCCTCAAGCTGGCGGTGCTCAGCAACAAGGCCGACGAGCCGACGCAGCGGATCGTGGCGGCGCTGTTCGCAGACGGCGTCTTCGACGCGGTCGCCGGCGCGCGGACGGACGTGCCACTCAAGCCCGATCCGGCGGGTGCACTGCTCATCGCCGCGAGCCTCGGGCTCGAGCCGGGCCGGATGCTGTACGTGGGCGACTCGCCGACCGACATGCGCACCGCACTGGCCGCCGGGATGACGCCGGTCGGCGTGTCGTGGGGCTTTCGCACGAGAGACGAACTTCTCGAGGCGGGCGCGAGCGCACTTCTCGACCACCCCCGGGAGCTGCTCGGGCTGCTTTGAGGGCGTGGGCCCAGCGCGTGCTCGGCGCGGCCGGCGCTTTCGGCCCTCACGAGGCCGCAGGAACTCCGGCACGGCGGCGCGAAACTATGACGATGTCAATCCGGCCAGTCGAGGAGCGCCATGGACGATGACCTGCGTTCCGAGCTCGTGCGCCGCGAGCGCTGCCTCGCTGCCGTTGCGGAGATGGAGGGCCGGCTGCTCGAATCCGGCCAGGACGACGATCTCTACTCTCTCGTGCTGCCGCTTCTCCTGGACGCTGCCGCAGCCAGCCGGGTCTACGTGTTCGAGAACAGCACCCGGGACGGGATCCTCATCCACAGCCAGGTCGCGGAAGTGGTCGCCGCGGGCATCTCGCCGCAGATCGACAATCCTGCGCTTCAGGACATGTCCTACGACATCTATGCGCCGCGGTGGCGCGCGGCTCTCGAGCAGGGCATCCCGATGCCGGGGCTCGTCCGGGACTTCCCGGCGCTCGAGCGCGCCTACCTGGAGCCGCAGGGCGTCCTCTCGCTGCTGGCGCTGCCGCTGAACGTCGAGCATGAGTTCTTCGGATTCGTCGGCTTCGACGACTGTCTCGAACCTCGCGAGTGGGGCGATCCCGAGGTCGCCCTGCTGCAGGCAGCCGCGGCGGCGCTCTCGGCGGCGCTCACCCGCCAGCGAGCGACGCGCGCGCTCCTGGAGAGCGAGGAACGGTACCGCTCCTGGTACCGCATGATGCGCCTCATGTGCGACACGGTCCCGGATCTGATCTGGGCCAAAGACATGGACCGGCGCTTCCTGTTCGTGAACCAGGCCACCTGCGACAAGCTGCTCTGTGCCCGCGACACGGCCGAGCCGGTCGGGGAATCCGACATGCTCTTCGTCGCCCGAGAGCGCGCCGCGCGCCCGGACCGGGACGACTGGCACACGTTCGGCGAGCTGTGCAGGGACTCCGACGCCGCGGTGATGCAGTCGGGACGACCCGAGCGATTCGACGAGTTCGGCAACGTCCGCGGCGAGCACCTCTTCCTCGACGTTTCCAAAGCGCCGATGTACGACGACGACGGGCGCATGGTCGGGACCGTTGGATGCGGCCGCGACGTCACGCAGGAGCGCCGGGTCGCCGACCGTCTGGCGGAGCGCGAGGCCATCCTGACCGCGACGCTCAACGCCATGCCTGACATCCATCTCCGGCTGAGTCGGGACGGTCTCTTCCTTGACGTCTACACTTCTGACCCTGCGAACCTGCTCGTGTCCCCCGCAGAGGCTATCGGCGCCACCGTGGCTCAGATCCTGCCGCCCGAGGTCGCTGAGCTCACGATGACCAGCATCGCGGCGGCCCTCGACGGCGGCTTCGCGACCGCCTTCGAGTATCCCCTGGTGGTCGACGGCGACGAGCGCCGCTTCGAGGCCAGGGTCGTGCCCTGCGCCGCCGACGAGGTGCTTGCGGTCGTGCGCGACGTCACCGACCTGCACCGCAGCCAGCGGGATCTGGCGGCGGGCGCGGAGCGGTTGCGCACCATGCTGCACGACACGGTGAGGGCCATGGGCGCCATGGTCGATCTGCGCGACCCGTACACGGGCGGCCACGAGCGGCGCGTCGCGATGCTCGCAAAGGCCATCGCGGCCGTGATGGAGTTGAGTGAGGACCAGCGGGAGGGACTTGCGATCGCCGGTGAGGTCCACGACATCGGCAAGATCGCCGTGCCGGCGGAGATCCTGAGCAAGCCCGGCACGCTCACCGGGAATGAACGGGTGCTCGTCGAAGGGCACGCCCGTCTCAGCTACGAGATCCTCTCGGGCATCGACTTCGCGTGGCCGGTCGCGGAGATCGTGCGCCAGCATCACGAGCGGATGGATGGCTCAGGCTACCCCCAAGGGCTGGCCGGTGACGACATCCTTCTCGAGGCGCGCATCCTCGCCGTCGCCGACGTGCTCGAGGCCATGGCTTCGCACCGTCCGTATCGCCCCGCTCTCGGGGTGGAGGTGGCGCTGGAGGAGTTGCGCGCCGGTGCCGGGACGCTCTTCGACGCATCCGTCGTCGCCGCCTGTGAGGAGGTCATCGCGACCGGCATGGTGGACCTCGACGAGGAGTGACGAGCCGGCGCGGGCCCTCAGGCCCGCGCCCGTCAGACGAGCGCGCCGGCCTCGCGCAGCAGGCCGAGGAGCGCCGGCATGAGCGAAGCATGCGCGGCGACCACGGCGGGCCCGCTGCCGTGTGCGGCGGCCGGGAACTCCACTGCCGCGCCGGCTTCGCGCGCGATCACGGCGCCGGCCGCCGAGTCCCACGGCGAGAGGTCGAGCTCCCAGTAAGCGTCGACGTGACCGGCGGCGACGTGGCACAGGTCGAGCGCCGCCGTGCCGCCGCGCCGGATGTCGCGCACGCGGCTGAGGACGTACGCGGCGGCCGCACCTTGGCGCTCGCGCTGCGCGGCCGCATAGGAGAACCCGGTGGCGACGAGGGCGCGCGACAGGTCCGCCTGCTCGCGCACCCCCAGAGGTTCGTCGTCGCACAGCGCGCCGAAGCCGGCGACGGCCCGGTAGAGACGGCCGGCGCTCGAGTCGTAGACCACGCCCACTTCCGGCCGCCCGTCCACTTCGGCCGCGATGGACACGGCATAGGCCGGGTAGCCGTAGATGTAGTTGGTCGTGCCGTCGAGCGGGTCGATCACCCAGCGCACGCCGCTCGTCCCCTCGCGCGAGGCGCCCTCCTCGCCGAGCAGGGCGTCGTCCGGCCGCGCGGCCAGGATGCCCTCTACGATGAGCCGCTCGGCCTCGCGGTCGATCTGACTCACCGGGTCGGTCGGGGTCGACTTGGTCTCGACGTGCAGGGCGCCGCGCCGCCCGTCCGCGTGGACCCTGCCCGCCGCGAGCGCGAGGCCGGTGGCGAGGTCGAGCAAGTCGCGGAGGTGGGGTGGTGCTTCGATCATCGGCTCTCTCCCGCGTGTGTGGCATGCGTTCGGACCGTAGCAAAAGCCTTCTCGCCTCACCAGCTGTCGGGCAGTTCGGCGGCGGTCCGTTCGCCCGGGAGGGTGACCCCCGGCTCGCGCGGGCATGCTACTGACCGAAGAGCCTGTTCCGGCAGCGAGTCCGTTCGACCGAGAGGAGACCACCGTGATCGACGTCGTGATCTGGTCCGACATCGTCTGACCATGGTGCTATGTCGGCGTGGAGCGCTGGCGAGGAGCACTGGCGGAGCTGGGAGACGCGGGCGCCGAGGT
>Ga0118677_10008968_pt1 | contig 15825 bp, 11 predicted proteins | sample AliMusrvi5mmetaG_FD_86154 | JGI IMG/M metagenome (GOLD analysis project Ga0118677, IMG submission 86154) | reverse complement strand
TCGCCAAACCTTTAGGAGCGACCACCAATGTACGACGCACCAATCCGCGAAGCTTAAGCTCCCGCATGATGAGTCCAGCCTCAATAGTCTTACCAAGCCCAACCTCATCAGCCAGCAAATAACGCACACGGTCACCAGAAACAGCTCTTGACAAGGCATGAATTTGATGAGGAAGCGGAATCACATTCGACTCCATAGGTGCTAAGAGCAGATGGCCATCCGTGGCGTTATTTCCACCCTCAAGCACTTCAGCAATCTTTGCCGCTGCAGCAATATATCCAATCCTATGAGCCTCGATCTCTGGCCTCAAGGCAAAGTGCATCGGCTGCAATGCAGAACGAGGAACCCGCACAACAACATCCTGATTCGGCAACCACACCCGGCAAACCGTCTGGCCCCATAAGGTTTGTTCCTCAATGACTTTGCAAGGAGAATTATGGATGGTGCTGTATTGCCATGTGTTGCTGATTGCCATGTTATCCTGATTAATTCTCAGTATTCCAGCTCCAACCTGTTTGGCTTAATGCCTGAGCGTGACCAGTGTTGTTCAACGGATTGAATAAAAGCAGGTCTTACTAACTTAGCTCTTTGTATCAACCAGTCACCCTGATTGACTCGAAGATAAAGTCCCTCTGAAGGGTTATCACTGAAATGTGACTGTGCAAGCAGTTTTTGTAACGCAGGAAGAGTAAAGTGACCAATCGCAACCTGAGGCACCTGAGAGATTCCAATCGAGCGTAAAATCTCTTTTCTTCGGGTACAGGAAAAAAAAAGAGCAGTCAACTTATCGTAAATATCAAAACCAAGAAACCAGTCAGGCAATCGGTTATAAACGACGGAGTGTTGGGCATAACACCACTCTCCAAACAGGATATAGCGATCAGTCAACTGATCGAAAAGCAACTCATGGCGAGGAGTAATCCATTCAGAAAGCTTGGTCCACTGTCCTTTATGTGGAAACTGTATGTATTCACCCCTATTCTGGACACGGATTACCCCATCTTCATCAAATGATATTCCAAGATTTGCTCCATCTACCTTTTCTTCAACAACCAGCTCATGCCGAAGGAATTCAATTCGTTCAGACTCCGACATAACCTTATCCCCTCGAACGTCAATCTCACCCAAGAGAGTAATGTGAGGTGTAGAAGGAAATTTGAAGAAATCTTCTTTCATGACTCCATTTTCTTCACATATTTTGTCTGAACATAATCAGGACAAAGAAAAAGCACAGATATCCCAACATCGCTCAGGGCATCCTTCCACCCCCACCATTTGCTGTCAGTAGCTTGCAAAACAGGGGGTTTATCTGGATGGGCATTTGCAACAGCGATAAACTTTCGGTCAGAATTATCAAACAGTTTTAAACCTGAATGATCAGGAAATTGATCATAGGATTCACCATTTTTTGTGATCTCAACCCGATCACCATCAGGAAATGAGTATTGATTATCATGAACCCACTTCATAAAACTGTCACCTACGCCAGGCTGGCCTTGCATCGAAAGCTGTTGGCGATATTCGTCGAAAATTTCATTTGAAGCATCCAGAACCAGACCACCGTTCCTTACCACATGCTCTACAGCTTCAATACATGCCTGAACACACAAGACAAGCTCGTCAGGAATTGCAGCCGGATCGATCGCGAGGTTTGCTGTTTTCGGCACATTGGTATCAAGCAAATACTTTTTAGGTAGAGTACTCATTCGGAAGCCTCCGGCCCGCGACCAGCTTGCTCAATGCGCTTTTTCATTGCCGCATTGGCTTGGCCGGTAATATCCCCTATTTCATCACCAAAAAAGTTCTCCGGCCAGTTTTTGATACTGCCAAACATGTCAATCTGAAGCGGATCCAGGGTAGCTGGTCTTTTGGTAACATTTGCAAAGTAGGCAGAAACCTTTTCTTGCGATACAACATCCTCAGCAATCCGCCTCTGAAGCCTCCGCAGGAAATGTTCTGAGTGGGTTTCAATGATCAATTGAATATTGCGGTTAACACCATTTTCCCTTGAGTTGATTACATCAATCATGACATCAGCCAGAGCAGACTGTGCACTTGGATGCAGATGGATCTCCGGCTGCTCCATCAATATGATCGATCCGGGTTGTGCATAAAAACATTCAACAAGAACAGGGAGTACCTGCGAAACACCGAATCCGACGTCGGGCAGATCGACTCCATCTTTTGAACCTTTGGCACATACCTTGACTTTGTAGAGTTGCTCAGAAATCTGATCGACAGTAAAGGATTCAATCAATCCCATCTCCTTAAGCTTTAATGCAATAACTTCTTCAAACGGTTTTGCTGGACGTTTATAGCCAAAACTGATTTTTCGACTTCGCGCTGAAAGAATAGCCGCAATGGTGTTTTCTCCAGATGCGCCAACACTTTCAGGAGCATGCCCACTCCAGGTGTAGACTCTGTCCCCCTTCGACCGCAATGGACCCAAGTAGGAAATTGATTTGAACAGTTGTTCCTGCTCAAAATTCAGTACCTGTACAAATTCAGCGTTTTGATAATAGGCAACCGCCTCATCAGGAAAGCCATAAAACCGAACTACATCCTTCAGCGCCCAGGCGCGCATTTTTTTCCGAACAAGAGGGTATTGTTCAGGTGTGACCTGATACTCTTTTGAACCTTCTTTCTGTGATAATTCAACAGAGAGCGATTGTTTTTCACTCTTCATCAATTGATATTTCAGCTTTTCGACAACTAATGATTGCTGCTCATTGTCACCCAGTCCAACTTCAGCCTGAAAAGAGAGTGAATCCCCGGAAAAAGAGTGCCCGGAAAGAGGATCTTTGAATTTCAGGGCTTCTGGGAGCGACCAAAGATATTCAAAGGCAATCTTGTTTGCTGGATCACGATGAAAAACCATCTCCTGATATGAGCCAAGTTGCACCGCAGAATTTTTTCCGCCCGGATAAAAAACGGCCTTCCTGTCGGATAGTTCGACAGTCTGTTTCAGCATCATTAGAAACTGGCCAATACTGGACTTCCCTGAACTGTTCGCGCCGAAGAACAAGGAAAGAGGAGCCATACGAATAGTGCCAGTATCCTTCCAACCCTTAAAATTCTGTATTCGTAATGTTTTCAGCATGTTTTCGCTCCAGTATTTCCGTACAGTGACCTGGCTTTGTCAAGAAAATCTTCTTTTGAGCTATCGCCAGAAACAGCATAATCATATTCTCGGAGTAACTCTTTCAACTTATACAGTTCCGTAATCATGATTTTCATAAAGTTGACAGTTTCCGGTGTATGCTGAAATCCATAAGGAGTATCAGCTGGATTGGAAATATCATATTCCATCCCATTGTTTTCAACATCATGTTCAAGCTGCTCAGCGATATAGCCAAGATAACTCTCGCGATAATCGAAATGTCCGCCACTCATCGGGTTATCTCCTTATAATTATTGATCACAAACCTATGTTTAGCTCTTGTACCCAGACACGGCAAACCCTCTGCCCACATAACGAGTGCTCTTCGATGACCTTACAAGAACATTTGTGGATGGTGCGGTATTGCCGTGTATATTTCATATCGAACAATTCCCATCGACTTAGTCAGAGCCCAGTGACTAAGTCGATTATAAACAAGCGTGAACTTAGTCACAAACTTAGTCACTTGCCCCCTCCCATACTTTCAAAAGTCTGAAACCATGCTCAGAAATAACATATTTCTGATTGCTGGCCTTGGGATTTACTGGATTTGTCATTTCAACCCAATCCTGCATCAATTAGTGGATCTAATGTGTTACGCTTGAAAGAATATTCAATAGCCATGTTAACATTCATGATAATCGAGATGACCGCTACTCATCAGTTTAACTTGCATGTCTTGATATCCATTTATAGGTCAGTATTTTTCCAGCAAACCCATTTCTCTTAAAAATCTCGATGGCTCCTTACTCCAACCGTTGTATTTTCTCGCATAACTCAAATACAGAGTCTTTGAGGCGCGTGTAATAGCGACAAAACAATTTCTCCGTTCTTCTTCAACAGCAGAATCACCATTTTTCTTTGAGAAATACGTTGGAAACTGATCTTCGGCAAGCCCAATAACATAAACATGTTCAAATTCCATCCCTTTGGCAGTATGAACAGTTTGCAGACGAACGCATGTTCTGGGAAGCGATTTCTCTTTTGGCGTTAAATCCATTTCCTGCAAAAAGACATGAAGACCAACATGTTCACCGTGAGATTGTTTTATCTCATGGGAGATTTTTCCCCACTCACTCTTGTCAGATGAATAATCCGGATATCTCTCATCGATAGGTAGTTCAGAATGTTGCGACTCAAAATACTCCAGCGCGCTTTTGATAAATTCACGATAATTGATTGTTTCGAAAAGATTTGCGTCTGCCAGTATGCAAACAGGTTCAAGGATTGTGCTTATTGATGCATAGTTGAAAAAAGTCCGCAACAAACCACTACCATCAACACTTGATCGTGTCGCGATTTCCTCTGCAGATAATGTGATTCCATTCAGCGATGTGGCAACAGCACAAAGTTTATTAAGAATACTTTTGGATTCTGGCGAGTTATAAAGTTTCAGGATGAGATAGACAAACTGAAATACAGTTGAAAAGAAGTCCTGACTTTTACTAACAATCTCTGCATCGATATTATGTGATAGAAGCACTTGCTTAGCCTGTACCAACATTTTATTTGTACGGGCAATCACAAGACAAGTTGCACGCCGATTTTTTTCAATCCGAGCAATTTCAGTTGACAGACCCTCAAGTTCACATTCTAAATCCTCAAAATCACAAAGGCTGATTACTCCAGGAACAACATTATGGGATACGCCAGCAATTTTTGAGTCAATGCGGTCGGTATTATGCTCAATGAGACGATTGGCGATTTCAACAATTTCACTGGGGCATCGATAATTTTCAGGAAGCTGAACAATTTCAGGCTTGTAATTGAGCTTCAATTCCTGAAGCCTTTTAGGGTCAGCTCCATTCCATTGAAAAATAACCTGATCATCATCAGCAACCACGAAAAGATTTGATTTTTCGTCCAGCGCGATATGCTTTAAAATTTGATACTGAGCAAGGTTGGTGTCCTGAAACTCATCTACGCAAACATATTTATAAACCGTTCTGATCTGATTCGCAATTCGATTTTTTGTGGAAAGAAGTCTATGCGCGAAATAAATCATTGCGCCAAAATCTAGCTGGTTGCTCAGCAGAAGGGCGTCAATATAGGCATTGAAAATTGCACGTAATTTATTGCATTGTTCAATTTGATCTGGTTCAAAATAGTTATCGAGTTCTTCCGGAAGAATTCCTCGGATGAACATTTTATCAATTTTTTTCAGAGTATCTTCTGGATCATCAATCAAAAGTTCACCTCTATCGTTGATATCTTTCAAAATCAACGTACGATCTTTGTCGTCGGTAACTACCGAAAAATCCGGTTTCAAGCCAAGATGACTCCCATGCTGGCGAAGCAGTTCGCTGCAAAAAGAGTGAAATGTTTTCAGTTGTACTCGCTGTGAATGCACGCCAAGCAGTTCCAAAAGTCTTTTATTCATCTCATTGGCCGCTCTTACGGTAAAGGTCAAGCCAAGGACTTTAAAATTTTCTTCAGGTGTTGATTTGATAATCCGCGCAATACGGAGCGTCAAGACCGCCGTTTTTCCGGAGCCCGGACCAGCTAAAACGAGAATTGGACCATCCTCCCAATTCGCCGCTTTTTGTTGGTTGTCATTCAACTGCTCATAAGTCAGTGCCATTATTTATCTCCAGGTTGAGAGATGATCTTTTCGAATATTGCGATAATTTCAGCAGGTACTCCATCAGAGCCTTTCTGTCTCATTATCTCAATCGACTCAAATGATGCCGTCGGTTTTGAGAAATTGTTTTTCAAACCTTTGTATACCTGATCCCAATATTCTTTGGTTCCTTCATCGGCAGTAATTTCAGTTCTGGCTCTATCCTGCAGCTTTTTCGCAACATTAAGTGCTTGACCTGGTTTATTCGGGTATGTCCGTTTCATCTCATCAAGCACTTCTTCCCAAGTTCCGATAAATGGTTGCTGTTGCTGTGATGGAATTCCTTTTTTATATGGTTCACCATAACCTGAACAACAAAGCAAAACATCAATATTTGAGCTTTTGAGTTTGGAAATAAGGTCGCCTTCATTTCGTCCGTTTAAAAGGGCCTTGGCCGCATCAATATATTTTAACCCGGCATCATCGTTATCCGCAACAACATGCCATTGAATACCAAGAGCATCCGCTGCCTTGACAAAAATTTTTAAATCTACTTGACTGTATTCAACGACTCTGATTCCTCGTTGATGAAGATTAATTCCAAGAATTTCAGCACATTCAACAAAAACTGAAACGTCGGTCTCGCCTTCAACGAGCAGCCACGTTCGAGCAAAAAGCAGTTCACCTCGATTTCGGCGCACATGATGGTTGAACTTCCTTACTTCTTCTGCTTCTAATGCTCTCTCAGAAATGAAGTTACACACACTATGACCTGAAACTGTGGCCAATCGACGAATACTCCTGACAGGAACTTCCGAAAGAATATCTCCAGAATGAGTGACAATAATTTTTTGGCCAGGAAGATCATTGATAATTGACCACACCGATCGGATAGCTCCGGGATGAAGGTGGGCTTCCGGCTCTTCTATGGCTATTATGGGTTCTGCAAGCCTGTCGTAATCCTGTTGTAACCGATTTTTCAAATATGCACTGAACAGCAGTAAAACCGATAAACTCTGAGTTCCTTCCCCGTGGTTGCTGACAGGAATTTTGGCATTTGCATCTGTCAGGAGATTAACTTCCGCATAAAGCAGCGCTCGATAAACATCTGCATGAACTGGATCAATCGAGACGGCATTATCGCTTGCCAGTGAAACCAGCGTTGAAATGCGCTTGACTTCTTCTGTGATATCCTTAAAGCTACCATGAGCACCGATAATCTTCAGATTTACTTCGGATAGCTCCTTTTCCAGTGTTTTCCGCAGAGTATCGTCAATGTCCTTATTTTTAACAAAGGAGTTCCAATACATACCCGACTTGAATTCTTTCGTTGCATCGCGCAATGCCGGTTGAAAAAAGAAAGGCCTCAGCCGACGAATTTCCTTTAAACTGGGACTTTTTCCTGGCATCTCATTGTTGCTGTCATCAAGAAAGGTCCAGTCCTGACACATTTCCCCTTGTTCGATGTCAAACCATCCTTTCAGCCTAAGCTTAATCGCGGAAAATTCGTCACCAACAATTACCGGGTCCAGAATACGTAAAATATCATCGCTCCATTTACTCTCTTCGGTTTCTTCAAAAGAGAAGGTAAATTCAATGTCAGGGGAATCAGAGAGAATTGATTCAGGTGAAGAACTCTGAAAATCAAACTCAGAAAAAACGCAATTCTTGTTCGACTTAATTGAGTCAAAACCAAACCTTATAGCTTCAAGAACAGAGGTTTTGCCTGAATTGTTTTCACCAATCAGTACCGTCACATCGCGTTCAAAAGCTATTTCCATCGAGGTTATGCCTCGAAAATGTTCAATGTTCAGCTTGGTCAATCGCATCTCTTCACTCTCCCATTCTGGTTATTGCCTGATCGTGCCATAAAAGCAATTTTGGGTCTTCTTCGAGCACGTTATTTGGTATTTTTTCGGCGACGGCAATAATTGTTGCATAGTCGCGTTCCTGCCAGGCTTTCTTGATTCGACAACCCCACAAAGAAATCGGTCAGGCCCCACAGGGGTTGTACCTCGATAACCTTGCATGGAGATTTTTGGAAGGTGCAGTAGCCATATTGAGTTACTCATCCTCAAATAGCTCCTCTGGTTCAATTTCAGGTAGGACTAATGTACAAAGCACAGGAAGATGAGCCCCATGCTGAATTTTGATCAAGTTGATTTGGCCGACAAAGGCTCGGAATGCAAACCCTTTTTCATCAAACCAGATAACATTTTGATCGCCGTCGATAATCCGTTTTATGGATTCCTCAAATTCTCTCGGAAGCATGGAAGAATTGGAAATAATCAAACTGTTTGCCGCATCGAATATCTGAACAATGTCATCAGGGAAATCTTCCGAGCACTCTTCGAGAAAGCGCTCCGATTTTCTAAGCAGATAAACTTTTAAGATATTCGACCAATCCGAGCACATCAAGAAAAGGTTACGAATACTTTCCTCCCGCCAGTCACTCTCAATGAGTTCATCAATGAATTGCTTGATCTCTTCGGATTCTTGCATGAATAGATCCCCAACAATCAAGCACTCGATACCCTTAAAAATTTGTTGTCGATACTGCTCATCCCTTATTGCCTCTTTGATCAAACACAATATTTCTGACCGCCTACTTTCAATCAAAACTTGATGCCGTGAGATGTGCTCAGCGATAAGAGAAAAACGCTCCTTAAACAGATCTTTGTCATCAGCCTCAAAATCGCATAAGGTGCATAGATTTCCATAGGAATCAAATTCGTATGAATCGATTTTCCCAGTCTTGAGCGAGTCTCTCAGATGGGCTTTCGCTTGGCTCCTAGCATATCCGTCCCACAGACGATCTCTTTTATCAATTCCCACAAAACATGAAAACAGAGTCCTGTCAATTGATTCTATTGGCTGGAATTTTTGAGCTATTTTTCGTGCAAGTTCATCAGATGAGTTCCCGATTAGTTCTCTAAAAAAATGAAAAGCGTTCTGTTTCCACTGAAGGCTTACACCACTTAGCGCATGCTCGGCAGAGCAGGCTGCGAACTGCGGTCGAATTCTCTCCGATACTTTTCCAAAGTAGTAACGGCAGGCTTCTTGGATTCGATTTTTATCGGTAAACAGATGCCTGTCAGCGAGTTTTGATTGAACAAACTGCTTGATAAATGACATGCCCCTATAACCGTCCCGGCACAAGACTATTTGTGAACAGACAAAAAAGATGTTGCGTACTGCTTCAGCAGAAGGAATTACACCTGTTGGATGCGCACATTTAGAGCGAGTGTCTCGAGCAAACCGTAGGCATTTTTCTTCGTAGTCATCAAACAGCTCGCATTTCTTTGCTTGTGCAATAAGGTTTTCCTCATAGACCGCCTGCCCCATAACACTTTTAAGCTCATTTCTGGCCTGCTGTGCGAGGCCATCTCCTTCGTTTGCCAACTCCTCGATTCTGCGATAAAGGCAGTCCGCCGTTACGCACCACGCCAAAATAACGGCTGCGCGGTGCGATCCGATTTGGTAGCACTGAATTGCCTCATTGAACATGGCGCGATCATCTTGACTGACTATTTGGTCGCAGACATGATCCAGATCCAGAAATTTGCGTTCCTCGGTAATCATCAGATTTCGCCTCCACTACGAGTTATTGCCTGGTCATACCACATGAGCAGTTTCGGGTCTTCTTCGAGCACATTGGACGGTATCTTTTCCGCAACCTCAATTATGGCCTTATAAGCTTCAAACGTTCGCTCCTGCCATAAATTCTTGAAACCTGCCCGAACTGCTTCCAGTCGGAAGACCTTAAGCTTTTTCTTAAGCTGTTTGTATTCCTCAAATTCTTTAAGCAGTGACTTCTCACGTAGTTTTTCCAAATCGCCTGCTTTGTTTGGATCAGGTACGTACCAGCGATCCCGAGCTTTCATTACCAAGGCAGGGTCATCTTTAGGCCGATTTCGCAATTCTGGCCAATTGGTAGACAAATAGCTGTGAATCTGGCTTGGTACCTCTCCACGCTTATCGAAACGCAAGAAGTTTTGCTCAAGCAACGTCGAAAGTTCGAGGGATTTTTCGTTTTTGCTCCATCCACCAATTTCTTTCAAAAACTGAGGGTGAAGATCTTGGAAAGTCTGCGGCTTTTCACGCAGCAGGCTTCTCAGCCACTCGATTGCTGAGGATTCATCAAATACAAAAAGAGAGCCTTGTACCAATCGTTCGACGGTAAGTCGTTTTTTATCATACTCCGCAGCTTGCTCGGGCAGAAAAAACATGCCATCTCGTTCAGCGAATCTCTGTCTCAGACCGAGCTGAAAATCCTGGCTCGATATAGGTACCGGATAGCCTTTACGAACATAATAGGCCACCATCTGATCAAACAGGATACGAGGATCGCGCTCTGGAATAAGTATTAGCTCTCCCCCTTGCTTCTTGATGACAGGAAGATATTTTAGATGTGTTCTGACAAAGTCCCAAACTCCATCTTCTGTGTAAGCTTCAGAAGAAAATCTTTCCTCAAATCCACCATTGGGTTTGTAAGCTGAGATAACCAAATCTTGCTTCACTGCTGTTGGTGTAGTTACCGCTTTGAAACTTCCTTTTTTCTTGTCCAGGGCGGACACATTGGCAACAAGAAAACCTGCTTCGAGCAGTGCTGTTTGTATGCTATTCCAAACACTAGCCTTCGTGTTAGAAAACTCTATAGTCATCCATCTGCCTGGTTTTAAAGCACGATAGGCCTCTGCAAAGCACTTTTGCATCAGAAGACGATAGTCGTCTAATCCTTTTCCTTGAGCATCATTTTCAATTGCTTCTTCTTTGTTATTAGTCAATATGCGCAACCAAGATTCCCATAGAAAAGCTAACTCAGAATAGTAAAGATTTGCCCCAAACGGGGGGTCAATAAATATGTAACTTAGGCTGTTTTCTGGAATTGATGGTAGCCACGAACTTGATTGTGTAGAACACACAAAACCCCCATAATTTTCCGGGTGAGAAATCCCCCGCCTTTGTTTTAGAGCGTCTTTAATTTGTTTTATAATATTAAGTTCTTTGACAAGTGAGGGAACGTAAAGCGTCCCGGAAAGTGGACCACCACCAGCCCCCCAAACACCACTCTGATAAGTAAATCTATAAAGCTTAGTTATCTGAAAAGAAACTTTTGTAATCAAAAGGTTAAACTTCGCTGATGGGGCTAAAGATTTCAGCTTTGCCAACGCATATAAATTCCTTTTGGAGTAAAAATGATGAATGTGTGTTAAGCCAGATGGATCATTGCGTCTTGTTTCTTTTCCCGCAATCATTCTTTCAGATGGAAACCAATATGGGATTTTAATATCCTCTAGTTTTTTAAGTGTATCGATATCATATTGATCTGGAACTTTTTCGTAGCGTGATGATCCAAGTGAATAATTAATCAACACCGCAACTTGTTTCGCTTGTTTCTGTGTCTGATTGATAACAGGATCGAAAACTGTTGTCCATGCTCTATCAAGACTTCTCTTTGTAAGAGTTGAATTGCATTTAGGACAAAAAAATTCATCTTTTACCTTACCAGCTTCTTTCTCAACGGCTGTATCCCAAAAAACAACTTCTTCTGAGCATTCGTGGCATATAAAAACATCCGACCAAACGGTATAGTTAATAACCCCAAGACGCCCATCTAAATGTTTTGTTGTGTACATCCATGAGCATTCATTTTCAATTTCTTTGAGGATACGATTTGCTGTCTTTTCAAAAGAACTTATATTTATCGGTGTATTGTAGTTATAGGTAACAAAAGTTCCCGCTGGAGATAAATCATTTAGGATAGCATTCCTGATGCCTATCTGAGAAAAAGGTACCCACGTTTTTATTCTATTCTCATCAGTTTCCTCGCGCAAAATGGTACCATCTCGTTTAACTTGATATCCAAGGGCAATCACAGCCTCACGGTTACCACACATTTGAGCAGCGACGCCCGTCATACCGGTTCCGCAAAATCCATCAAATACAATATCTCCAGGTTTAGTGTAATGAAGGATATAACGCATTATTGCTTTATGCGGTACCTTTGTAGGATATGGATGGTACTTATATATAGGATCGTATTTTCCTTCGCTCACATCCGCAGCAAAGGGTTCGCGATGATACCTGTAGTTATCTGGTTTTTCCGGTTTCAATGCCTCCCATTCAGTAATAAATTTCTCAATCCATGGATTCGGACAAATGGTGTAATAAGGCGGATCGCTTAAGGCAAGAATATCCTCGTCATTTCCAATCGGAAACCCTTCAATTTTCCGGAACTCAGGGGTCTGCAGTTTTTTGCGCAGTTCCTCCGTAAAGTGTTCACGGCGAGCATCGTCATTTTCAAACTCAAGTCCCAGGCACTTTACTGGACTGGGTTTCTTTTCCTCGAAACCGAGGTCAAACACCATATTGTCGATCATATTTAAATCCTTTGTTAATCGCCATTCTGAGTCTCGCCCGAAGTTTTCATAAGCTCAAGTAATCGCAATCCGGCTTCGGTCAAAACGTAAGCCTGGTTAGGGTGATTTGGCAAATCAGGATGAGTCTGCTGAATCAAGCTTCCGGCCAACAGCGGCTCCAGCACCGTACTTCTGAAAAACGTCCGATGGCTCATACCCAGTTCCCCCATGAGATACCCAGATGATCTGGGTATCTCGCACAATCGAATGACCTTACGGTGGTTGTTTGAAAGCTCCAGTCTTCTCTTGGTTGTATCTTGATCAGGTTCAGGAGGTTGGTCATTCGATAGAGTGACTAACCTCCTGCCTACTTGGTCATTAGCTTGGTCACTCGGAAATCTGGAGAGAAGGTGTACGGCCAGCCCATAAAAACTCCCAGGCTCAATTTCTCTGACAAGCGCTTGATTTACCAAGTATTTAAGCATTAACAGCGACTGCGCTGCCGATTGAGCCAGAACAGCTTTAGCATCAGCCACGCTGATCTCTTTTTCCCTGCAAATATAGGCGAACAACCTGGCCGCCTCAGGATCGAGATGAACACCAAGTTGAGCCTGGAACGTGATCTGCTCTTCGGAAAGTAACAACTCTTTCGGTAAGACGAGCTGAAATGTCTTGTTAGCTTTGTCATTGTGAATGACAGGAGGGACATTGCCTAACTGCTGCCAGTTAGCAAAGACATCACGTAGACCCCAACCTGCATTTTCACTTAAACCAATCCGGCGGAAGGTAGTAACAATTCGTGGATTACGAACTTCTTTTTCTCCTGGTTCGAGTAGATCAGCAAAAGATGCAAAGGCATCGCCAGGGTTCCAAAAGATGGTTCGATCAGTGAAGTGGCGTATTTCAGGTTTGCGACTGTGGTCTGCGTAATCCTGATGGATGAGGACATTGATAACCGACTCTCGGAAGGCAACATAATCTGGCGGCATATCCGTACGCTGCATTGTTGTTGGATCAATCTTAAACGGGGCCGTCGCGACCTTTTGGTACCAATCAAGCAGGGACTGCCAAGAGCGGATGAGATTGAAGTCCAATACGATCCTATCGGTCCACCTTGAACTCGGAATGTATTCTCCAAATACAGTTCCGAACCGCTGACAATCGACAATCGGTCGAGGTATAAGATCTCGCAATGAGCTATCGCGACCAAACAACAGAATGGCTGCCCGGGAAGATCTCCGACCCTGAGGGGTTTCTCGGATCAAGCCAAGTTCGACAAGGAATTCGATATCATTCTTGTCTGCGTAGGAACGGCTTCCTGGCTGTCGTTCATAAACATTGCGATACCAGGAAATCGAAGAAGTGTCGAAACAGGTCTGCAAGTCAAATTCAACGATTTGACCATCGTAACGGTCTGAAGACGCATCGTTAATCAGTCTTCTGACCTCCTCATCGCTGCAACGAACATCAGCACCACCCTTACGAATGAAGGCCCGTCGAATATTATCGTTCAGATAAACAGGTTTTTCGCTCCGTTTCGCTTCTGGCACATAAAAGACAAGAAGATCATTTCCATCTACGTTATGGAGATGTTCCTCAACATTAATGATCAGACTGATTTTCTCTTTCTGCCTCAAGGTTGAAATAAATTCGTTTTGCACCTTATCGACATCGAGAACACCGATCACGTCAAACCGACATCCATCTTTTTTTACACCGAATACCAAATGGCCACCTGTCGTATTGGCAAAAGCCGAAACGGTCTCATACGCATTTTTCGGGACCGCCTTTTGAGCTTCCTTAAACTCGACATCCTTCCATTCATGCGCACTGAGTAATTGTATAAGTTGATCTTGGTTCATCTGTTCATTTAATTTACTGCGGCGAAGAATTCACGATGATAGGTAAAGCCTTTAATCTTGGGAAATTCAGGATCGCGAAGTTTCTCTACCAACAGTTCGGTGAAATATGCCTGCCGGGCTTCATCATCAGGGAAGCTTTTGCCAAGGCAGGTAACTGGGGTGGCATTCGACACCAGTTCCTCATCAAACAACCTGCCTGACCCATCTTTGGAGGGAACCATGTTTGTTTTAAAAAAGCTTTGCTGCTTCACCTTTGGGACTCCATGATATTTCTGCCTTTCTTTGTCATTCTGTATTTTTGTGTCGGACTTTTGGGGGCGTTTGGTTGCGACATCTCTATCAGATCGTATGCGATAGCTGCATCCAGGTAGTTTTTGCTGAAGCTGACCCTGTCTTTCATACCCACCGCATGCATCAATTCTGCCCTGCTCATTTCACCATCACAGGCTTTCAATAATTGCATTACTTGATGGGTTACTTGATGGGTTACTTGTTCGACATTTGCTGAGCGAATTGCATCCGGGTGAACAGGAAAGCATACTAAAAAATAGTTTCGATCATCATCCGTTTCGAAAACGGGATCTGGCGAGCCGTTTTTGGCAATCGCTCGTTTGATTTTTCTTATGCCGGTCGAGCGACCTTCTGTCAGCTCAAGCTCTTTCATGAATTCGCCAATACGCCTATTGCGGTAACGACGGCTGACTGCATTACCTGCAGCGATATCGGCCATCGTGATTGATCGGTCTGGACCTGGGAAGCTGAGTATCAAAAGCTCTTCGGGCGTAATGCGCACCTCAACCGGCTCTCGAATTTCGTAGGAGCGGTGATAAATCGCGTTGACCATGGCCTCTTCTATCGCCGCATAGGGGTAATTCCAGATACGATCGGCTTCGGCGCGATGCGGGTGTTTGATGACTGTCTGTTTCAGGTAGTTGCGTTGAATATGGCTAAGAGCATCCCGAATCATGCGGTGCAACGGGCCTTTGAATTCCTTCTCTTCAAAAATATCACCACCGGGGCCATCCGGAAAATAGACCACGTCGATCTGGGTCACAGGAAAGAATTTTTCAGGATGCTCGTTGAACATCATCAGGCCGATGTTTTTCGGAAATGGTGCTTCACTGGAGCCGCCTGCGATGTTCATTTGCCTGCCGATGGTTTCCATTGGCAGTTGGGCGACCTGCTCTGCAAGCTCACTGCCAACCTCGTGCAGAAATTCTTCAATCAATCGCAAGGATAAATCGCCAAGCGTGGCCTGCTGGTTGTAACGATCATCGAATGGCACAGTTGCCGTCAGGCTTACCAGCTCTTTCAAGTCGTCATTTCTGGCAATAACGGTGCTCGATTGTTTACGAATGTATTCGCGCCATTCGTTGCCAGTTTCAGAAGGATTAACCTTGGCCCTGTAAGGGCGCGTCTCGCCCGCGGGAGCCCAGATCACCAGAATGGTTTGCCCCTGCCAGGTAACAGGTACACTGCGCGGGTGGTAGGATGGTTGAATAGCGTTATGCCCCATGCGCAGGATCTCTTTCTGAATAGCATCGAGCTGATTTGGATTTAATCCGACAGGTGGCAGTTGTGGCCGACCATCCTGTTCTTCGATACCGACCACGATGTAGCCGCCACCAAGATTGTGAAAGTCGTTGGCAAAAGCGCAGATTGTGTGGAGCACAGCCTCTGGGTTCCAGCCTTTCTTGAATTCGAGCCGCTCCCACTCAACTGACTGACCATGCAGAAGCGATTCAATGGAAATCGGTAATCCGAGAGTATCCATTGCTTAATTCTCCATTACAATCCGCACCTTGGCTGGGTCTTTGCCTTTGGTAAGTTGATCAATGTACTCCTCAAAACGTCTCTTCATCTCCTCTGGTGTGGCGGCTC
>Ga0118677_10008966_pt1 | contig 15828 bp, 13 predicted proteins | sample AliMusrvi5mmetaG_FD_86154 | JGI IMG/M metagenome (GOLD analysis project Ga0118677, IMG submission 86154) | reverse complement strand
CGACTCCAACCACAAACCAATCAAGTCAATCATTACTGAAACCATCTGATCCACTCCAGTGGGCGTGAAAAACCCCGTCGCCAGCGGCAACTGACGACGGGGCGGAAAACGGTCACCAATCCAGCAAGTCCCTGACGGAGACGTCCGTGAGACGGCAACCGCAATGACGGTCGCAGCTCACGCCACCCCTGTCAAGCGAGTTATCATAGCATAACTGGCTAGCGAGGCTGCGCCTCAGACCCAAGACACAAGACTGCAAGACACAAGACCAAGAATTTGACTTAGCGACAACACATTCATTGTATCAAGGACTTTAGTGGCCCTGTATTGTCTGTTTTCCCGCGCCACTGGACACATATCACAAACCATTCACATATCAACGCGGCGGGCGCCAGCCTGCGCAGCGGGGCCTCCAAAACCCTGCGTGACCGGGGCAGCACCGGGACGCCGTGCCAATTTCATTCCGTCAATCGCGGGAAGGTTGAGAACCCGGGGAGCTTCATACGCTTTCTGATCGTGGTGCGACTCCACGTCCCGCAATTCTCCATGGCTGTGTAGCTGAGATAGATTAGCGGCCCGTTGAAGGCGGGCAGAGTCCGGCGCGCTACCGGAAGCAGCCACCAATTTCACATAGCGGGGTAGCCAAGAGGAAAGGCAGCGGCCTCATACGCCGCCCATGCGCCGGTTCGATTCCGGCCCCCGCCACTATTCTTATGATTCGATATCGCGCGCGAGGAAGACAGCAATCCGCCTCGCTTGGGACGAGGAGACACCCGGGGCGGCACCGGGGCGCGCGACCAACTTTTCTTGAATGGTGACCATGATGTAACAGTAGCATCCGGCCCTGTGAAGGCCGCCGTGCGGGTGCAAGTCCCGTTGGTCACCCCACCTTTCACTCCGTTTTTCATGGACCCGAAGCTTAGACAGCGAAGCATCCGGCTTTTAACCGGACGAGGAGGGCGCACATCCCTCCGGGTCCACCAATCATTTGCGGCAGTGAGGCCGAGGACGCGAACCGCACTTCCGGAGTCTTTCTCCCCGGATCCCCAACCCCAACCCAGATACCAAGCACCATGATGACCTACCCCACCAGCACATCCCCGGCCTCAATGAGGCGATTCGTTTCAAACCAACCGGTCCGCGCGAAATTCGTTGCCGGACCACCCACCAAACTATTGATCCATTATGAATACTGAAATCATCGCGAGACAGTTCGCCCGCATGGGTGCGCGGTTTCGCATCGTTCGTCCCGACGAGTTGCCCAGGCGGCGCCGTCGGACGGACTACGCCCGCGACATCGTCCATGATCGTCGCGGCCAGGTGTTCGAGTTGCAACTCAGCGCTGAGCGCGAGACGCAGCTTGATATGAACGTGCTCCAGTGCGCGCGCCATGAACGCCACCTGCTATTGCTGGTGAAATCGCCGGAAGCGAAACACCGCTTCCTGTGTGGTCATGACGAGCGTGAATGGTTCGTCGCCGCCGTGCCAGGCGGTCCATCCACTGTGATCCAGGCCAAGCTCGCCCTGCAACCCGGCGCCGTGCAACGCGCCGCGGACGAAGCGGGTTTGAACCAACAAGAACGCGTGCGCCGGCACAACCGGGCCTTCATCCGCCAGGGTGAATGGTTCTTCGTGCCGGTACCGGACCTCCGCGCCAACGACAAGCTCGTGCTCAGGGACGAGCCGATCCGGCGCGGTGGCGGCAAGCCGCACCTGGTTGCCCAAGTGTATCGCACCGGCGGTGAAAAAGTGTATGTTTGCGCACGCCATCCGAACGGTCTAACCGAACGGGAGTGCCGTCGCTTGCTTGACACCACCTGCGAGGCGAAGCACTGGAACTGGCAGTTTCGCGTCCGCAATGCGGGCGTGTATGCCCGCGGTTCCGTGCGCCACCCCGACCACGCCACCGTCACCCTGCACGATTGGCACCAAGTCATGATGAATACCGAGAACACCACCGGTCAAATGGCGAACCTGGCGTTCATCGATTGACCCAACCCCGCAACGCCCCGGCGGAGCAAACGCTTCGCCGGGGTTATGCCGTATCAAGCGACCGCGATCTAACAACCAACCCGCATTCTGTCTGCTGCTCTCTTGTGTCTTGAAGTATTGTGTCTATTCTCCAGTGAAAAAACACCGCCGCCTGCCAGAGGGCTATTCCAGAATATCTGTGCAACAGCTTCCTAACAAATACCATCATGAAACCACAACAACTTCTCCGCCTCGGTGTGCCCGAGGGTACGCCGATCCGACTCGCGCGGGAATTCATCCGCGACTTTATGGCCGCCGGCAACCCCAGCGCCTGTCTCGAAACCGAAATTTTCCAAATTGTGGCTGATCCCGCCGCGTTCTTCGGTGACGAACTGCGTGCGCCGCTGGCCCGCGCCATCCACCGTCCGGCTTTCACCTCGCGCGCGGGCCTTGCGCCGTGGCGACAGTGGGGGGAAGACTTGGAACCCGATGCCGTGCGCCAGATGGCCAACGCCTGCGCATTGCCCGTCGCGGTTGCCGGCGCGCTGATGCCCGACGCGCATCCCGGTTACGGTCTGCCGATTGGCGGCGTGCTTGCCACCGACAACGCAGTGGTGCCGTATGCCGTCGGCGTGGACATCGCCTGCCGCATGAAACTCAGCGCAAGGAACTCAAACACCTCGCCTGGCTCACGCTTGATGAGGAAGACGGCCAGGAATACTGGGCCGCCACGAACCTCATGGGCCGTTACGCCGCCGCCAACCACCAACTCATCCACAAACACATCGCCAAAAAAGTCGGTGCCCACATCATGCTCGACATCGAAAATCACCACAACTTCGCCTGGAAGGAACGCCACGTCATCGCCGGGGTGGAGCGCGAAGTCATTGTGCACCGCAAGGGCGCCACACCGGCCGGCTCAGGTGTGTTAGGTATCATTCCCGGCTCCATGGCCGCACCTGGTTTCGTCGTGCGCGGTCGCGGCCAGCCCGAGTCGCTGCACAGCGCGTCGCACGGGGCGGGCCGCGTGATGAGCCGCAGCAAGGCGCTGCAATCGTTCACCTGGAGCGCCACCAAAAAGCTGCTGGCGGAACGGGGTGTGAACCTGATTTCCGCCGGCCTTGACGAAGTGCCGGGTGTCTATAAGGACATTCATGCTGTCATGGCCGCCCAAAGCGACCTGGTCGAAATCCTCGGTCGCTTTGATCCCAAACTCGTCAAAATGTGCCCCGCCGGTGAGAAAGCGGAGGATTGACGGGTCATGGGTCATGGGGCAATAGTGATCTACTCTACTTGTGTCTTCAGTCGTTGGTATTTTTTCTTCTGTCTTCTGTCTCTCAGTCTTCAGTCTCTTATGAAACATCTCCTTCACTTATCCACCGTGCTGGTGCTCAACCGCAACTGGCAGGCGATCCATACCAAGACCCCGGCTGAGGCATTCTGCATGATGGCGGCCGGCAGCGCCACGGGCCTCGACGTGCAGGGTGACGATCACATCATCCCCGTGAGCTGGGAAACCTGGCTTACGCTGCCCGTGCGTGACGGCGACAACCAGGTGAACACTTCGCGCGGTCCGGTGCGCGTGCCGACGGTCGTCGTGGCGGCGAATTATGCGAAGGTGCCGCTGTGTCGGCCACGGTTCGGCGCGCGCGGCATTTGGGAGCGCGACGGCGGCATCTGCCAATACACCGGCCGCAAACTCGCGCCCGGCGAAGGCAACATCGACCATGTGGTGCCGCGTTCGCGCGGTGGGGATTCGTCGTGGGAAAACTGCGTGTTGTCCCACCGCGAGGTGAATTCCCGCAAAGGCGACCGCCTGCCGCAGGAGGCGGGCCTGCGCTTGCTCAAGCACCCCGTCGCGCCGCGAGCGCTGCCTGCCACCCTGTTCATCCGCAACCACCACGACATCCGCGACTGGCATCGCTTCCTGGCGGGCTGATCCCAGGGCGTTCAACGAGCGGTGGACTCCGGTCCGCCGTCAAGAGGGCAACGGGCGGCTCGCCCGTTGACCATGGTGAGCCAATGCGTGGAGGAATTCCGCTTTTCATTGGCCCCTCATGGGCCTGGGCGATTCAGATCGCCCTTGCTTGACTCATTTTACCTTGCGCCGTTTCCCGGCAGCTTCCCCGCAATGGGTTTGACCAACCGGGTGTTTGGCCTTAAAACGCTCCCCGACCAAGGACGTAGCCCTACGTCACCCGCTCACGTTCTAACGATTTCAAATCTGAAATTTCAAATCTGAAATCCAAAATTTCCCGCCATGCCCACCGTTCCCATCTTCATGCCGCAGCTTGGCGAATCCATTGCCGAGGCCACCATCGTGCGCCTGCAGGTGGCGGTGGGCGATGTGGTGCGCGCCGATCAGGACATCATTGAAGTGGAAACCCACAAGGCCATCATGAGCGTGACGACCCTCTGCAACGGCACCGTGGCGGAACTCCGCGCCAAGGAAGGCGTCTCCTACTCGGTCGGCTCCCTGCTTGGCTTGCTCGATGTGTCGGCCGAGGAAATCGCCCGCACCGGCGTCGAATCGCTCGAATCGCTCGAAGCCAAACGCAGCGCCGCCAAACCCTCCGGCCAAGCCCTCAACGCCGACTCCAAGGAGGCCAACCTGCATTTTTCCCTTGATGACGACGGCTACGAGGAGGCCCCCGCCGTGGTGCCCAGCGTCAAAGGCCTGCCGGTGCCCATCGGCGTGATGGGTGCTCACTACATTTCGCCGCGGATGCGCGCCCGGATGGACGACCTCGGTCTGCGCGAGGCCGACATTTCCGCGGTCGTGGGCACCGGCGCGGGCGGCCGCGTCACCGTGGAAGACCTCGAAGGCTTCCTCGATTATCTCGAAGCCTGGCCCAGCAGCCATGCCTCCTCCATGCGCCTTGCCGTGGCCGATGCCATGCGCCGCAGTTGGACCCGCCCGCTGGCCACCGTCGGCCTGCCGCTGCTGCTCAACCGCGCCATCGAGCACCGCAGCCAGCAAGACCCCAAGCCGGGGCTCACCCTCTATCTGTTGCGCGCCTTGGCCCTGGCCCTGCTCGAACTTCCCGCCACCGCCGGCTACCTCATCGGCGAGAAAATCGTCCACCCCCGCTCGTTCGATATCGGCGTGGCGGTCCAAGTCAAGGACGGGGTGGTCGTTCCTGTTGTTAGAAAAGTGGACCAAAAGCCGCTGCTCGCCCTCATCGCGGAATACCATGACCTGGTGGACCGCGCGCGCCAGCGCCGCCTCACCGACGACGACTGCAAGGGCGGCATTGCCACGGTCACCAACTTCGGCACCTTTGGCCTCACCCTCGGCACGCCCATCCCGCTGCCGAACGAAACGCTGATTCTCGGCCTCGGCGCCGGCGTCAAAAAACCCGTCTGGAGCGAGCAGGTCGGAGCCTTCCTGCCCGCCACCGAGGCGGCCCTCGTGCTCACCTTTGACCACCGCGTCGTCGATGGCGGCGGTGCCGGGGTGCTCCTCAACCGGGTGGCCGCGCTCATGCAAAACCCGGAGGCACTCTAATCGGCCCGATGAAAAACTGGCCCGTTGCCCTGTGTGCCGCCGTCCTTGTCGGGCTGGCCGTTTTCATCCATGGCCATTCCCGTGCGTCCGCTCCAGCCGCCGCTGCCGAGCACAGCAAGCCTACCACCGACTCAGTCACCGTTTCTAACAAAACGAAGGCCGCGACCCCGGCTCCGATCCCGCTGGCCCTCGCCCTGCTGCCCGCGCCGGGTCCCCAAGACGCCAACCGCAAGCACGGCACGTCCGACCCCGCCGGCGGCGCGGCCGACCCCAGCGTTCTCGCCGGGCACGCCGCCGCCCGCGATGCCGCGCTGGCCAAAGGCGCTGACGAGTTTTTCCGCGCGACCTCCGAGCTTCTCGAACACTCCCCGCCGCCTGCCGCCGCCTCGCTGCCCGTGCTGAGCCTGCGCCACTCGGTACGCGCTGGCACCGAGGCCGCGCTGGCGTTGCCACTTCACGCCGGCCGCGCCAGTCTCGGCTGGGTCACTCACTCCATCCGCAGCGCGCACCAATTGCCCCCGGCCAATGCCGTGCGCCTTGAGGAAATCCTCAACAGCTTCACTCTGCGGCCGACCGGTTTCGCCGCCATTTGCCAAGGGGTCAGCATCACCACCGAATCCCTGCCTTGCCCGTGGAAACCCTCGGCCACGCTCCTCCTTATTTCCATCCACGGCGCCCCCGATACCGCCCGCGACGTCACCGCCACCTTCCATGCCGACCCCGCCACCGTCGCGCTCTATCGGCTGCTCGGGTTTGCCCCAGTCAATGGTCTGACTGCGGGTGCGCTGCCCTCGCGCCTCCCCGCCAAATCCCTCACCACCCTCGCCCTCGAAATCGAGCCCTCGTCCGCCGCCACGGCCTTCGGCTCGCTCGAGTGGACCCTCGACGGCCAACCCGCCGCCGCCATTCCCATCACCCACCACCTCGACGCCGAACCGTCCAATGACGCCCGCTTCGCCTCGGTGGTTTGCGCCTTCGCCCAGTGGCTCGCCCACGATCAACCCGCGTTCATCGACGCCGAACTGCTCGCCGCCCTCGCCCGCGAAATCACCTCTGCCACCCTCCCGCCGGACCGCGCCGACCTGCTCATTCTCATCGACCAGGCGCTGAGCCTGGCCGAGAAATAGCCGACGCGATGCCCGTAGCGGCGGTCTGTGACCGTCGCCGCGAAATTGTGGATCATGGATGGCAGATACCTTATCCCTCAAACCGCCCAACACGTCCCATTTCACCACCTCCCGCAAGATCCGAGAACTCATCGCTGAACTGACCTCAAACCCGGACTGGACCCACTCCTCAGCCAAGCTTCTTCTGCAAATCCCTCACACTCCACAACGCCCCAGCCGCTGCCGCCGCGCAGCCCCGCTTCTTCCGCGCCCCGCTCCGGCGCTTTGCCCCAAACCGACTCCGGCACGCCTGAAACACTCCGTCCACAAACTCCCGGCTCCCAAGCACCGCCCCATCCGAGAAATACCTCACCCCGCACCGCAGCATCCTGCCAATCGCCACCTCCCGGCTGCGCTCAAGTTGCGCCAATTCAGCGTCCACCGCTTCCTTCTTCATGCCTTTCCTAACCACCTTCACCTCCCGCTCCCCGGTCACGCTCACCACTTCCTGCAGTTTCTCCTCGCCTTCATTCAACAAGATCATCCGGTATTGCTTCGATACATTGCCCGCCCAGTGCCGCGCGTCAGCCTCATACCCCTTGTGTGCCATGATCGCCCGCACTAGGCCCGCACGCGCCTTCTTGCCATTGCCCCTGGGCCCGCCGCCCATCGCCTCCCCATAACTGCTCCAACGGTACTCCGACGGGTCCGTTACCATCCCGGCCCTAACAGGATTCAAATCAATATACGCAGCCATCGTTCTCGACGCCACCCCATCTTCCACCAGCACGCTCTTGAACGCACACAGTGGTATATCACCGGCTTCTCCGTCGAATCCTTCCATGGCGCAATGAATCAAGCACGCATGCCGGGCATTTTGTGAAAAAATAGCTACCCGTCAAGTACTTTTCTTTAAAAGGAGTCTCCATGGATGTCCATGTGTTTTGCGATCAGAGAGCGCAAGACTGGCAGTATTGGGCGGGACGCCCGTGCCCCTCTTGGCGGGAAAATGCGGTTTGACACTCTCGGTTCCGCAGGCATGATTCCGTTGCGGCAGGTTGTCGCGCGCCACAGATGCCAACCTTCACTCCGTGATGAACAAAGTCGCCCAAGTCACCCTCTGTTTTTTGGGTCATAACTAACAAAACAATGAAACTGCTTCTGTGCTTTCTGCTAGCCGCCGGCGCGGCCCGTGCCCAATCCCCCGCGCCAGCCTATGTTCCCAAACAGAGCGACCGCCCTGCGGCCGTGGCGGGTGACGAGGCCGGCTTTGCGCCGATCTTCGACGGCAAGTCGCTCGCCGGATGGGAAGGCGATCCGAAGTACTGGCGGGTCGAGGACGGCTGTCTGGTGGGTGAGATCACTCCGGATACCCTCATCCGCAGCAACACCTTCATCGTGTGGAAAGGCGGCCATCCCCGCGATTTTGAGTTGAAGGTGGAGTTCAGGATCTCGGCGCATGGCAACAGCGGCATCAACTATCGCAGCGTGATCGTCGCCGATGCGGTGACCCCGTCCAACCAGTTCGCGATGCGCGGCTACCAGTATGACATCGACGGCGCGAAGGACTATACCGGCAACAACTACGAAGAGAAAGGGCGGCTGTTTCTGGCCTTGCGCGGGCAGATGACGCGCGTGACCGGCGGCCGCCCGCCGGTGTTGCTCAGCAGCTTCGGCGAGCCCGCGCCGCTCGCCGCGGCGATCAACGAGGGCTGGAACAGCGCCCACATCATCGTTCGCGGCAACGTGCTCACCCACATCATCAATGGACGCCTGATGTCCGTCGTCATCGACGATGATGCCCCGAACCGCCCCGCCGACGGCCTCATCGGCGTGCAGGTGCACGTCGGCCCGCCGATGAAGGTGGAGTATCGCAATTTCCGCTTGAAGCCGTGGTGAGCCCCAATGGCCAATGGAAGATCATCAATATGAAACTCACAGGTAACAAGATTCTCATCACCGGCGGCGCCACGGGCATCGGCCTGGGTCTAACCGAACGATTCCTGCGCGAGAACAACACTGTGATTGTGTGCGCCCGCCGCGAGTCGGTTTTGAAAGAACTATCCGACAAGCATCCCTCGGTGATCACCCGTGTGTGCGACCTGTCCAAGCCGAGCGAGAGGGAGGCGCTGTTTGCATGGATATCCAAGGAGCATGCTGATCTGAATGTGTTGGTCAACAATGCCGGAATCCAACAGTGGATGTCGGTTCTGGACGGCGACTTTCTCGAGCGCGCAAAGGCGGAAATGGCGGTCAACATTGAAGCGCCCATGCACTTGGCCTCACTCTTCGCCAATTTTGAATCATTGACAACGGTGATCAACGTGACGTCGGGGTTGGCGTATGTCCCACTGGTGAAAGTGCCGGTTTATTCCGCAACCAAGGCATTCATGCACTCGTTCACCCTTTCGCTGAGGCAGATCCTGCAACCCACGGGGATTGAGGTCATCGAGTTGATTCCACCCGCCCTCAACACCGACCTTGGCGGCAAGGGCATCCATGACTTCGCTTCTCCTGTTTGTGATTTCATCGACGCGGTGTTCATGCAATTGGCGGAACAGAAGACGGAAATTTCCTTTGGCTTCAGTGATGTCATGGTCAAAGCCGGACCCGAGGAATTGCACGCCGCGTTTGCTAGAATGAATGCGAGCACCCCGGTTTAGCTGACCGCAAAGACGACTGTATGACTCGAACCTCACATTATGCGCCGGCCATCTTCCTCTGCCTCGGCGCATTGGCGACCCATGGCGTCGGCGAGGAAGCGCGCTGGCCATTCCAGCCGCCGCGGGATGCGTTCAGCCCCGACGCGTTGCTTGACCTGCGATTTCTCAATGAGAAAATCGCCGGCGCCGACGGATTTGTCAGACGCTCGCCCGACGGCAATGATTTCGTACTGGGCAATGGCGTGCCCGCGCGCTTCTGGGCGCTCAACGATAATGCTTTCAACACCGACCTAGAGCGCCACGCGCGCTTCATCGCCAAACGCGGCGTCAACATGGTGCGCTTCCACAGCAACATCACGCCCACCGGTGCGGATCTGATGGCAATTGACACCGGCGAGCGCGACCATCTTTGGAAGGCCGTCGCCGCGATGAAAAAGCAGGGGATCTATATGACGTTTTCGCCGTACTGGGCGGGGCCCGCGCGAGTCAAGCCGGCGATGGGCATTTTGGACAGCGGTGGCGCTGGCAACTGGGGGTTGCTGTTCTTCGACACGAAGCTTCAGGAAGCCTATAAGAACTGGATGAAGCAGGTGCTAACCGAGAAAAACCCTTATACCGGAATCCCACTCGCACAGGACCCGGCATTGGCCATCATCCAGATTCAAAACGAGGACTCGCTGTTGTTTTGGACGTCCCAGGGCATCAAGGGCAGTGCCAGGGCCGAGCTGCGGCGGCAGTTCGGCACCTTCGCCAAGCACAAGTACGGCTCGCTGGAGGCGGCCGTCAAAGCCTGGGGCGGCGCGACAGTCACGGCCGATCAGGACCGCCCCGACGACATTGCGCGCGGTGAGCTTGCCCTTCACATCGTATGGGAGTTGACCCAGCGGCGCGGCAACGCGGGACAGCAGCAACGCTGCGCCGACCAGATGCAGTTCTTTACCGAGACAATGCATAACTTCAACCAGATGATCGGGGAGTATCTGAGGAAAGATCTCGGCTGCCGTCAGCTTGTCAACGCCGGCAATTGGCGAACGGCCGACAACGTGACGATGCTCGATGCCGAGCGCTGGTCGTACACGGCCAATGAGGTGATGGGAGTGAACCGTTACTATGCGGGAGCCCACAACGGGAAGAACGCGGGCTGGGCCATCGTAGCCGGCGACACGTTCACCGATGAAAGCGTCTTGCTCAACCCGCGGCAACTGCCCGTGTCGCTCAAGCAGGTTGCCGGTTTCCCCATGATCAATTCCGAGAGTTCCTGGGTGCCACCGCAAGGCTATCAATCCGAGGGTCCGTTCATGGTTGCCGCCTATCAGTCACTCAACGGGGTTGATGCATACTATTGGTTTGCCACCGGTGAGGAGGACTGGCGCCAACCCGGCTCGGCGAACGGCTACCTGCCCTCGGAGGGTAAGTGGGTCTGTGCCACGCCCATGCTGATGGGTCAGTGGCCCGCCGCCGCCATGATGTTGCGCAGGAGTTATATCAAACAGGCCAGGCCCGTAGTCGAGGAGCAGCGCTCGCTCGACGATCTGTGGCATCGCCGCATGCCCATCACCGCCGAAGACGCGGGCTATGACCCGAACCGCGACAAGGACCAGGTGTCCAAGCAGTCTAACGTCAAGGACGGCGTCGATCCGCTGGCCTATCTGGTCGGCCCGGTGGTGGTGACTTACGGCGGCGATCCCGCCAAGAGCCGCGTCGCCGATCTGAGCGCCTACATCAACAAGGACAAACGACAGGTGCGCTCGGCCACCGGCGAACTGACGCTGGACTACGGCAAGGGCCTGTGCCGGCTCAATTCGCCCAAGGCCCAGGGCGTGACGGGTTTTCTCAAGACGATTGAAACATTCACCTTCGACGACGTGACGCTCCGTTCTAGCAACAACTACGCGACCGTGCTCGTCGTCGCCATGGATGACAAGCCGCTGAAAACCTCCGGCAAGGTGCTGGTGCAGGTCGGCACGAGCGAACGCCCGACGGGCTGGGCCACCGTGCCGGTGAAGGTTGATGGACGTGACGGCGAGCAAGTCGTCAACTTCGGCAAGGCCCCCTGGCAGATTGTTAGGGGCGGCGTGACCGTGAGCATTCGCAACCCCGGACTGGTCAAGGCACGCGTGCTCGACGCCAACGGGATGGCCGTCGCCGACATCCCCCTGAACAACTCGCCGGAGGGCAAGACGTTCGCCTTTCCAGCCGACGCGCTCTATGTCGTGTTGCAGTAGCCGCAGAGATCCCGAGCCAGCAGTGAAATGGTCGTGTTTACGGATTCCGAATGAGCCTGTTCGTAGCCGTGCAGGATGCCCGGTCCACGGTGGCGCGGGCATCCTGCCCGCCGCCAAGCCGCGCGTGAGATCATTGCAATTCCCCCGCGGTCAGGATGTCTGAGCCACATGCAAAAACGGCGGAATGTGCTTGCATCTGAGTCGCACCTTTTGCCGCCTGGCGGTGTTAAACGCCTTAGCCATGAAACCGCTCATCTTCGTCCTGCTTGCCACCCTCGCCTGCATCGCCCCACTCCGCGCCCAGACAACAACGCCCGAAGCCATCGACTTCGACAAGGCCAGGCAACTGGTGGAACGGGCGAAAGGCGGCGCCACTCTAACGGACGACGAGAAGGCCTACGTCAGGCGCGCGCAAGCCGAGCGCGCAAATCCGCCGGGCAGCGCTGGCTCGGGCATCGATTGGGACAAGGCGAGGATCTTACATCAGCGCGAGCAGCGTGGTGACAAGCTCACCGACGAGGAACGGCGTTACCTCGACCAAGCCAAGGCTGCCCGAAGCAAATCCACCGATTCCGCGAGCGGCGGCGCCGTCGCCGCGCAGAGGAAAGCCCCCGCGCACCTCACTCCGCTCAGCGACATGACTGGCACTGACACCTATGAAGGTGAAGACGGCGGACTCTATGGCGGAGGCAGCAACCAGCCGCCAGAGGCATTGCGGAAGTCGGCAGAGGCCGCGCTGACGAAAATCCAGCCGCTTGACGCCGCGGGCAAGCCGGCCGCGGACGGCCGTGTCGGGTTTGTGTCTATCAGCATGTCGAATGCGACGATGGAGTTTTCGGCATTCAAACGCACTGCTGACGCTGCGCCGCAGAAATCTAACAGCTTGACCATCGTCGATTGCGCGCAGGGCGGGCAAGCGATGGCGGAATGGGTCGATCCACAAGCTCGCACCTGGCAGGAGGCGCTACAGCGCATCCAACGTGCCGGCCTCACGCCCGCGCAAGTGCAGGTGGCGTGGGTCAAACTCGCCAACAAGGGGCCGAGTGGCTCGATGAAGGATCATCTAACGATACTGGAGGCCGACACCACCCGCGTGCTGCAAAACGCCAAGGCGAAGTTTCCCAATCTGCGCATCGCCTACCTTGGCAGCCGCATCTGGGCCGGCAACGCCAACGGCGCACTCAACCCCGAACCCTACGCCTATGAGAGTGCTTTTGGGGTGCGCCATCTCATCCAACAGCAGATGAAAGGTGAGGCCGCGCTCGCTGACGGCAAGGCACCGTTGCTGCTCTGGGGTCCGTATCTGTGGGCCGAGGGCACCAAGGGCCGCAAGACCGACAACCTCGTGTGGGCGCGCGAAGACTTCGCCGGCGACGGCGTTCATCCAAGCGACAGCGGCCGCGCGAAGGTCGCGAAACTCCTGCTGGATTTCTTCAGCACCGAGCCGCTGGCCAAAGGCTGGTTCGCGCATTGATTTCTCAATTGCGGATTGTCGCGGCGGTCTGTGACCGTCGTGGACTGCGGCAGCCCGCTGCCGCTGTGGTGCCGCAGCCTGCTGCGGTGTTCCAAGCCAGGGCGAATAATTTGACTGAGCATTCGCCCCTCGCCAGCAGGCTGGCGAGCTAACAGCGGCAGCGGGCTGCCGCAGTCCACGGTGCCCGGCTGCGACGAGGCATGCAATCCACCAACTACTTCCCCTCGTGCTCTCCGAGTGTTTCGCTGAGCCAGCGCAAGGCGGCGAAGTCCCCTTTGCTTTGGGCGATGTCGAGATAGTGGTAGGCCTCCTGGGCGGAAAGAGTGGCCACTTGCGGGGCCTTGGCGGTGAGGTCTCTGACCTCGTTCCTGATGACTTGGCCCTCGGCAATACGCTGTGCCGCGGTGACACCACCGGCAGCGATCTCGGTCTCCGGGGCGAGGGGTCGCAACACCGCCGCTTCCATGGCAGCACCCGCCAACTGGTCTAACATGCTTGAGCCCTGGCGTACCCGCTCGGCAAGGTGCAGGCCCATTTTGGCATAAGCCAGCGCGGCATCCGGATCGTCCTGTTGTTCCGGATCGCGGAGTGCCCCGAGCACGTTGACAATTTGGTAGAGGGGTTTGCCGCTCCTGGCCGAATCGTCCGCCACCGCAAGCGCCCGCGCGAGCATCGGATCGAGTCCAACAGTTAGATAAGCGGCCTCCAACTCGTCGTGGAGCTGCGACTTGGGACGTTCAAATTCGGATTTGGCAGTGGCGGCGTGGAGGGCATCCAAGGCGGCGTCGCGGTTGCCTTCTTGAAACTCGGCGGTGGCGAGCAGGTAGTCGCCGAGCGCGTTTTTCGGGAACGCCTTGCGAAACGCGGCGAGCGCCTTGCGCCTTGCTTCCGGGGTGCTCTCATTGGCCGCCAAGGCCAGCAGCACCCGCGGGTCGCCCGCGTCCTTGGTGGCGGCCTCGCGGACAAACTCCAGATCGTCGGTGATTTGCCATGCCGCCAGCAAACTCGCAACGCTGCGGAGATGGCTCTTCAAATAGGGCTCAAGCTCCTCCTTGGTGGGCTTTTGCAAGGGGTGTTGTTTGTCGAACATCTTGGCCAGGGTGTTCTTGCCCGAGGCATCGACTCCCTCGTGGCTTCTGCGGGCTTCGGCACCCTGATCCGCGGGCTGCGAGCGCTTCTTGAGACGGAGCTTGTTAGGGCCGGCGGAGTCCGCCTCCGCGGCCGCATTTGGCCCGGGGCGCAGCGCCCACCAGCACGCCACACCGATCACCAGCAAAACGGCCAGGATCCCCGCCAAGGTCCGAAAGGGGGGCAGCTTGCTCATCGCAGTAAACTTGCGCCTCCAGGTTGAGGGGCGAATCGAGCCAACACTTTTCCATGCACGGTAAGCATGGGCGGAGACTAGCACCGGCCGGGACGCGCGGCAAGCCCCAATGATGACAATCGGGTTGCCCCAACGGGAACTTCGGGTTACTCTCCAGCCATGATTCTGCCTTCCCGGCTCCGCGTCCTCATCCTACTGCGGCTATCTCTTTGACATCTCTTGACGCCGGGCAAGATGCCCGGACCACGGTGGCGCGGGCATCCTTGCCCGCGGCCAAGCTGCTAGCTGGCTCGTTCATTCGAGCGCAGCACGGGTTTCCTGCCCGCCAGGATGCACCCAATGACTTGCTGCGAGACGCAGCAATCACGGCCTGCCGCGAGACGCGGCAGCCACCGCAGCAATCACGGCCTGCCGCGGGGCGCGGCAGCCACGCGCCGTGGGGGCGTTGACTCAGGCCGCCAACAAAAAGGGCGGGAAGCCAAAGCCTCCCGCCCTCTGGGTTGAGGGTTGCGAACTCGGATTACTTGGTGGGTTCGGGTTTGCCTTCACCGCGACCCTGGGGGCGCAATTGCTTGAGCTTTTCCTTTTGCTCGGGGGTGAGAATGGTGCCGACTTCCTCCATTTGCGACTTGAACAACTCGCGCATCGCGGTCTTGTCCTCGTCGGTTAGATTGGCCAGGCCCTTGTCCATCATTTCCTTGAACTTGGCGGCGTTCTTGTCAAAGATCGCCTTGATCTTGGCCTGTTGGTCGGCGTCGAGTCCGAGCTGCTCGGCCATGAGTTTGAGGCGTTTCAGTCCTTTTCTGAGGCAACGATCACTGAATGTCTATCCTGCAAGGGTGAAGTTCGGAAGGTTTACTCAAATGTTGGGGTTGTCTTTAAGGGCACTGGGTTTTATAAGAACGATTCTCGTCCGGCCCCAAGTACATCTAGCGAATAATTTACCTAGCCGTGATGAGGCGGCTTATCGTCAGCAATTTCTGCATCGCGTGCAGCTTCAGAACTAACTTCTGAGGAATCCTTCACTTCGTCTTCGCTCGCCTTGTCGGGAATCATCTTCTCCATTTATTTGGCGACCTTCCCAGCACTTTTCAGTGCAAGTTCTAAAGATTGAATTACTGGGTCGACGGTTTCGACCGGAAGTAAACCATCAAGAATCAGATTAGCAGTCCCATGAATTGTGGACCAGATTAGAATTTCTGCATAAGCTCTCATCCCAGGATGAATATCACCAATCTCGTCAAGTTCTTGTAGGACCGCTAGAAGCATCTGCCACGGGCGAGATTCTTCGCGATTCATATCTTCCCCGGCGCAGTAAGGACCAAAGGCGAGACGAAATAAATGTGGATTCTTTTTTGCAAATCCAACGTAAGACTGTCCAAGCGCACGGAAGCGTCGACGAACTGCGAGAGCTGATATTCCGTTTAAGTCCTGTAAGGCTCGTTCTTGAAAATCGGCCATATCTTCGAAGGCAGACTTTGCAGCGGCTTTGAGCAAGGACTCCTTGTCAGGAAAGTGGTGATAGGCCGCCGAAGGACTCACTCCAACGTTTACAGC
>Ga0118677_10005564_pt1 | contig 15828 bp, 10 predicted proteins | sample AliMusrvi5mmetaG_FD_86154 | JGI IMG/M metagenome (GOLD analysis project Ga0118677, IMG submission 86154) | reverse complement strand
GAGGAGCGCCCCGCGGGTCCGTCGCACGGCATCCACTGCCAAGGTGACGAGGCGCTCGGCCTCGGCGTCATCGGCCAGCCACGGCCGCGACACCGCGAATGCAACTCCCGCCAAGCCGGGCCAGTCCAGCGCCGTTTGCCATAACTCCTCAAACCTAACTGCCACATCTTCCATCCCCGCGAAGAAATCCAGATCCACCGCCAGGATGACCGGTCGCAAGCCCGGTTGCCACGCCCGCAAGCCCGCCACATCCATCACTTCCCAGCGCCGCTCAAACGATCCTGCCGCCCGCGGCTCCACCTCCAGGCGCCCGTCCAACGATTCCACCGCCTCGCGTGACAAGTCCGCCCGCCGCTCTTTTGTTAGATCGAGCCGTGGCACCCACAGCACGCGCTCCAGCGGACGCGGCAGCAGCGGTTCGATCCAATTGAACGCCTGGATCCGCCCGTTAGCACGCCAGGCGTCCACCCGTTTGGCCCGCTCCGCCACCGATGCCACGCGCCGCAGTTGCTCGCGCAGTTCCTCGGATTTCTCAGAGCTGTTAGAATCCGGGTGCGCATCTAGCAAAACCATCGTGAGCGGCTCATCCACATCAAAGGTCCGCGTGATCCAGCCGAAGGTCTCCGCATGATTGTCGGCCAGGAACACCGGGAGGTCGCGGGCGTGGACGATTGAGCAAGCCCCGCCCAATGCGAACAGAAACATCGTGCACGTCACGACGGTGAGGCTCAGCCTGGTTACATGGCACTCCTTCATGGACAGATCAGGCGCACGGCGGGAAAGCACGTTTTGTAGCGCCCCTGGTCTCGGGTGAGGATCGGGATGCCCAGCGCCTGGGCGTGTCCTCCGATGAAAAAATCAGGAAGCGGCGCGGTCTTTGTGCCGCCTCGTTGGCGATATTGCAGAAAAGCCTTGGCAGCCGGATACAGAGCCTCCCGGGAGAGTTCCCATACTCCAACTTCAACTGCGAGAGTATATCATCCACCTCGGATGCGGCACTGGCTCCGGTGCATAATTCAGCGTAGATCACCGGATTTATCAGCAATCCCGTTGGCTGGTACTGTTTCACGCGTTCTTCCAAATTGCGAATGGTCAAGGTTGCGCTCACGGAATCAATGTGGCCTGTGCTGGCGTTGCTGTCAATGCTGGCAGCGTTTTCCCGAATGGACATCTTGGATAGCAGCTCATCGGCGCGGAGTTATAAATGGTTTCTTGTCAAGCTTCACCTCCAGTTCGACGCCGCTGACGCACAGGTCCTCGAACTTGCCGCCCGGCCAGACTTCCTCGAAGATCAGTTTCACCACCCGCACCGGCTTGGCATAACCCGGCACCGGGATCGTGCATCGCGCCCGCTTGTCCGGAACATCGGCGGAGAAGGTGTGTTCGTCATTCAAAATCACCTTCACCCGCTTGGGCCGCGCGTTGGCCCGAAACAGCTCCTCGGATTTCTGATAGCCGGGAAGCAACACCAGCGAGCGCAATGGCTTGGCCACCTCGGGCCGCAACTCCAACCACTCACCGACTCCAGGGCCGGGCTTGCCTGCGCACCAGGCGTTATTGGGGTCGCCGTCATTCAAATTCGCAACCGCGTAGTTGAGATCACCTTCTGGCGGCTTGACCGAACTCGCCGTCGCCTTGTAGTTGTGATGCTCCATCGACCAGTCACCGCCGCGATGAACATAGGTGACTGACTTGCTATCTTCCCAAATTCTGTCCACCGCCGGCACCGGGTCAATCACCAGATCGTCGGCCAGTGTGGGTTCCAAGTTCTCAAAATCCCACACCCACGCCTCCCCCTGCTTGTGAAACCGGTTCAGCGGCTTGAGCACTTTCAAATCGCGTGGATCGATCCCCTTGGGTTGCAACACGATGTGGCCGCTGCCGATGGTCCCGGCCCAACAGGCCCCGCTTGAAAGACGATAGCGAAAGAAGCTGCCGTAAACGCTGCTGTTCTTACTTACCTGAAAACTGGAATTTGAGTAGGCGCTGGAAAACCGGATGAGCACGGGCTTTTCCTCACCGCCATCGAAGGTCAGTTCAGAAATCCACCACCCGACGAGGCCCTTGAAGCGAGGATCGGCCGCAGCCTCATTGCTGCCTTGCTTTTCCTCCTGCCACTTGGCCTTGACCGCCTTGCCATTGGCGGTAACCCGATAGTCCTTGCAATAGTGTGGAGTCTGCCAGCGAACCGTCTTCTCCGGCAGCCCGATTTCCCCATCAAACGATTCCTCCACCGGAAACCCGAAGCGCACCGTCACGCGTTTGGCGGTTTCATTGTGCATCAGATAACGGACTTCCACATCCGCTTCGCCCGCGCCGAGAATGACGGTGAGTTTCTCATCGAGGATGCGGATGTTCTCGGTGGCCTTTGGCTCAAACCCGTGCACATCCCCGGCATTCTCGACTCCTCCGCGGAAATAGCCGCCGCCATTGCCTAACAGCGGTGCCACAGCCAGTCCAAACCCGATTCCAATCACCACGCCATGTTTCATGACCGCAGCGTGGGATAATTCCCGCGCCCTCGCAAATGAAATCCAAGAAGACAGAAGACTATTAGACAGAAGACAGAAGACAAGATGAAGAAAAGATGGCCGCGCATTGCGCTTCTAGTCTTCTGTCTTCTGTCTGGGAGCGAAGCGTTCCTCTGTCTTGTGGTTTTTCTTTGCGGCTTTTGCGCGTGACATTGGTGCAGCCAGGGGGTTTGTTCGGGCCAGCCATGGCCCTCGAACCGCTCAAAGACGGCATCCGCTCGCTGGTGCGGATCGACTTTTACGGCAACGTCCACAAGCGCTTGCGCGGGACGGCTGCCGCCGAGCGCTACGCCACGGAGGTGGCCGTGCTCAAGGTGCTGGAGGAGCGCGGCTGCCCGCACGTCCCGAGATTGTTAGAAGAGCACCCCGAGGAACTCTACTTCGTCTCCACCAACTGCGGCCAACCCGCCAGCCAGATCACCAAGGAGAAGGCGGACCGGATTTTCGCCAAGCTGGAGCGCGAGTACGGCGTGCGCCACCTCGACGCCGAAGCGCGCAACATCACCTACTCCGACAAGCTCGGCTGCTTTTGCGTGATTGACTTTGAGCTGGCCGAAATCCTCCATTGGGCCGCCCGATCCCATAGCGGGTCGCGCAAGCCCCGCAACGACGATTCGTTCATCGCCTTCGCCTCCGGTGCGCAAGGGGCCGAGACGCTGCCCCCGCATGGCGTCCATTCGCTTGCCAGTCAGGACCTGGTGTTCGCGGTGTCGGATGGCATGGGCGGCGGCAATGCCGGCGATCTGGCCTCGGCGCTGATCCTCCACCAGATGTGCGAAATCATCCCGGAAACCTTCAAGGTCGCCGCCGCCGGCTTGTTTCCGGACTGCCTCCGCCACCTGGGTGAGGCCCTGCGCTCGGTCCATGAGCATATCAACGTCGCCGCCGCCGGGCGCGAGGAATGCAGCGGCATGGCCGCCACCCTGGCGCTCGCCTGGTTCACCCCGGACAACCTCTACCTCGCCAATGCCGGCGACTCGCGCATCTATCTGTCGCGCCACGGCGAACTGACGCTGCTCACCCGCGACCACACGTCCGCCTTTGGCCAATGGCAGCGCGGCGAAATTTCCGAATTCGAGTACCGCAACCACCCGCGCCGCTCCGCGCTTTACGAGGTGGTCGGCGGCGGCCACCCCGGCGTTTGCCCGTATTTTGCCGCCATCTCGTACCAACCCGGCGACCGGTTTCTGATTTGCTCCGATGGCCTCATCGACGGCCTATGGGAACGCCACATCACCGACGCGCTGGCCAGGTGCCCGGACGTCCCAACCCTTACCGCGGAAACTCTTCTCAACCGTTCTGTTGACAATTGCGGAGTTGATGACACCACCCTCATCGTCGTCAGCGTAACCGCCCCGCAGGCTGAGGGCGCATAAGACAGGGATCGGAAACCTAACAACCACATGCGCACCCAGATAATTGTCATCCCCATCTGCTTCGTGCGCTTTGGCCACCGCCTCGGCTAAAAAACTTTCTCGCACCCGCACCGCGCCATTGACAGTTGCGACATTGATGCTACCACCCTCACCGTCGTCACCGCAAGCAGCCCAATGGAAGTACCAAATGACCCGAAATAGAAAATTCATGGAAATCGAGCCGACTCTGGCACGGATTCCGCTGTCAAGCCAGAGGCGGCTTCTCTGAAAGGCAGAACCTTACCCCATTCTCAGACCCCACACCACAACACCAACCCCACCAACCAACACCCCACCACCATGGCACGATACAAACTGGAATACATCTGGCTCGACGGCTACACCCCGGTCCCCAACCTGCGCAGCAAGACTTTGGTCAAAGACTTCGATAGCTTCCCGGCGCTCGAAGCCCTCCCGCAATGGGGATTTGACGGCAGTTCCACCCAGCAGGCGGAAGGTCGCAGTTCCGACTGTATGCTCAAGCCGGTGGCGGTGTATCCGGACAGCACCCGCCGCAATGGCGCGCTGGTCATGGCCGAGGTCATGATGCCCGACGGCACCACCCCGCATCCCTCCAACCACCGCGCCACCGTGCTCGATGATCCGGGTGCCTGGTTCGGTTTCGAACAGGAGTATTTCCTGTTCCAAGAAGGCCGCCCACTGGGCTTCCCCGCCGATGGTTTCCCGGCGCCTCAGGGCGAGTACTATTGCGGAAACGGCTACAAGGCCGTCGGCGACATCGCCCGCCAGATCGTCGAAGAGCACCTCGACCTGTGCATCGACGCGGGCATCAACCACGAAGGCATCAACGCGGAAGTCGCCAAAGGCCAGTGGGAATTCCAGATCTTCGGCAAAGGCTCCAAAACCGCCGCCGACCAGGTGTGGACCGCCCGCTACATCCTCAACCGGCTGTGTGAGAAATACGCCGTGGACGTCGTCTATCATTGCAAGCCGATCAGCGGCGACTGGAATGGCTCGGGCATGCACGCGAACTTCTCCACCACCTTCATGCGCGAAGTCGGCGGCAAAGCGTACTTCGAAGCCCTCATGGCGGCTTTCGCGGAGTATCGCGAGGAACACATTGCCGTCTATGGGCCGGACAACCACCTGCGGCTGACCGGACTGCATGAGACCCAGTCCATCGACAAGTTCAGTTACGGCCTGGCCGACCGCGGCTCGTCGGTGCGCATCCCCCACAGTTTCATGAACAACAACTACAAGGGTTACCTCGAGGACCGCCGGCCCAACTCCCAGGGCGACCCCTATCAGATTGCCTCGCGCATTCTCAAGACCGTCGCCACTGTGCCGACGGCCTGAGCGGCCGCATGGAACGACACCTGCCAAGTGTCGTGCGAAAGAACAGATCGAGGATAGCGGATCGTGGATGGAAGATATCGATACTTTCCATCCACGGTCTTGCGATGGGCTGGGGACGACACTTGCCAAAGTGTCGGGTGCAAGACAGCGAACGAATTGATCGAGGATAGCAGATCGTGGATTGTGGATTGCGGCGGTGTGTGACCGTCGCAGCGAATGAGAAGCCGCGCCCTCACTGCGTGGGCAGGCGAAGCACCGGAAATCGCCTCCGCGCAGACTCAACAGGTTCGCCCGTTCAGCCGTTTCATATTCCTGCCACGAGTATCAGGTGATGAAGGGAGAGAAATTGGTCGCTACCAAGTGAAACGTCTTCTGAATAGGAATATTGTTCGCCGAAGCCAGGTGACGATCAACCCATGCTTGCTGAGCTGCTGAATACAATATAGACTGCAAGGAACTTGCTTTTGGGGTGAAGGCCGTAGCAAGAGCCGGAGGGCGGGGGAGAAAGAGGGCTGGAACGGTGCAAAAAACCGCTGCATCAGAGCCGACCAAGAGCGTGGTCCGGCGGAATCATGCAGGGGAATGGGGAATTCCGTCAAAATCATGCTAAATCTCCGCAAGCTCGAAAATTGCTATCCGGTCCGGCTTGCCAAGGGTTCTTTTGGAAAATTCTTTTGGAGAATCTTCGATTGAAAATCGCGAAGTTGCGTTTGGTGGTGTGGTGGCGCTTTGAGCGATAGAAGACGGGCCGGGTGGTGGCGGGCGGCTGAACCTTGACTTTTCGTGAGCACTTCGCTGCGCGTTGGATCACGGGGTTCGGCAGGATGCCAAACCCAGCCGGCAGGATGCCGGCGCTCCCCACCATCAATGTGTCAACTCGATTGTCCGGCACCCGCGAACGTCGGCCCAACGTGATTGAGGTGATTGAGGTTGACCTATTCGGCCATGTCCCGCACGCTCAAGCGCCCCGTCCGTTATCAACCTCTCAAGCGATGACCGCCGAACTCCCGCCCACTGCCCAGGTCATTTCCTATCAGACCGATCAACCCGCTTGGCAATTCCTCTGGCACCCGCCAAAGCCCGAAACGCACCACACAAGCCCCTACCCTTTTCTCCTATCCACCAAACGCTCCGTCCCCTCATGAAACCCGCGCCAACCCATTTTGCCTATGCGCACGGCCACTGGCTCGCCTTGTTAGCAAGTGCCGCCATCGGCCTGTCCGCCACCAGCGGGCGTGCCGCCGACGCACCGCCACCGGTTGGCACTCCAACGCAGTCGGTGTGGTACACCACCGGCCCGCTCGCAGCCAACGGCCCTAACGAGGCGCTCTTCCCCGAAAGCGGCGTCGATCTCAAGGCCACCGCGAGCGACGGCAAGCCGCTGTGGACGGCCAAGCCCAAGTGGCTGGACGGCAGCACGCAGGGGCTTTCGACGCTCGACGGGACTGCCATCTATCTGTTTCGCACGATTCAATGCCGCGAGGCCGCCAAGGTGCTGGTCGGCTTCGGCAGCGAGGGCGGCATCGAAGTCTGGCTGGGCGGCAAAAAGATTCATTCGAACAAGGGCTCGCATGCCATGGTGCCCGACCAAAGCAAGGTCAGCCTCGACTTGCAGCCGGGCAACAATGACCTGCTGGTGAAGGTGTACACTCGCTCGGGCGGCTGCCGCCTCTATTACTCCGGTCTCACCGCCCCCAGCCTAGCCGTACACAGTCCGGTGGACGCCCTGCGTCTATCCATTCAGGAACTCAAGGCCAAATTCGGCGCCAAGTATCCGTCCTCCCAGGCGTCCCTGGAGCAACTCGCCGGGCTCGAACGGGAGTCCGCCGCGCTCGCCGGCGATGCTAACAAATCCGCCGCCTGGCAGGCCCGTTTCGACGCCCTGCAGCGCCAGGCGCTGGTCAGCGACAATCCTTATATCGACTTTAAGGAAATCCTCGCCGTGCGCCGCGAGCGCAAGAACCTCGGCCTGCCGCAAAACTGGCAGGGCAATACCAGCCTCAAACCCAAAATGGAGAACGAGCTGGTGCGCTTCGACGTCAAAGGCGACGCCGCGCCAACCACGGTGTATAAACCGGCCGAGCCCTGGTTTGTCGGCGACATCAACCTTCATTTCAACGCGGACCGCCTGCTGTTCTCGTCCATCGGCAACAACAAGCGCTGGCAGGTCTTCGAGTTGAAGCTGGGCGAATCCACGCCGACGGTGGTCACTCCCGAAAAGGATGCCGATATCGATAACTACAACGGCATCTATCTGCCGGACGGACGCATCATGTTCGATTCCACCTCCACCTTTGTCGGCGTGCCCTGCGTCGGCGGCGCCGATTACGTGGCCAACCTGCACCTGCTCAGCGCCGATCGCAAGACGGTCCGCCGGCTGTGCTTCGAGCAGGACAACGACTGGTACCCGACGGTCATGCCCGACGGCCGCGTGATGTTCTTGCGCTGGGAATACACCGACTCGGCCCATTACTTCAGCCGCGTGCTGATGTCCATGAACCCCGACGGCACCAACCAGATCGAGTACTACGGCAGTAATAGCTACTGGCCTAACAGCACTTTCTACGCCAAGCCGCTCCCCGGCCAGACCAACAAGTTCGTCGGCATCGTTTCCGGCCATCACGGCGCACCCCGCATGGGCGAGATGGTGTTGTTCGACCTCACCAACGGACGCCAGGAGAATTCCGGCGCGGTGCAGAGCATTCCCGGCTATGGCAAGCCGGTCGCGGACAAGATTCAAGACCAGTTGGCGGGGGACTTCTGGCCGAAGTCCCTCCATCCACTACCCATCGCCGACAAATACTTCCTGGTCGCCAGCCAACCCCGCAACAATGCCAACTGGGGCATCTATCTGGTGGACGTGTTTGACAACCGGGTGCTGCTGCGCGAGGAGCCGGGCTATGCGTTCCTCGAGCCCATTCCGCTGAGAAAAACCCCCACCCCGCCCATCATCCCGGACAAGGTGCAACTCGGCGAGAAGACCGCCACCGTGTCGATCCAGGACATCTACACCGGCCGCGGCCTGCCGGGCGTGCCGCGCGGCACCGTCAAGGCGCTGCGCGTCTATCAATACGAGTATTCCTACCGCAACATGGGCGGTCACTACTGCGTCGGGATGGAAGGCCCGTGGGACGTGCGCCGCCTGTTAGGCACGGTGCCCGTCCAACCCGATGGCTCGAGCTTTTTCGAGATCCCGGCCAACACCCCCGTGTCGTTGCAACCGCTCGATGCCGAGGGCAAGGCGCTGCAGCTCAAGCGCAGTTGGATGGTGGGCATGCCCGGCGAACACGTCTCCTGCGTCGGCTGCCACGACAATCAGAACAGCGGCGGCATCGCCCCGAAACTCACCCAGGCGGCGCAACTGCCACCCGCCAAACTGCAACCCTGGCATGGCCCGACCCGCGGTTTCAGTTTCATCCGCGAGGTGCAGCCGGTGTTAGATAAGTACTGCGTCGGCTGTCACGATGACAAACACCCCGAGCGCCCGCGCTTCGACGACGCCAGCGGCCATTTCCCCAAGTCCTACAACGCATTGCATCCGTTTGTGCGGCGCAACGGCCCCGAGGGCGACTATCACACGCTCACGCCGCTGGAGTTCCACGCCGACACCAGCGACCTGATCCAAATGCTCCAGAAGGGCCACTACAATGTGAAGTTGGATGCCGAGGCGTGGGACCGGCTCATCACCTGGATCGATCTGAACGTGCCAGCCCTGGGCACCTGGAGCGAGGTCGGCCGCATCCCCCAAAACTTCGAGAAACGCCGCTACGAAATGCGCAAGGAATACGCCGGCATCGACGAGGACATCGAAGCGATCCTCCATCCCTATGTGAAATCCGAAAAGTTCATTCAACCGCCGCCGATGCCGCCCAAGCCGCCCGTGCCCAGCGTGGCAAAGTGGCCGTTCCCGGCCGACACCGCGGCACAGATGCAGCAGGCATCGGGGGCCACCGACGTGAAACTCGACCTTGGCGATGGCTTGAAATTGGAACTCAAACGCATCCCCGCGGGTGAGTTCGCCATGGGCGACATCAATGGTTACCCCGACGAGTATCCGGTGACGAAGGTCGCCATCCGCAAACCCTTCTGGATGGCCGCCACCGAAGTTTCGTTAGAACAATACCGGCAGTTCAACCCACAACATGCCAACGGGTACTATGACATGCATTACAAGGACCAGGTGAAGCCCGGCTATCTGATGGATTTTCCCGAGCTGCCGGCCATTCGCGTTTCATGGAACGAGGCCATGGAGTTCTGCCGCTGGCTCTCGCAGCGCAGCGGCAAAAAGGTCACCCTGCCCACCGAAGCGCAATGGGAGTGGGCCGCCCGCGCCGGCAGTGCGACTCCGCTGTGGTACGGCGACATGGATGCCGACTTCTCACAACTTGCCAACCTGGGTGACGTTTCACTCAAGAAACTGGCGGTCAGCGGCGTCGATCCGCAGCCGATCAAGAACCCCAACAAGGATGTGGATTTCGTGCCCAAGGACGAGCGCTTTGATGATGGCGTCTTGCACCTGGCGCCGTGCGGCCACTATCAGGCCAACCCGTGGGGCCTCAAGGACATGGCCGGCAATGTCGCCGAATGGACCCGCAGCACCTATCTCCCCTATCCATATAACACCGCCGCCGACAAGGACGAAGCCACCTCCGTGGCGAAAAAGTCCGTGCGCGGCGGATCGTGGTATGATCGGCCGGTGCATGCCCGCTCCGGTTTCCGCCAGGCCTATCCAGCCTGGCAGAAAGTCTCCAACGTCGGCTTCCGCGTGATCGTGGAAGACTGACCCGTCGTCTAACTTTCCGGCGGGCGCGGCTCCTGCAGCGCACGATAGACCCGGATCGCCGCATAGGCATCGTTGGCCGCATACAGCAACTGGCGCTCGGACAATTCCCGCGCCGCCCAGTTCGACGTTGTCACCGACTTGCTTTTCAACAGCTTGCGGTTGAACAGCATGGCGACGGCCGACTTCGCGCCGACCGCATTGCGGTAGCCGAGCTGCTTGAACGACCGGTCCAAATCCACGATGGCCGACGGGCGCAAGCCAAAGCGCTCGGCAATCTGGCTCAGGTCGCCGCCAAGGCCGAACCCGATTTTCGATAGATCATTGGCTCGCAGCAGCTCGATAATCACCGGGTGGGTCTCACCGAAACACGACTGGAAGATGAACGCCTTGTCCAGCGTGGCGAATTGCAGCACGTGCGGGCCCTCGGATTTCTCGCCCTTCCGAAACGTCGGCTTCGACTCGGTATCGAAACCCACCGAACCGGCCCGCATGAGTTCTTCCCAGGCGAGACGGGCTTGCCGCGCGTTGGTCACCACGAAAATACTCTCCAATCCGAGTCCCACGAAGGGCGCCAATTCGGCAATGTCGGTCTTGCGAGGCGGCGTCGGATGGGCGGACATTGACATTTGTGTTAGTACGCTCCCCCACCTAGCCTTCTTTCGCCAGGCTGTGCAACGCTTGGCACAATCCGCACCGGAAGCAGGGGGCCAGGCCCACCCCCCCCCCCACAACCCGGAAGGCAACCCGTGTCAAGACGATTTTCTACCAGAGGAGTCTCCATTTATCGGCCTATCCAGCCATCCACCCACGGCGCGAGCCATCGGGCCATGTCCGCTGCAAACCAGGCCGCGAAGGCGCCGGTGACCACATCCATCGTGTAGTGGGCACGCAGGACCAATACGATGACGGCCTCGCCCAACGCCAGCACCACGGCCACGACCGCCAGCCACCACGGCGCCAGGTGGCAAAGTTCAATCGCACCTAGCATGGCCAGCGCGGTGTGCCCGGAAAAAAAGAAATCATTGCCCACCCCGTACGTGACCAGCACCGTTGGAAAGCCCGGGTTGCGCCAGATGATGCCGGGAGGCGGCGGCAAGGGACAATACGCCTGACAGATCTGGCGCAGGCTGAAAACGATCAGCACCCCCAGAAACGGCGCGAAACTCCGCCCGAATACCGCCGCCGCGATCAAAAACACCCCAAACCCGTCGATGCACAACGAGCTGAGCATCAGCGCCCGGTCGGCCGCCCTGGCATTTGCGGCAAAGTAAGCGTGCCACTTCGCCGTTAGGTCGTGGCCCCGGTCACCGATCCCGTCGCAGCGTCCGGCCCGGATGCCGATGAGCTTCTGAGTCCAAAACCAGATGACCAACGCCAGCGCGATCGCCAACACCCGCAACCCTGCCACTCCCCATGCCACTGCCATCAGGTTCATATTTTCAAATTCCCGCGGGAGTGACCCGGCGCAGCGCCTTGGATTGTTCTAACATGGCATCCATCCGCTGGCGCAGTTCCGCGGTGGCCGGATCGCCCGCCCGCGAGCGGTCGCGCGTCGCGCCAATCTCAACGGCCTCACCCACCGTGATGATCGCGCGCAGCGGCGGATGGGCGCGCGCCACATCCGTTAGATCCTCCTCGTATCGCTCCACCGTTTCAAGAATCCGCTCCGCCGTCGGTTGCTCGATGTAGTCGCCGGGATAACAATGAAGCTGTTGCACCAGATAGAGGTCGGCCAACTGCCGCCAGCGGGCGGCGCGATCGGTCTCCGTGAGTTCATTGGTGATCATTTCCGGAAGGATGGCCGTGCGAAGGCGTTTCAAGCGCGCCATGGCATCGCCGTCGTTGCGCCCGGCACACCATTGCGCTTCCAACGGCGTGAGCAGGTGATCGACCAAGCGTTCCAGACGTTGGCTGGGGCTGCCCGGCTGCGGCGCGTTCAAATGCTCGATCTCCTTGAGCGCCAGCAGCGCGTGGCCCACCTTGGCAATCCGCTCTAACAAAGGCAACTGGGTTTGTGCCTGCCATGACAGGCGGTTTTCGATCTCCTCGACCACCGGGGTCACCGTGGCGCGCAAATCCCCTTCAAAGAAATAGCGGATGAACACCGGATGGATCACCACCCGGCCATCGGTGCGTTGCTTCGCCGCGCTGCGCGCCAGAAAGGCCGGGCCTTCCATGAGGTTTTGCAGGCGGTCGTTGGAGCGCGTAATGAATCCCTCGCCAAAAATGACCAGCGGATTTTTCCCTTCCGTCAGGATTTTGACCGAACATTTGAGCGATTCCCGGTCCAGCCCCTCGCGATACACACTGAATGCCCCGATCCGGGGCAACATGAAGTGCTTCAATTTGCTTTCCATGAACAGATGCCAACTGGCGATCGTGTGAAACGGCCGACCCACCTCCCGTGCCAGCGTGTCCAACACCAGCGGATCGCAGGGGCGGCAATGATTCGCCACGAGGATGACGCCGTGGTCCGCATCCAACGAGGCGCGCAAGCGCTCCGCCCCGACGCATTCCACCGCCGTGATGCCAAAGTCCTTGCGCAATTGTCCACGACACATGCGCCTCCCCACCCACAGCCAGAAACGGCTCAAGCGCGGCGCAATGAACGTGTAAGGCTTGTCGAGGACGATTTGCTGCATGATGCGATTCCGCCGCGGACAGGTATTGTCGCCAAGGCGTGCTGCTGCTTACCCGTTCCCCGCAGGCTTGGCAATGGCGCAGATTCAGGACTCCTGGGATCATCCCCAGGAATGGTGCCGCCAGCCTAGCAAAGTCGGTGGCATCAGCCTCCTCGTTACTGTAAGGACTGCGAAAGGGAATTCGAGGCAGATTTCGCGACATTTCAACAGTTGCCATTTGATGCCAAGGAGGCATCTTGGCAGGATAACTGCGGAAATGTTCGACCACCACCTGCACATTCTGCGAGATGTTGTAGGGATGGAGCCGCACCCAGCCCATGATTCCCTTCATCGCGGCGCTGCGTTCCACCGTCTTTTCAGCACATTCCTTGCCCTCGTGCGCCAACTTGAACGCCAGCTTGTACGACGTGTAATTCTGCAACACATCGAGAATGAATTTCTCCTCGATGGCCTGTCGCATGGAATAGACGTGAAAAGGTGCGGGTAGATTATCGGGGCCTGCGGGTTGGGTTGGATCGGGGCCGGGTGACGGCATTGGATCAGGGGCAGTTTCACCCGCTGCCGGCCGACCGGATTAGCTGCCGGCTTTGGCTGGGCCAAGCCGCGGCGGAAAATCTCAACCGCCACGTCGTTGGATTTGCGCCCGTCCTGCACGGCTCGCATGTTCACGGAGCGCAGGAGGTCGTCGGGGATGTCGAGAGTTATTTTCACGGAGACACCTGTCCCGTTTTCCAATTTTCTGTCAAGCAGCCTGCTCATTTCGTCAGCCCCCCGATCATGGTCAGAATCCGGTCGGTGCAGCCTTTGAGGTCGGCGTCGATCTCGGCGAGAGGGCGCGGCGGCTGGAAGACGTAGAAGTGGCGGTTGAAGGGGATTTCGTAGCCGATCTTGAATTTACCAAACAAACGGGTGATGTCCTCGATGTGGTCTGGGCTGAGTTCCTTGCGCTTGCTACCGAGGCTTTTGCGCATTTTCTGCCAGAAGCCGCTGGCGTCGATGAGTTGGAGCTTGCCCTTGCGGGCGGCGGGTTTGCGGTTACTAACAATCCAGATATAGGTGCTGATGCCCGTGTTGTAGAACATGTCCGTAGGCAGGCCGATGATGGCCTCGACCAGGTCGTTCTCCAGCACGTAGCGGCGGATCTCGCTCTCGCCGCTGCCCGCGCCGCCGGTGAAGAGCGGGGAGCCATTGAGGACTATGCCGAACCGGCTGCCGCCATCGACCGCCGGGCGCATCTTGGAAATCAGGTGCAGGAGGAAGAGCAGGGACCCGTCGCTCACGCGCGGCAGGCCGGGGCCGAAGCGGCCGTTGAAGCCCATTTGTTCAAACTCCTTGCGGATGATGGCCTCGATCTTTTTCCACTCCACGCCGAACGGCGGGTTCGAGAGCATGTAGTCGAAGAGTTTCCCCAGCAGGCCGTCGGCGGAAAGGGTGTTGCCGAAAATGATGTTCGCGATGTCCTGGCCTTTGATGAGCATGTCCGCCTTGCAGATCGCGTAGGACTCGGGGTTGAGCTCCTGCCCATACATGACCAGCCGGGCATCGGGGTTCAGGCCGGCGAGGTGTTCGCCTGCCACGGAGAGCATGCCGCCAGTGCCCGCTGTGGGGTCGTAGAGGCTGCGCACGACGCCGGGCTTGGTGAGGGCATCGTCGTCCTCGATGAAGAGGAGGTTGACCATGAGCCGGATGGCGTCGCGCGGGGTGAAGTGCTCCCCGGCGGTCTCGTTTGAGATTTCCGCGAACTTGCGGATCAGCTCCTCGAAGACGGCACCCATCTGGGCGTTGCTCACGGCGTCCGGGTGGAGGTCGATGTTGGCGAACTTCTCCGTGACCTGGTAGAGGAGCCCGGCGCGGTCGAGCCGGTCGAGCTGGGTGTGGAAGTCGAATTTCTCGAAGATATCGCGCACGGCCGGCGAGAACGCCTGCATGTAGGCGCGGAGGTTTTCGCCGATGTGGTCCTGGTCGCCCATGAGCTTCTTCATGTCCAGCGGCGACGTGTTGTAGAAGTGCTGGGCGGCCTTCCGCAGGAGGAACGGCTCGGGGTTCAGCCCGGCCTTCTCGCGCTTGGCCAGCTCGGCGAGCACGTCGGCCTTGGTGGCCTCCAGCACGCAGTCCAGTCGCCGCAGGACCGTGAACGGCAGGATGACCTTGCCGTAGTCGCTCTGCTTGTAGTCGCCCCGGAGGAGATCGGCGACGGACCAGATGAAGGAGGAGAGGTTGGACATGGGCGGTATCGGTAGGTCAGCGCGAGTCGCGGGCAAAGGCAGTGTGTAGCCGTTCCAGCGCTGACGGGCGAGAGGATTTCGGGATTCCCTCATTCATCCCCATGCGTCTATCACAACAAAAAGACAAAAACTGTCCTACCCCCAAAAAGATTTTTCGGATATTTTCTGCCCATGAACCGAACCCTCTGGGTCGATCTGAGCGCGACTGCCTTGGCGCGGGACTGAGCCGCAAGCCTCCGCTTGTGCTCCATAATGGCGAAATCGATGATTTCGCGAAGGCTCTCGTCGCCTTGACTCAGAATCCCCGCCTTCAACTCTGCTATAGGTATCATTTGCATTCCCCTTCCCGTAACGCTGACATCGGTATCCATTACGATGTGGCACACGATTTACTGTCCAAACCACTCAACTCGATCAGGCACGACCTTCACTGTCATGAATCCGCATCATCCCCCTGTTGATTTGGGCAGGATGTTTGCAGCCGGAATAGTCGTGATCGGTTGCACCTGCGCCTGCTCGTGTTCCCGCTGGTGATCCTCAATTCCGGCCGTGTCGGCCCGGTCAGCGGCATCACCGGCGCGCCGGGTCAGGGGGAATTCTACCTGACCCGCTACCCAACCCAGGGCGGCAACTTCGAGACCATCTGCCTGGCCCCCAATTCGGCCCAGGAGGCCATGGCCATGACCGTGGAGGCCTTCTACCTCTCCGAGCGCTTCCGGACTCCCGTCACCATCCTGGCCGATCAACTCATCACCGACGGGTTCGAAGACATCAGCGTGCCGGAGAACGAAGACGAGATGAGGGAAATGGGCTTCAGGGTCTGGCCGCGGAGGGTGCACCCGGGACCCTCCTTTTATCCTTCCACCGACGAGATCGATATCCCGCCGGTCCAACTGGGCAGCAACACGGGGGCCC
>Ga0118677_10008964_pt1 | contig 15829 bp, 16 predicted proteins | sample AliMusrvi5mmetaG_FD_86154 | JGI IMG/M metagenome (GOLD analysis project Ga0118677, IMG submission 86154) | reverse complement strand
GTGATTATAGGTCTGACAAATCTAATGCAGCGGAAAAGATTGAACTACCAGGCTTATGGTTCTCGGAAAAGGAAGCCACTGCCCTAGTGCTCATGCAACATCTCTTGGATAACTTAGATCAAGGCGGATTAATCAGTTCCCACATAGATCCACTAGTAGAAATTATTGACGGTATTTTGGGGCAATCCGAGGTATCCGCAAAAGAACTGCGTAAACGCATCAAAGTCTTTGGCATGTCGGCACGTAAGAACTCCTTGGAAAACTTTGAGGAGGTGGGCAATGCCCTGCTCAAAAGACAGCGTCTTCAGCTCGAGTATTACTCAAAAGGCAAAGATGAGACAACTAGTCGCGAAGTATCCCCACAGCGCTTGATCTTCTATCGAGATAACTGGTACTTAGATGGCTATTGTCATTTGCGCAAAGGGCTAAGAAGTTTTGCTTTAGATGGCGTCAAAAATGCTGAACTCCTCAATAAAAAGTCTGAAGAAATATCTGAAAAGGAATTACAGCAAAACTTTGCGGAGAGTTACGGCATCTTTTCAGGCAAGGCAACACAAAGGGCTAAATTAAGATTCACCCCAGAGCGAGCAAGATGGGTTTCAGGGGAAACTTGGCATGGCCAGCAATTATCTAGCTATGACAAAGACGGGTACTACATTCTTGAGTTTGATTACAACCAAGATCCTGAGCTTGTGATGGAAATATTGAAACATGGATCGGGTGTAGAGGTAATCTCCCCAAGCGCTCTTCGAAAAAGAGTTAAAGATGAGCTAAGTAAATCTTTATCAAACTACTAGAGGGTCAAATGAAAAAGGTAATGCAACTACATACACGATCAAATTTTTGGAAAGGGTTCGCCTATTCCTAGGTATATAGTTTTTCTTGTAAAGCCCCGCCAACACTAAGACAAAAAGGGAATCTAATATGCTACAAAGCTTGGGCGCATTCTTTTATTTGCCTGTATTACTTTTAGTTAATATCGCCAAAGGAATATGGTGGTTAATAGAGAACTTGTGGTGGGTTATAGTGCCTTTGTATTTATATGCTCTGTATAAGCATTATAAAAAGAAGTGAGTTTGAATTTATGGCCACGAGCGTCCTGTAACTAGACGCTCAAATACATCACACTAATCACCCCTAAATTGCGACCAAAGTTTTAGAAAATCTACAGCTACTTTTTCAGATGCTAACTTTTTTGCCCCATGTGACTTAAAAAGTATTGTTGTGTTGACTCGATTTAGCTCCTTGCGAACCAACACAGACGATATGTTTCTTGCGCCTTTTGCTTTTTCTGCATAAATTATTTTCTCGCCAGTTTCTTTTACATCTTCAATTTGAATCACCCTAACGGGACATTCAAATTCAAACCCTCTTCCTTTAGACCAACGCCAACTTATCAAATCACCGACTGCAAACTTACACGCCCTATCCCAGGCTGTTTTATCTAGCTTAAATTTTCCTTGATCAGAGATAGATGCCTTTGCCTTTACAGCAGCTACTTTATCTACAGCTACGACTTCATCAGACCAATCTATTGTTCCCACAGTGGCAATCCACACCGAAGATCTATTTGATATTTTCTTTTTTGCATCAAGACTCGGCGCGCCAAAAAACCAACTATTTTCTTTTGGATAAAGTGAAATTAGGGATTTTACAAACTCCTCTGTAATGAGGTCGCCGCACAATCCTTTTACATATAAGCGAGCATCTCCAATCAACTTTGGATCGGTAGTCTCTATGCACGCCTCTGATAACCCTTGAGATGTCTTAGAAACATTAGATGATCCAACAAAAAGCCTTCGTCCCAATACATAAACCTTGGAATGTAATGAGCCGTAGTTATAGACTTGCACACCCCGTTTAATAAATTTCAAAACCTCTGAAGGGTCAACTTGGCCAGCTTTAATAGACTCGCGATTGAAGCGGGTCACCAAAATGCTGCCTTTGGGAATTGGTAAAAACTTAGCAGCGTCTTTGCCCAAGAAAGGCACAGCAACCCAGCTTTTCTGTTTCGCTGAATATTTCTGAATCTGAGTCCACGGTTGTGGCGCATGGAATTGAAGTGTCATTTTCTTTTGATGACTTAAATAGTCACAGATCTCACAACAAAATATTTAACTTAATCATCTGATCGTTCTGCACTTACCTCAAAGTTTTCTAAAATTCCATCTTTTGTATAGCTTAGGTGCTCTAACTCTGCGATGTGCTTGACATCATCGTATGAAATAAAAGTGCACATATCATCCGTTGCCACAGTAACGACAAACTCTTTAGCCTCATTATTTCCAGATGGCTCTTGGGGGGATGAAAATTCACCGCGCCACAACTCTCTAACCGGAGCGTAGTAGCAATAATTAGAAATTTTTCTAGCATCGCCAATCACACCGCTTGCTTTAATCGCTTCAGTGAGCGCAACATTCGAATGAACGATTTTAGATCCTATCGTTTCTGCATCAATCTCTTTTACATATGGCGAGTTAAGATATTCAAGCAACAACTTTCTATCTTTGAGAGAAATAATCGATAAATCTACAAATGGATCAAAAGCCGCTATAAAGGCTGAAATAGTATTTCCACTTTTACCAGTTAGGTAAATTTTCTGAGCCTCTTCCATCCCATAAAGATCATCAATATATTGGGCTTTTAATTTTGGGTCCTGCTCTGTCAGTATCTTATTAACCGCACTACCTAATTTTTTATTCTTATGTAGCTCATTGAAGAGTCGACGCCAAGCGCCTTGAGACACCATAGCCCTCGCAATCGCTTCGGTATGCTTATTATTTCCCTTGCCATTGCTATCAAGAATTTTGATAACTTTGTCACAATCCTCATCGGAAATTGGGTCAGAGTCCGTGCCCATCACTCTAGTTACCCAAAACTCACGGAACTCAGCACTTTGAGCCCTCCAAACCTTTTCTTTTGCGCTAGAGTCGTATCCTCCCTCAAATTCCGGGAGAAATGAGGAGAAGTTCATTTCGGGCATCTTTATCCTTTTTAGAACCTTTTAGGCTATTACCTTAACTTTACTCTAAGCGTCCCGTAACTAGACGCTGAATAAGGTTGATCTATTTGGAACAGACAATAACTAATCCTCTATCTATCGAGGGTTGATATGAGCGGCCGCTAACGACCCAAAGCAGTCATTTCCATTGATCAAAACTATTTGTAGGGTATTGAAATTTTCAGCTTTGCTATTGTTGCGGTGGCGAGACTAGCAGGCTTTACTAAAACCATGCAGTCCATTAGCAGTAAATTACTTGAAACAGTGCCTACTGACTAAATTCTCTTTTAATCTTTTTAGTTTAATTCCCCGGCCAACTCATGTAAGCCACCTATATCTATTATCTTGATAGATCGTTGTTTAATTTGAATTAGGCCAGCCTCGGAAAACCTTTTAACCAAGCGACTTACAGTCTCAATTGTGATCCCTAGAAAACTACCCATGTCCGCTCGACTCATTTTAAATTCAAATTCATGATTAACGGCGCCACGAGCTTTGGCCCTTTGATCTAGGTTAAGAATGAATAGTGCTAGCTTTCTCTCCGCCGGGAGACTCCCTAAAGATAGAAGGTGTCGCTTGTCTTGACTTAGCTCTTTGCCGACAATACGGCGAAATTGATGCTGTAAGGCGGGAACTCTTTGTGCTAAGTCCTCAAACTCATCAAAAGGAATAATACATACCTCGCTATCCTCAAGTGCGATTGCGTTGGTCTGGTAGCGATCCTCACCAATACCATCCAAGCCAATGATTTCACCAGCAAGATGAAAACCAAGAACTTGATGCTGGCCGCTTTGAATTGAAATTTCAGTCTTTAAGGCACCAAAGCGCACACTAAAAAGAGAGTTCATTACATCCCCCTGGCGATAAAGGACTTCATCCCTCTTTAGGTGGACTCGTTCTTTTGCTAGGGCATCGAGTAGCAAGACATCGGAGCTATCGAGTTGTGCGGGAAAGCAAAAGTGGCCGAGCATGCATTCTGAGCATTTAATTTGAATAGTTTTAGAGGGCGGCCAAAGCATTGAATGATTTCCCTATACGAAATGTATTTTTAAATGTAGTAGCCATAACGCCCCAAAAAATTGAACTGCGTTTTAACTCTGGGGAGGTAGTCTTAGCAAGAGGCTAAGGCAGCTCAAAGATGGATAGTAGGATTCTACTAGTAACAATATTTATACACAAAGAATTAGTAACGACTGTTGTTGGCCAATCAAGGAAGTGAGGGTAAATACCCCAAAATTCTTTAAATAATGAATTGTGAATGACAGTTGATGGCCGACAGGAGACATCTGAGTCAATTTAATTAATTAGACACTTCTCGACCTTGATTTCAACCCGTCGATGCAACAGTTAGGGCAAAACGTTCTTCCGGTGTTTGATAGTTTAGTGTTTTTCTAGGACGTTCATTGAGTTGCCTTGCTACAGCATTGAGTTTGGCTTGGGAGTAATTAGCTAAGCTCATTCCTTTAGGGAAGTATTGTCTTAATAACCCATTGGTATTTTCATTCGAGCCTCGTTGCCAAGGATGCTGAGGATCGCAAAAATACACTTGCACATCGGTAGCTAGAGTAAAGCGTTTGTGTTCAGACATTTCTTTACCCCGATCCCATGTTAAGGACTTGTAGAGCTCTTGCGGTAACTTGCGGGCATGCTTGATGAGTGCATTGACCACCGTCTCACTGTCTTTACGAGCCACCTTGACTAGCATCACATAGCGAGTCTGGCGCTCCACGAGAGTAGCGATCTGACTATTGGCATCCCCATATAAAAGATCACCTTCCCAATGGCCGGGAACAGCGCGATCTTCCGCCTCAGCTGGCCGCTCTCTGATCGAGACTGCATCCTTAATTTTTCCAAGCCCTGCATCCTTCAGCGTGTGATGCCGTGATCGGCGCATGATGCGGGTGCGTCGTAAATGCTGGGTGAGCTCTTTCTTTAAGGCTCCGCGGGCTTGGATAAAGAGGCTAAGGTAGATCGTTTCGTGTGACACCTGATAGTCCTCCTGATCTGGATAAGTCTCTTTTAGCCATCCGGCAATCTGTTGTGGTGACCAGTAGTGCTGCAGTTTATCTGCCACCAGATGCGCTAAGGCTTTATTCAAGACTAGTTTACAAGTCTGAGGACGCTGCGCTCGATCCCAGGCAGCCTGATTAGATTGGTGGGCTCGATAACTCTTTGGACCGCCATTGCGACCAATCTCACGACTAATTGTGGAAGGTGATCGACCTAACTGAGTTGCAATCGATCTCATGGATTGACCGCTTGCTAGGCCACGTGAGACTGCTTCACGCTCGGCCAAAGTTAATGCCAAGGTTGATCGAGTTCGCTCTGGGGGTCTGATACCGCCACTCTCAGCCAAAATTCGCTGAACTGCCGAGTGGTGGCGATCAAATAACTGGGCAATCTGCTGGAGAGAATCTCCCTTTTTCCAGCGCTCCCACATTAAAGCCTTCTGGGTAGCTGTGTAATAGATTCGAGGTCGTTGTTTCATGAGCAACACTCCTTGCGCTTACGCAGTTTGTAGTGTGTTGCATCGACGGGTTGAAATCAAGACCCAAAGCAGACTTTCGCAGACAACAAAAAACCCGCCGAAGCAGGTCTCATAGTCAATCAGGTTCGATTTCCTTACAAACCAATCGTGTAATTGAGCATCGCTGTAATGCCATTACTGGTATTTAAAGATTGCTGGTTGTAATACACACCAAGGCTTACTCGTTCATTCTTATCTAACCAATAAGCAGTATTTGCGCCAACAAAGGCTCTGGTCTTTTGAATGCTTGGGGCAGCTAAGCTAAAGCCACCCAGGTAATAGATAGAACCACTGTAATTACTCACGCTGCTATTTAAGTCTTGCTCTACTCCAGCATTTACACCGACAGAGATTTTGGGGGCGACAAAGCCCATGACCTTAGCGCCCGCATATGCAGTAGTAGCCGACTGGGTCACAGAGCCATAAGCAATCGGAAAGGTAGCGCCTGATGTTTCGGTGTAGCCATTACGGGACACTGAAGTCGCTTTTACTCCCGCTAATGGAGACACAATCCAGCTATCACTAACTGCAATGCCATAGGCTGTTTCTAATTGAGCGCCCTGCGTTGTGAGAGTGGAGCTTCCTTGCCTTGGGGTTTTGAAGAGGCGCCATATCCCCTTAGATCAGAAGCAACAACCGTAAAGTCTTTCGCTAATTCAGTGGCTACTTGACTCCAGATTGCCTTAGTCTGTGGAAAGCCATGAAGCAACAATAAGGGTGGGCCGTTTCCACCAATCAAATAGGCAATTTCAATTGGACCGTCTTCAGAGGAGACGGTTGTTTTGTTTTCTATAAAACCAGGAAAAGAAACTGACATCATTTGCCCAATAAAAAAGAGCCTCTAAAAGAGGCTCTTGAAGTTTACGTTTTACTTATTAGCCATCGCCTGAATTTCAGCAACTGTTACATAACCTTTGTTGCTCGTGTCAATGTAACTAAAATTGCTGTAGATACGAGGCATACAGCCCTTGGCTTCCTCAAGGGTTAACTTACCATCTTTATTAATGTCGCACTTAGCAAAACGCTCAGCAATTTCTTGATTGCGAGATGCCTCATCTGCAAGCGCTAATAAAGGGCTCACCATCAAGAGGCTCAAGCTAAGTGAGAGCAAATGTTTGGCTGATAGATTCATATTGGGTGATTATTTACCTGTTGGCGTTGGGTTAGCTGATGTTTCCATTGCAGAGCGAACAACCTTCTTTGCCATTGCAATAAAAGAATCTGCAGATCCAGCATTTGTTCTAAAGGATTCGCCTTGAACGGTAATCAAGCCCTCACCCAATAGTTGTTTAGATTGGCTGTCCGTAATCTTACTTTCAACTAATAGCGCTGGCGTTTTAGAGTTCACACCACCTGCATAGGCAGCTGCATTCATAGCCAAACCAATAGGTGTGAAATTCCATGGCTGCAAACTATCAGCAGAACTCTCTGCGCCAGTAATGCCAACTGAGACACGCGCCACACCTGGACCAGGCTTGGTAACAATCTTAATGTTCCCACGGGAATTAACAGCCTCAACCATTGAAGCTTGTAATGCAGCTTTAGCTTTGTTGATGACATCAAGGCTAACTTCTTTGGTTGCGCTTTGATTCAGATAAATGGGATCCAGGATCACTGCTGTATAAGATCCAGGATTTACATTAGAAACGCGATACCTCCAAACTCGCGTGTCCTTATCGCTAGTTGCCATAGGCACCAATAGATTGTAATCAGGCAAGAAACCTGATCTTGGCATAGATTCAGTTGCCAACTTAGGTGCGTTACTACAAGCAGCCAAGGTAATTGCGACCACAAAAGAGGCCAGCAATACATTCATTTTTTTCATAGCGATTCCAGGGTTAATAGATTTCATTAGGATTTCCAATAAGGAACATCATACCTACTTCAATTTAGTCCGGTGCGGGGCAAGGCATTATTACGCCGGACTTTTTATGAACTTGAGGCTTGCAGTCTGTTTGTGCTGGTTGCGCTTTGGCTAGATCAAAAAGCGGATAATCTATTTATGACGTTGATTTCATCTGCGGGCTTAGCAAGATAGGCCCCTATCAAAAAGGGGTCTACGGGTAGCCAGTGTTTCTATGAAAGCATTAGTCATTAGGAAGCAATCCTAATGAAATAAACAATCTATCTTATTGATTGCCTTTCGGAATCTTCGATGGAATAGGGGCTTTATCCATATCCCCCAATACCAATGGTAAGCCTGTGGGCCCAGATCCAAAAACAATGATCTTTGAATTATTTGATGTAGCCAAACTTTGAGTAGCTTCAACGCCACGCCACCTCAAGTAATTATCAGATAATCCAGGGCGAACAATATCTTGAAACTTGCGAATACCTTCCGCTTCAATTTCTTTTCTTACAGCCTCTTGTCTTGCGGCCTGAAGAATATATTTATACCCATCCGCTTTAGCAAGCTCAACCATTTTTTGCTCAATCGCATCTTCAACTTCTTTAGGGAAGGTGATATTTGTAATTTCTACGTTAGTGATGCGGACTAATTTGACGCTGTTGATTCCGGGTGGATTGACATTATCAACCAAAATCCGATCTGAAGTTACGGTAATTTCACGCATCACTGTTTGCAAGTCCGCAGTAAATGCCTTATCAGAACTAAAGCCACCAACTCGAGCCCGAATAATGGAAATGATTTGAGGCTCAATCACCTTAGTGAGATAGTCAGGCCCAATGTATTTATGCAATATTGGCAAGGTAACTGAATCGATCTCATACTGATAAACAACCTTGACTTTCGACTTTAACAAATCTGAAGTTAAAACTTCTAGCTCTAAAGTTTGATTCTGGAGTCTTGCATTGTACTGGGTAAAAGTATTCCAAGGAAAAACCAAATGGATTCCCTCGCGATAGACATTATTCATATCTACACCACCCCAAAGTGGGCGATACATTACGCCGACACCACCAGCGGGAACAATGTATACAACCTTATTCCATAAAATAAGTAGGCTACCTATACTAATGAATAACACTAGGGATATCTGCAGCAAATATTGATTGATGTAGTAATCAAATCTCTGATATAAAAGTTTTAATAAATTCATAATTATTCTTCTTCCTCAAGCAATTTACCGCCCTGAAATGAAAGCCTAAAATCTGCTTGATCAAAATATTGATCGTCATGCGTAATAGCAATGACTGTTTTACCCATGGCCTTCAGCATAGGTAATATCAATTTGTAAAACTTATGCCTAAATTCAGGATCTTGGTCGGCAGCCCACTCATCCAGCACAATAATATCTTTGTTTTCTAGCAATGCAACGAAGAGGGCAATGCGTTTCCGCTGACCGGTAGAAAGAGCAATATTAGAAAAGTCGCCACCTTCTACTTTGAATTTATTGGCAATCTCGAGAACTTTTTGCCAAGTATCAATCTCAATCTCATCAACATCAAAAAGGCCATACATTTTTTTGAAGAGATAAAAGTCAGTAAATACTACTGAGAATAAATCCCTATAAGAGCGAGATGCAGGTTGCTCAACAAGAATATGATTTACTCTAATACCCCCTTGGGTCGGACTATAGAGACCCGTTAAGATGCGCATAAACGTTGTCTTGCCTGAGCCGTTATTACCCTTAATGAAGTAAATATTGCCCGCCTTAAAGTCGTAACTTACGGGCCCTAGAACAAACTCATTTCCCGCATTACTTGTGCCACTCATTGAATGCCTGTACAAGATATTTTCAAGTGTGAGCGACTCAAATTTAGCAATGTCTAATTGCTGCGTATTATCCAACGAAGCTTGAGAGGTCTTAGCTAACTCTTCCTGCAGGGTCATAAGTGATTTCGCAGAAGCATTTGCCTCCGACAATGCAGGGATGGTTTGAATCAGACCAGACAATTGACCTACTAAAAATATTCCCGCAGTAGATGCAGCAACTACCGAGCTTGAAAAACTATCTACCAGCATTGGCACAATGAAAATGAGTGTGCCAACCACTATATACATCAGTGTTTGTAGGTAATTAAAAAAATTGGTGATATTAACTAGTGAATGAGTTTTTAAATTAGTCGCTATTAGCGATTGCTCGACCATATCAGCCGTAATGTCTCGAGCACGCTTAGAGTTCATTTTTATTTCCTTAAACCCACTAAGAAAATCTCCGAATAAATCAAAGGCTTGCCCTTCTTTTTCCCATGCCGTACTGACAGAATCCTTAACACCCAATACAAATTTTGAGGACACGCTAAAAATAATAAAAGCAGCCATAAATGTCAGAGCGAATGCAATCCAAGAGATTGTTGCCATGTAGAGCGTTAAGCAAGCTAAGGTAGCGGCAGATTGACACATCATCACCAGAATTGGGATGGACTGAGAAACAACCTGCGTATCCCGGCCTAATGATTGCAAAATCTTTGTGGTGCCGATTTGATCTACCGTTTTAAGATCCGAACGAAAGAATTCACCTAAGATTCGAATCTTGAATTTGTGTATGAGATATTGCGCATTCCGAATGTTATCTTGATTGGCTTTTCTAGTGGCAAATAAAAATAGTGTGAGCACTACTGCGTATATAAAGAACTGGATGTAGACCTTCTCACCCTCTGCAACTGCAGCGGCAGCCATATTGATTAGCGCAATTAAGATCGTGTTGGCAATACCAACGAAACAGGAGAGCAAGATAAGGGGCTTAAGCCCCTCAAATCCCTCGCGCTTCATAAAAACAACTACTTCAGATTTCGCAATCATATGCCCTTAGTGTTCTAACTTTCTTTTACTCAATCAGCTTAAGCTGAAAAAGTTTTGAAACAATCTGCGGTCCTTAAAAGCTGCTTTGGCACTCTTATAAGACTCTTTAAAGCTGTGGCTCATTGACTCAAGATTAATATTGACGAGAGTTCCCTCATTTTCAAAATGTCTGATAAATACATTTCCCAATGCATGAGTAGTGGCATAAGAAATGGTAGGCTGCACCAATAAGGCGATGGCGCCTCCAACGTAAGGAATTCTCTTGGCGGCTTCCATGCCCAACCCATGGGAGACACCAGTCGTAACATTACTCGCAATTAAACTGGAAATAATTGCACGAGCACTCTCGCTCTTAAAGGGGATCCCATAAATTTGACAAAGCTCACTGATCATCTTTATCTGAACGCCAGTTACTACCAAGGTATCCAAAACATGAACGGGCACAATTCCTGCGGCAATGGACCATTGAGCATATTTACGAACAACCTCATTAGGGCCTTGGTCAAAGCTTGTATTTATCATCACTTCATTGTCTCCAATTTCCTGGTTTTTCAATTTTTTAGATGATGGTCGACCTAAAGATGCTTTATTGGAATTACTGAATATTTCTTCAGCAGTTTCTGCATCAATCACCACGTCGATTAATTGCTCCGTACTCGTCAAAGGTTTTGCTCTCTTATTACCAGCTTTAAGCGTACTCGCCTTTTCTGCAACCATTTTTGAACCTGTAGGACTCCTTAATTCAGAAACTGAATCTATTGGATTATTTTTATCCGTCTCAATTTTTGCCTTAATTTTATGGCTAGCCACATGTTTTGCCGGCGTGGATATTGAATCCAAAGGATTGATATTGATCGTGGAGCGTTTTCGACTTGTCATTTGGATTCCAAATTGATTCTATTAATAATCTCTTTTGATAGGGTCCGATAATCCTCAGCAGCTGTTGAAGAAGACTTGTATTCCATAATTCCCATCTTAAATGAAGGAGCCTCTGCCAAAGAAACATTCTCGCGTATAAAACTATCAAGGACTTTGTCTCCAAAGCGATCCTTGAGAGATTGCACTACATCTTTGGCATGCCTAGTACGGAAATCGACCCTGGAAGGAATGTAGCCCAAAATATTCAACTCTGGATTTAGTATCTCCTTCACCTCCTGAAGTGTTGACTGAAGTTGACTAACTCCAATCAAGCTCATTACATGGGTTGTAACTGGCACCAATATTTCATCAGCAATACTCAGAGCGTTTAGAGTCAACACGCCCAAGGTGGGTGGAGTATCAATCAGAATTAGATCCCATGGCTTAAGTTCAGATCGCTTCATCCGTCTTTTAAGAATTGACTCAATAGAAATTTGTCCTGCTAAAGCTTGCTCAACTTGCGACAACTTTCTCGACCCAGCAACCACATCAATGTTGGGATTGTTTGAGGCATAAATTAAATCTTTGAGAGGGCGATTTTCAACCAGCAACTCGTAAATACCACTGGCATCATCAGGCACACCAAGCCATTGGGTGGCGTTTGCCTGAGGGTCTAAATCTACCACCAGTATCTTTAGGCCTTGCTCAGCAAGCCCACATGCCAAATTAACAACCGTAGTTGTTTTGGCGCAGCCCCCTTTTTGATTGGCTATAGCAATTATTTTCATTTAAGAACTTATTGAGGGTTTAAGCATAAAAAAGGCCCACACTATTACTTGTGGGCCTTTACAGGAGAGCTTAGAGTATTACTTCTTTACAGCCTTTTGAAACTCACTCTTTAGATCAGCCTTAATAGAATCAACATTGAAATTCTCAGCAGTACCGCCGCCTTCAAAATGCTTAACCATTACTTTGCCAATTGCATAAGTTGCCGCTACAGAAAAAGCAGACATGGATACAAAGCCAACTAATGATCCATAACCAGGAACATATTTGATGGTTGATCCAATCACTGCATCAGTACCTAGTGCTGGTGCCAATGTGCCAACTAACAAAGTTGCCAATGAACGTACAGACTCTTTAGTAAAACTAGATCCATACACCTTAGCGATATTGTTGATCAAGTTAGCTTGAATGCCACCAATGACGATAACGTCAACATGAGGAATTGGAATTAACGCAGAAGCAACGCTCCATTTAGCAGCGCTAGCAATTAATTCGCTCACTTTATCTAATTTAGCGGAGGCCTCTGGGGTGAGGTCCACTGACGTGCCGCTTGAAACTTCTTCAATATCTACTGTTGCGCTAGTCATAATTTCTCCTGGGGGATGGTTGAGCGTTGCTTATAAAAGGCTAACACCACAATGTTAAAGTTTTACTACAAACATCTGCACGTCATTAATCTGGTGATTCTATTACATTTTTTAATCTTTAAGTCATTCTAACGTCTCATCAATTAAGCCCAAATTTCAACTTGCACCATCTAGGGGTAAATAAGTTGGCTAGATTGCCAATTAAAATAAATGCACCATTATGGTGCATAACAATACCTTACTAAGAATGAACTGCTGTCAATTTAGGTCCACAACCAAAGAGAGTTTTTCTATAGTAAATCATTGCAGCAACATGGGTTGATTCTGCAATAGTTGGGGTACTTGGGTTTGAGGTGCTGGAGGTCTGTAACCCAATGCACTATGTGGCCTGACATGGTTATAGTGCTTGACCCACTCTCCCACGATGATCTGCGCTTCTTTTAGGCTATAGAAGATTTCTCCATCAAGCAGGTTGTCTCTAAAGGTGCCATTAAAGCTTTCACAAAAGCCATTTTCCCAAGGGCTCCCTGGTTCAATGTAAGCAGTTTTCACTCCAATACCAGATAACCAACTACGCAGCTCTTTAGCAATAAATTCTGGGCCGTTGTCACTTCGAATATATTGCGGGATACCGTTGTCAATCATGGCATTGGCCAGTTGTTCAATCACCTGGACCGACCCAATCCTTCTAGCGCAGTGGATCGTTAAACACTTCCTAGTGAACTCATCAATTAGGGTGAGCATGCGGATCTTGCCCCCATAAGCATCTCTGATAAAGACAAAATCATAACTCCACACATGATTGGGGTACTTGGCTCGAAGCCTCATACAGCTGCCATCGGAGAGCCACAGCCTGCCTCTAGGAGGCTGCTTTTGTGGGATCTTTAGGCCTTCTTGCCGCCAGATGCGAGCGACCTTTGCGGTAGTCGCTTGGCCCCAACCAGCGTTACGCATCATGCCCGCAATAAATCGATAACCGTAACGGCCATAGGTGCTCGCCATCCGAATCACTTCAGCTCGCAGGGGCTCTTCGTCATCTCTTGGCAATGGCATATACCGATACGCCGCTCTGGATAGCCCCACTAATTCACAAGCTAAGCGCTCTGATGTTGAGTATTTATTCATCAACACCTGAGCAGCTGTTTTGCGTTTAGTAGGGCTTAGAAGTTTCCCTTAATGACTTCCTTAAGCATCACTTCTCGTAGCGATAAGTCCGCTACGAGCTTCTTAAGCCGGGTATTTTCCAGTTCTAAATCTTTGTACTTACGAGCTTGATCGACTTTCATGCCACCATAAATCTTGCGCCAACGATAGTAGCTTTGCTCAACCGTTCCCACCTCTTTACAAGCCTGGGCTAGGGTTTTGCCATTGGTGGTTAACACATCGATTTGACGCAATAAGGTGACGATTTGCTCGGGTTTAAGACGCTGACCTTTTGCCATATTTAGGACTCCTTTAGGGTGAAGATTATCAAAAATCCTCTCTTTTGGAGTGGTACTAAAAATCAGGTCAGTTCACATTCTTTGCGGTCTTATCGCGAATTTGTAGTAATCTTAATGCCTCATTTGACACTTCAGTAATCCTGCTTTTTATCAAATTATCCATATAACTCAGGTTGGCGCCATCTCCAACCTGTCAACAAAACCTGTAAATATATGTCAACCTTAGAAAAAAAAACCCCTGAAACCAACAGTGGCGGCATTACGATCGATGGCGATTTTTTTATCGTTCTGATTAACTCTGAGGGGCAGTACTCATTGTGGCCGGCCTTAAAAAACATTCCAGAGGGATGGCTTGGAGCAGGCTTTGAGGGAAATAAAGCCCAATGCGCTGAATTTATCGAACGGATGTGGGTCGATATGCGCCCTAAGAGTATCTCCTCGAACAATTAAGCTGTAACCCTGCCCCTACAAGTCTAATAATGTCTACTAGCGCCCTAAATCATGGGGATGACGGCCATCGAGAAGGTGAATACTTGCTGCCGTTAACCAGTGCACAAAACAATATTTGGTATCACCAACAGCTAGATACTGAATCTTCTGCTTATCAAAACGGCATTGCCATTAGATTCCATGGCTCCCTTAATCAAGAGCGCCTGCTGAATGCTTGGCAAACTGTTGTCAATCATGTTGAAGCACTGAGATCCCATATTGTTCTCTCGAATGGCGATCCCTACCAGAAAATATCCTCCGAGCTTAAAGTAGCGCTTCCTCTCTGGGATTTTTCACGAGATGCTCAGACGCATCTCATGGCCGATCAATTAATACAAGCAGAACTTAGATCCACCATTTCTTATTTTGAGAATCAAGCTTTCAAAATTGGTTTAATCAAAATCACAGAAACAGAATGGATCAATTTTTTAATCCCTCACCATTTATTTATTGACAACTTTGCGCGCACAAGAATAATCAGCCTCCTAGCTGAAGCATACAACGACATAGATTGTGCGAGCTCATGGAAACTAAACACTGTCAGAGAGATTGGTGCGTTTGACAGCAACTATTTAGTTAGCGCTGATTACCAAGATGATTCGAAGTATTGGCAGAAGGCTCTAGCCTCCCTAGAAACTCCTGCAAGCCTCTCCCCGCGTGAGCTTGGCGCCAGTACATTAACTTGGCCTCACTCAAAAAAATGCTTACTAGAGCGTTCAAAATTTGATGAACTAACTTCTTTAAGCAAGGATATCTCTGGTAGTCGAGCAGCAGTATTTGTTGCTGTTCTAGGAACATTTATTGGGCGCCTCACAAATCGTCAAGAGATTTGTCTAGGCCTACCTTCTGCTGGTAGAAATAAAAATCAGGCTGACTTTATTGGCATGATGGCGAACATTATTCCTTTATATCTTCAAATTGACTTTACTGGAACTCTTCGAGACTGCATTCAGTCTGCCGCGAAGCAAATTAGTGAAGTGATTCCTCGAGGAAAATTTCCTTTAAGTCACATTACCAAGCAGCGACGCCTACGCGGTTTTGGCGAACCCTTTGCAGGTGTGCTGAATTTTCAAAGCTTTAGCCTTAAGCTTCACTTTGATCATTTAACAGCTGCGGTTGAGCCCCTAAATTCGGGGCCTATTTCGGATATTGATCTTCAGCTTGTTGACTATCAGGATGGAAAAGGCGTTGAAATCATTCTCGACTACAGTCCATCTCGCTATGATGAAGAGCATATTTCTGCATATCTAAACAGCATTCATTATGTAATCGAACACCTATCTAGTTGGCTTGATACCCCAATTGGTTCATTACCACTGCTCAGCCCAGCAGAGCGCACTCACCTCTTAGAGACCAGTGCTGGCCCAGCCTTAAGTTTAGATAGCACTTTACTCACCTTGCCAGAGCTCTTTGCTGCGCAAGTAGCTAAGACTC
>Ga0118677_10008963_pt1 | contig 15832 bp, 6 predicted proteins | sample AliMusrvi5mmetaG_FD_86154 | JGI IMG/M metagenome (GOLD analysis project Ga0118677, IMG submission 86154) | reverse complement strand
CTGGACGAGCGGGCCGGGACGGTGGAGAAGGAAAATGCATCACGTTTTACAGCTATAAGGATATACAGAAACTCGAAAAGTTTATGCAGGGGAAACCTGTCGCAGAGCAGGAAATCGGGCAACAGCTTCTACTGGATACCGTGGCTTTTGCAGAATCATCGCTTTGCCGACGTACCATACTGCTACATTATTTCGGAGAAAAATACGAAACAGAAAATTGCGGTTTTTGCGATAATTGTTTGAATCCAAAGGAGCACATGGAAGGTATGGAGCTTGTAATTAAAGCATTAAAAGCCGTAGTAGAAGTTAAAGAACAATGCAAAGGGGAACATTTGGTTAGTATTCCCATGGGCATTGAGAATGCTACGGTGAAATCATTCTCACACAATACGTTAGACATCTTTGGGGAAGGAGACGAATATGACGATAAGATCTGGAATGCTGTCTTCAGGCAAAGTATCATTGCAGGATTTCTTCATAAAGACATCGAAAACTATGGGGTCTTAAAACTCACCGATGCAGGAAAAGCATTTTTGGCCCATCCTGCCTCCTTTATGATTGTTAAGAATCATGACTACGAATCGGAGGAAGAGAACGATGATATTCCGCAGGGTGGAAGTGCCGCAGGCGATCCGGAACTATTTGCAATCCTCAAAGATCTCCGCAAAAAGATTGCCACAAAGCAAAAACTTCCTCCATTTGTCATATTTCAAGACCCATCTCTTTCGGATATGTCAATTCAATATCCTACGTCCATTGACGAACTTCAGGGTATAATCGGAGTTGGCCAGGGTAAAGCTCAGCGCTACGGGAAACCATTTGTTGAGGTAATTAAACAATATGTCGAAGAAAAAGGAATCGAACGGGCTCAGGATATGGTGGTTCGCTCTGTTGCCAATAAATCCAAAAACAAAGTCTATATTATTCAGAATATTGATCGAAAGTTGGCACTCAATGAAATTGCCGAATCCAAAGGGATGAGCTTTGATGAATTGCTTAATGAGCTTGAGGCCATTGTCAATTCAGGAACAAAGATCAATATTGATTATTATATCGAGAGCGTCATGGACGAGGACCAGGTTGAAGATATTTACAGATATTTCAGGGAAGATGCTGAATCTGACTCTATGGAGGAGGCCCTCACTGAATTTGGGGATGATTACGAAACTGACGAGATCAGAATGGTCAGAATCAAATTCCTTGCTGAGATGGGAAATTAGAACTGTTAAAAATCAAATTTGTAAAGGAAATCAAGCGAGCAGCCAGTTCCGAATAGCCAGCAGCAAATTATAAATCCTTTCACATTAAGAAAAATTCATTCAAGATATTACAAAGACTAAACTGGATTGACTAAGGGGAGTTTTATGAAAAAGGTAGTTTGAACATCGCGCGTAGACTGAAACCAAATCTCCCCCTTAAAATTCTCAACAATTTTCTTTGCAATGGCAAGTCCCAGGCCCATACCACTCGATTTTGTAGTAAAGCTTGGCTCAAATAATTTATCCTGCAAATCAACAGGAATCCCGACTCCATTATCCGTTATCGAAATATATGCCCAGACATCGTCTTTAAACAATTCAACTAATATTGTCCCTTTCCGGTCTCGGGGAATAGCCTGTATCCCGTTCTTAACCAGGTTTATAATTGCCCTGCCTAATTGGTCTTTATCAGCCATTACCCGAATAAGTCCATCTGACAAAACATTGATTGAAACCTCCACATTGCTCATGTTTTCGAAAAGGAGAATTACTTCCCGTAATTTCTCATTTAATTCAATTAGTTCGTCATTAATTGTCGGCATCTTGGCAAAATCGGAAAAAGAAGAGGCAATTAATGAAAGTGCGTCGATCTGCTCTACCAGGGTACTGCTTACACGGCGAAAGTATTCATCAAAGTTCTCACTATTTTGTTCTTTGATACGTTGAAGGTATTGAATGCTTAATTTCATTGGAGTAAGCGGATTATTAATTTCATGGGCAACCTGACGGGCCATCTCCTGCCAGGCAGATTCCCGCTCTGATCGGGCCAGTAATTCGGCACTTTCGGCCAATTCATCCACTTTTTTATTATATTCGTTGGCAAGACGCCCAATCTCATCCTCACCTGAATACTCAATTTTAGCATTAGTTTTACCTAATTGAATCCCTTTCAAATAATTCTCAATTTGTAATAATGGGGCAGTCAATTTATGGCTGATCAGTAAGGCGACCACTAAACTGATAATAATCAACAATATATATAGATTTGAAAATGCAACTATAAAATCGGAAACCTGCTTCTCAAAATCATCATGTCCGGTAAAGTAAGGCAAATTAAGGTATCCGATCAGCCGGTTATTCTGATTGTAAATTGGTGCATAAGCAGAAAAGAAGTTCATTTCTCCCAGATTTTCATCATGAAGATACATGTTTTTCTGTTCTACCGATATAGCTTTAAAAGCCTCAGGATCAATCCTCCGAGACATGAGTCCACGGTCGAATATTTCGCTGCGTGATGTGGCCAGCAAACTGCCATTCAAATCATAAAGATTGATATCAGCCCTGATGATATCGGACAAGACAATTAATTGTTCGTTTAAAAAATCGAGCATCTGGACATTTAATTGATTCTCCTGGCCAATCCGGATACTCAATTCTGTCGTAACAGATGTCAATTTGTCATTGAGATTATCTTTAACCGAATTAAGCAGTTTATTCGAATTGTAAAACATTAGCCCCAACCCTATAATTATTAAAATCCCCAGCAAAGAAAGGATTAGAGTTAGTTGGATCTTTTCCCTAAAATCAAGTCTTCTGCCCCGGATATAGAGATTTTTCTCACTAAAAACCAGGAATATTGATCCCAAAAGGAAAAACAGCAGGAATAGATAGGGAAAGGTACTAATTTTGTCATAAATATGTATTTCGGGATAACTCGCAATCACATAATTGTTTCCGTCACGGTTGTAAGCACAATGCAGAAATCCGTTTTTTGAAAAGTGAGTATATTCCTCATTCATTGGTACATCTTCGGGCAATTTCAGACTATACTGAAAATCACCACCACGGTCAACAAGTACTCCGTCAAAGTACTTTGCATAACTAAAATCACCTTCCTGGCTTTCTCTGGATGAATGTTCGTCGAGTAATAACTCCGGGTAGCCTTTCCCTTCGGGAATCACTTTTGAATTTAACTCAATAAATATTTTAACCGGAATATTTAAAGAATTTACAAAATCAAGCTGTCCCAAATAGGATATTCGCCCGTTAACGCGGTCCATGAAATAAAAATTGCTGCCCGTCACGAGAAATCCCTTAGTGTCTCTTAAATTATTGAAAAAATCGACACAAGGATAATGCCGTTTCTCATCCGTAATGTATACACTATCATTTGCGCTACAAACGGTTATCTGCAAATTATAATTTCGCCAGAAACCCGTGAAATAGGTATTTTGGAAGTATGATTCGAGCGATTTATATGGTGGCACCAAATAAGATTGAATTATGGAATCTTTTCGGAGTTTATTGTCAAGTTCGGAAAGGAAGATTTCCGCACCTGAATCTCTCTCAGAACTTAGTTTTACAGCCCACAGTTCCAAAACCTTACTCTTTTTACCCTGAATTAATTCCTGAGCGTACAAATTCACATAACTGGCACCTGCAATTGAGATAATTAAAAGGAATGTAAATTTAAACTCCCTTATTTTGTCTATCTCAAACTTAGCTATTATTCCAACTAAAAGTGAGTAAAAAATAATCGGAACCCAATCCATCTCATTATAAAAGACTAATGATGATGATATTAGGCCAGCAAAAAGTAGTCCAAGAACAAATTTCAAGCCTCCAAGTTCCCTAAAAAAATCCTTTCTTAATCTCCAGATAATTATAATAAACCCAAACACCTGGAGCGATATGCCTATAAATGCATATACGTTAATTACTGAAAATTTCAGGTTACTGAAGAATTCAAGGGAAATATTAGAATTCAACAATAGGATCTTTAATAAAACTACAGTGAATGAGAAGTAAAATGCCGCAAAGAAGAAGGATAAAATGATCCGGAATAATCTTTTATTTTGCTTCTTTTGGACATCGGAGACCATAAAAAAGGAAAAAGAACACTGAAACATTATAATAGACAATAGGATATATTCTCCCAAAGAGGATAGCCAGTTACTGTAGGCAAAAAAATCAGGGGAAAAGAGCCTTGTTTTAAATAGAAAAGAAGGGAGTCTAAGTTTGCAAACCATTAAATATATCAGTACACAAAACCCAAATGAAACAATTAGCTTAATACCCGACGTGAGCTTTTTATTGTATTTGAACCAAATGCCTAATTGAGCTAAAAAAATGAGAATCAACGCAAAAAAAAGCAGCACTGTCAAATTAGAATTACTTGCAGACTGGAGGGTGTTTTTATTATATACTATCGAAAAGAGTGGTGTTCCATCGGGTTTAGCAATATTTAATGCATCAGTCTGTGGTGTCAATAGAACCAGAAAATCATCAGGTAGTCTAAAATCATGATTAAAAGAACTTTTTATATACCGGTTATGATAAGGGAACTCCCGTTTGATCAGGATAAAGCCGTTAATTGTGTAGATTCCGGCTCGTTGTACAATTTGATAGTACCAACCAGTAGGTAAATGAATTAATCCTTTGGATTTTTTAAAACTAGTTTCTGTGGCAGGAAAGGAGATAGACGAAGAAGTCCAGAACATTAAGCCTCCTTCACTAAAAACAGCTATTTCAAGGCCATCTTCATGGTTTTGAAAAAAATGAAGTAACGACCAATCTGATAAAACATTTGGATTATTGGACAAATGAAATGAGACTGAGTCAATCAGTTGATGAATTCTGCGCTCTTTATTCTCAAAAACACGATAAACACGGGCGACTTCCTTATCATGACTATTTCCCTTAAAAAGAAACAGTTCACAAATCAGCAAGACCAGTAGTATTGGAATCGCAATGAAGAGATAAATATTTCTTTTACCGATTTGTTTCATGATCATTATTCATGATGATAGGATTCATTTTTGATTATTGTCATTGCCCGATAGACTTGTTCAACAAAAATGAGGCGCACCATCTGATGTGAGAAAGTCAGCTGAGACAAGGAGATCTTAAAATCGGCTCTTTGATAAACCATTTTAGAAAATCCGTAGGGGCCACCAATCAGAAAGACGATTTGGCGTATCCCTGCAATCATTTTTTTTTCTAACCATTTCGATAATTCCAAAGATGAGAATTCGGTACCGTGTTCATCCAGCAAAATCATATAGTCACCTGGAATAATCTGATTAAGAATTAATTGACCTTCTTTTTCTTTCTGAAGTTCGACAGAGAGCGTATTGCGGTTTTTAAGATCCGGAATTACCTTTGTTTCAAATTGGATATAGAAAGAGAGTCTTTTCACATAGTCGTCTATCCCCTCCTTCATATATTTCTTGTCTGTATTCCCTATTGTAAGCAAAAGTATTTTCATCTGAATACAATATTAAGTGAGATAAAGGTGGCATCCAATTTTTTAACCCACTTTTTTAATTGCTTCCACATTAAAAAATAAAACTGTACCTTTATAATCGTTTAATTATCCTCCTGGCGGTCTCAATAAATTTGCACGGTTCTTGCTGAGGGGTATCTATAAAATATCATTGGAATGAAACAGAAATCGACATTTGTCATCTTCTTTGCACTTTGGCTATTAGTCATTCCTTGTTTTTCTTTTGGTCAAATTCCTCCTCAGATTATTACCGGGCTTAAAGTGGGAGATGCAAAAATAGTAGCGAACCATTTTTATGAAAATATTGAATTAGTTGTCATAGACCGTGAATTAGTCTGCTCACAGGCCCAGGGAGAACAAATTCTCAAGGAGTTTTTTGCATTCAATAAACCCATTGATTTCAAAATAACTCATGAGGGAAGCGCTAATTCGTCCTATGCCATAGGAATTATGCATACACTGAACGGCAATTACAGGGTCTACTTTCTTCTGAAATCCAAAGGTGGCAAAGCTCAGATTGTTCAATTAAGGATTGAAAAGGATTAATTTATAACCTTTAATCGGCTCTTAATGTCAATATGGATATCGTTTAAACAATTTTTCGCTAATCGCTTTAATGTCTTCAGTCAGAAAGCGAAATTAATAAAGCTTCCATTTTTTGACGGGCTCCCTCTTTATGATGTTGCACTTTTTTTTTGGAAAGGAATTGTAGATGGAGCGATTTCAACAAGAGCTTCTGCAATTGCCTTTAATTTTATTCTGGCAATTTTTCCTGCAATCATTTTTGTCTTCACGTTGATTCCCTATATTCCTATTACTCATTTTCAGCAACAATTATTGACGTTGCTTCAAAGCATTCTTCCACAAAATGCATTTTTGGCTATTGAAGGGACCATTGAGAATATTGTCACCCAACCTCGTGGAGGATTACTCTCCTTTGGATTTCTGGCTGCATTTTTCTTCTCCACCAATGGAATTGTCTCGGTGATCACAGCATTTAATGGAACGATTCATGCCATTGAAACACGTTCATGGATAAATCAGCGGTTGGTAGCCTTAGTCCTAGCAGTTATTCTGACGTCCCTCACAACATTCAGTGTAGCCTTAATTACACTAAGTCAAACTTTAACAAAGTTTCTGGTGAAGAATGGATATTTGCATTCAAATTTAACCTACGATCTTCTACTTGGCGGTAAATGGCTGATAATATGTGCATTATTCTTTTTTAGCTACGCCTTTCTCTTCTACCTTGCACCTGCCCGAAAAACTAAGTTTCGATTTATTTCAGCCGGAGGAACGCTGGCTACTATTCTTACGATCATTACAAGTATCGGGTTCTCCTATTACATTAATCATTTTGGTCAGTACAACACCTTGTATGGTTCAATCGGCACTCTGGTTGTTGTAATGCTTTCATTCTATTTCAATTCTCTGATTCTATTAATCGGATTCGAATTAAATGTTAGTATCTGGCGTGCACGCCGAAACAATTCAGAGAAGGTTTTCGAAAAGTAATTAAGGCTAAATTATTTTACCTATTTATCAAATTATCAGTTAGTCTGGTTCTAATAAGCCATTTTTTCAGGAAGTATCCATCCATCCATTTGCTTACTTTTTAGATCCTCAAGTGCTCTCTTCGCCAGTTTTAAAGATTCGTAACCAATACCAACTCGAAATGGCTTAGATTTACCAATAATAGTAGCTACATATCCATTGTTACTTAGTCGCCTGACTCCGGCTAAAGCATCAGAGTTATTACTGTATGATCCGAGTATAAGATAATAGTTGACTGCCAATGTATTCTCCTTCTTTACAATTTTGTTTTCCTGTGCGCGTAAACCAGTTTCTTGTATTGAACGGTAACCTTTTGTGGCATCAGGCTTTCCGGAGGAAAAATCCCCCTTCTCTTGTTTGACTGGTTCACCTCTTAAAAATCCCGGAATAAAGATTTCTGTTCTTCTGTTTTCGCGATGCTCAGTCGGAGTACATTTATGATCCGCTGTACTCTTGTAAATCAGGCGGGATTTGCCATATCCGACCGCTTTGATCTTTGAGGGATCAATTCCTTTAGAGACTATATAATCAACAGCTGACTGGGCACGCTTTTGCGATAGTTTCTGATTATAGGGCACAGTACCCCTTTCATCGGTATGCGAACTTAATTCTACTTTCATTTCGGGGTTTGCTTTCATTAGTGCCACAAGCTGATCAAGCTCGGTACCCGATTCTGGCAAAATATCCCATTTGTCAAAATCGTAATAAATGTTCTTCAATATAATCTTCTCATTTACCATCATATCAAGAAATATAGTGTCCCTCAGAACTGTACCTCGCTTAGGTTTACCAATCACTATTAATTTATGATTGTCTTTATATCCAAAGGCGGAAGCCTTGACGTCACAGGTAGAATTCTTTTTAAACTGATGCGAGACCAAACCATCCATGCCTGTTTTTACGCTTTCAATTTTACAGAAATCAACTTGCGCCCCAGATATTGGTTTCCAGGTTTTTGCATCCAATATCAATACTTCGAATAAATGTTCAAGGTAATTATCAAAAGTCAGTTTATAGATATCGTCATTCCCGGTACCTGGCCGATTTGAGGTCATATAGCCATAGTCAACGAAATCAGGTAACGCCATTGCAAAATCATCATAAGTGCTGTTAATGGGAACCGGAAAATGAACAATTTCACTCGTTGGATCATTCAGTCTCTTATAGAACAGATCGAATCCCCCTACCGAATTATGGCCTGTAGATGCAAAAATTAAAAATCTTCCGGGGAAACTACTACCGGTAAGGAAGGGGAACTCCTCTTTTTCACTTGTATTGATTTGAGAACCAAGATTTACAGGCTCACTCCATTTTTGATTCTTCCGCACCGAAAAGTACAGATCAGTAGCACCGAACCCTCCCGGCATATCGCTTGCAAAAAACAAGGTGTCTCCTGATTCGTTTATTGCCGGATGTCCTACCGAGTAATTGGAGTTATTGAATGGGAACTCTTCAGAAATATTCCATTTACCTCCCGACCTCTTTGCAATTATAATCCGAAGTTTGATATCTTCATTTCTAAATGGCTTATATTCAACGGACGGATCAACATAATTCGACTGGGTTAAAAATAATTCGCCCGTTTTAGCGCACCACGACACAGGGCCGGCATGAAACCGGGTAAAAAACTCCTCTATTATCTTACGTCCACTTTTTACATTGCCTAAATCGTCGATTCCAGCTTTATAAAGCGTATAAAATCCATTTGTCCGCAGTTCATCATCCGACTTATTAATTAGTTCATCACGGTAAGAGGAGAAATAGATTGTATCATCAATGATCGTAGGACCAAAATCACTCCGAATCGTATTGGTTCTTATTTCAGACATTTTTACGGATGAAAAGTCGAATAAATCTGTTTTTGCTGACTGAGCATTTCCGGTAAAACAGGAAATCAGTATAAAGGGAAGGACGAATGGCCGTTTCATAGCTTATCTTAGTTTAAAAGATTAGAAATAACGAGGAGAAACAAATCTTCTTCTGGTAAATGCAATCTCATAAGAGATCATCAATTCATGTGTACCCTGATGATAATATCTCAGGTCAGTTAAGGTAAAATCATATGCATAACCAATCCTGAGCTTATTATCTATAACCCATTGAGCAATCGCACCAATTGCGTCTCCCGAACGATAAATTGCTCCAATCCAAAACTTTTCTGCCAATAAGAAATTAGTTGAAATATCGAATTGGAATGGACTTCCCACTGCAGCTTTGGTCATAAACGTTGGCTTAAACTTTATATTATCTGATAAATTAAATACTATACCCCCAATAACGTAATACTCTCTGATTTCAGACATGTTGGAGAAAGTTGACGTGTTTGCCTTAAAACTATTTTGAAATAGCTTAGGTACAGAGAAACTTAAATAATACTTTGGAGAAGACAAAAACAACCCCATTCCAGCATTTGGCATAAATTTGTTTTCAATTACACCTAATAATACCGGATCGGGAACATTGGACTGAAATGGCTGTAAACTTGCCAGGTTATTATTGTAGTTTGTGAATCCTCCATTTATACCAAAACGCAGAGAAGTATTTTTACTCAACATAACACAATATGAGTAATCCAGATTAAACATGACACGACGTTCGGGACCTAACTGATCAAGTAAAATATCACATCCGACTCCTACATTCTGAGAGATCACAGGTGTTTGAAATGAAAACGTCTGAGTCGAGGGGTGACCCGTAATTCCCACCCACTGTTCCCGGTCCAATGCAGTAAAACCCATTGTTTTCCAACTGCCGACATAGGCAGGATTTACGGTCTGCATATTAAATATATATTGGGAATAAATCGGATCCTGCTGACCAACAGCATAATATGGTCCGGTTACTATTAGCAATGCCAGCATTGCTTTTCTTATTTTATCCAGGATTTTCATTTTGGCCGTTTTCATTTATTTACCTAATTTATAAAGAGCATATTGCGTGAATATGGATTGTTTTTATCTGGCTAGAAAGACGAACCCGGTAAGAACTTTCCCATTACCTAGTTTAAGTATGTAATAGTAGGTACCAACAGGTAATTCACTCCCCATGAAATTCAAGCTATTCTCCGAACGACCATTCCAGAACGCCTTTTCTTTACTTCCCCAATAGTCAATGTTGCCATAATGGTCTCTTTTGAACAACAAATTTCCGTTACGATTAAATATCTCAATTTGAGCATTTGTGTAATTATACAAGCAACTGATCTCAAAATAGTCATTAATACCATCACCATTAGGGGTAAATACATTAGGTACAGAAATGACACAGGCTTGGTCCTCTGAAATTACAATTTGCACATCTACTTTAGTGGATATTGTCATCATGCAACCATTCACATCCACTACACTAACGGAATAAGTACCACTTTGAAGGTCTGTAATATTCTCTGAATCTGCTGTAAAACCTCCCGGCCCACTCCATTGGTAGGTAAATGGGGCTGTGCCTCCTGTAACATCAAGATTAATGGATCCCAGCTTCACTCCCAAGATGACAGTTTGGTCAATACTCATTGTTTGAATAACAGCTTTTGGAGTTACTGTCAGATTCAAAAGAGCATCAGACTCTTCTACTGTTACCGAGGCCGTTTTGACTGCTCCATTGGAATCTGTGACTTTAACATTGTATGTGCCTCCGGCCAAAGCTGTTAAATCTTTGGACGTAGCAATAAATGAACCTGGGCCTGTCCATTGATAGACATACGGAGCTATGCCCCCATTAACTGTTAATTCAATGGTTCCATCTTTGCTACCTGTGCAAGTAACTGCCTTAGAAGTAGTTTCAAGATTAATCGTTGTAACGGTAATGATAGAGGTTGAACTACCGCAAAGTCCTCCCTGATCACATACGGTAACACAAATACTGTCCTTACCATTGTAATTTAAAGCCGGAGTATATACAATACATACATTCTTGCCATCAGTTGAGATCATTGGTATATCAACTGTTCCATTTTTCGGATTGCTGCAAATGGATGCGGTGAATGTGTCACCTACATCAGGATCTGAAATGGGAGAACAGATTGTAACCGGGTTATTATCCGAAGCATTTACATCTGGCAAATTTATAACCGGTGGATGATTGACATGAGTGACTATTACAATGATGATAGCAATGTTCGAGGTTGTACCTGAATTATCATTTACGGTGTAATATACTGGAGTTGAAATGCCGTAGAAATCAGCTATCGGCGTAAATGTCACTACGCCTGAACCATTCACAGAGTAGGTCCCTTGCCCGGGTACCGTAAATGATGTTTGAATACCAGGAATTGATGGATTTAAATCGACTGTCCCAACATCAATTGTACCATCCAAATCATAGTCATTTGAAGTTACTGATATATGCAGAGGAGTATTTTGCAGGGTAGTAACGGTATCATTTACTGCAATCGGAATACAATTAGGTTTTGTGGTGATCAAAACATTCGCTGAAGTTCCAGAAACACATCCTACCGCATTGATGACGGTGAAATTATAAGTCCCTGATGCAAGTAATGAAATCGTCGTGCTCGTTCCTGAACCCGTAATGGCTCCTGGATTAATTGTCCATGCCCCGGAAGGTAAACCACTCAGAACCACACTTCCGGTCGCAAGAGTACACGTTGGCTGCGTGATTGCACCAACGACTGGGGCAGTGGGAGTTCCAGGTTGAGCGTTGATTGTTACAGAAGCTGAGGCCGCTGAAATACAGCCTTCAGCATTGGTTACGGTGAAATTATAAGTCCCTGATCCAGGTAATGAAATCGTCGTGCTCGTTCCTGAACCCGCAATGGCTCCCGGATTAATTGTCCATGCCCCGGAAGGTAAACCACTCAGAACCACACTTCCGGTCGCAAGAGTACACGTTGGCTGCGTGATTGCACCAACGACTGGGGCTGAAGGATTATCATGTACAATTAATGTGTATGTAGCAAATGCTGCTGCGCATGGTGGGCCCAAAGGATTATTAGTCGTAACAGTAATTGTTACAATATTTCCGGCATCACTTGCTGCAGGAATGTAAGTAATTTCAAATGGGGAAATACTTGTTGAAGAAGGATTTACCGAGCCGGCTCCGTTTTCAGCAATAGTAACAGCTGTTGCGTTACCACCAAATGTATTTCCACTTAAAATTATGGGGATTGAGCTGCAAGTGCTGCCATTAATACTGCCAAGTACCAGCGTTGGTCCGTTTACGCATCCGCAAGATACCTGGAAAATACTTCCCATTGTGATGCATCCTGATGCATTCCTGACGGAAATTCGATGGCTTCCATTTGCTATGCCTGCAAATGTAATTCCAGACTGATACGGCCCACCATCTAAACTATAGACAATACCCACTCCGGTAGGGTTTGTGACTGTAATCACAGCCTTCCCAAATCCAAGAGAACAATCAATAGTTTGGGCAGGATTTGCTGGCACAGGATTGACAAGTACCGTGTAATCGGTCACTGGACCCGTACATCCCGAAGCCGTTGGAGTAATGGCATAAGTAACAATACCCTGGGTGGTTCCAGTGGTGGTGATTGTCTGAACAGGAATAATCCCGGTACCGCTTGCCGTGAAGCCTATGACACCTGCTGTCGCGGTTGCAGTCCATGTAAAGGTGGTACCAGCAATGTTAGAAGTCAGCGTGACAAGGGTCGTACTGCCACCCGAACAGATCGTCTGGGTAAGCGACGTATTGGTGACTGTAGGTGTCGGATTGACAAGTACCGTGTAATCGGTCACTGGTCCCGTACATCCCGAAGCCGTTGGAGTAATGGCATAAGTAACAGTACCCTGGGTGGTTCCAGTGGTGGTGATTGTCTGAACAGGAATAGTCCCGGTACCGCTTGCCGTGAAGCCCGTAACACCTGCTGTCGCGGTTGTAGTCCATGTAAAGGTGGTACCAGCAATGTTAGAAGTCAGCGTGACAAGGGTCGTACTGCCACCCGAACAGATCGTCTGGGTAAGCGGGATATTGGTGACTGTAGGTGTCGGATTGATAAGGACCGTGTAATCGGTCACTGGACCCGTACATCCCGAAGCCGTTGGAGTAATGGCATAAGTAACAGTACCCTGGGTGGTTCCAGTGGTGGTGATTGTCTGAACAGGAATAATCCCGGTACCGCTTGCCGTGAAGCCTATGACACCTGCTGTCGCGGTTGCAGTCCATGTAAAGGTGGTACCGGCAATGTTAGAAGTCAGCGTGACAAGGGTCGTACTGCCACCCGAACAGATCGTCTGGGTAAGCGGCGTATTGGTGACTGTAGGATTAGTACATTCAAAGGTTATCGTGGCTGTTCCTGTATTGTTGGATTCTTTTCCTGCATTGTCAATGGCCACGAAATTGATCGTCACTGTGGGTGTTCCGTTCACCGGATCGACTGCAATGGTCTGGGTCGGATTGCCTGATCCGTCGGTTGTGACTGTTACGCCACCAGGAGGGAATGTCCCTGATGTATAGGTTGTCCCGTTGATGGTTATGCTATTGACATTGGTCGGGAAGCTGGTAATGCGGATACCAGTTACCATTCCGTCTGGATCGCTGCTTAATGTGGTATTGGTAAATGCACTGGCAGGAATAGTTGCGCTGTTGGTCCCGCCAGGATTGGTCAGCGTGGCAGTACCACTTCCTGCCGTGGGCAGCTGCTCAATCCCGAAGTTGGCATTGGCAATACCCGTTGTGGTAGCGGTGACACTTAATATACTGTTGGCCGTTCCGTCGCTTCCTGCTCCGGCACCAACATACTCCCCTGTGCTCACCCAGCCTGATGGAAGGGTTGCTGAAGTAAGCGAATTACCGGCCGTCTGAAGCGTCGCGGTCAGGATAACTGTGTAAGTTGTATTAGCCTGTACGCCATCGGCAGTGGCAAAACTGTAAACTCCTCCCGAACTGACCGGTACACTGGCCACAATATTACCCGAACCATTCACCAGGTTGGCATATAAACCTCCTGTATTTGTACCAGTTCCGTTGACTATACCGTCTGTCATCCCATTGGCATCATCAAATACATTACCAACGATAAAAAGGTCGGTGAACGTAATCGCTGCAGTTCCCGTATTGGTTGATTCCTTTCCTGCATTGTCAATGGCCACGAAATTGATCAACACTGTGAGTGTTCCGTTCACCGGATCAACTGCAATGGTCTGGGTGGGATTGCCTGATCCGTCGGTTGTGACTGTTACGCCACCAGGAGGGAATGTCCCCGATGTATAGGTTGTCCCGTTGATGGTTATGCTATTGACATTGGTCGGGAAGCTGGTAATGCGGATACTAGTTACCGTTCCGTCTGGATCGCTGCTTAATGTGGTATTGGTAAATGCACTGGCAGGAACAGTTGCGCTGTTGGTCCCGCCAGGATTGGTCAGCGTAGCAATACCACTGCCTGCCGTGGGCAGCCGCTCAATACCAAAGTTGGCATTGGCAACACCCGTTGTTGTGGTGGTGACGCTTAATATGCTGTTGGCCAGTCCGTCGCTTCCGGCACCGGTACCAACATACTCACCTGTGCTCACCCAGCCTGATTGAAGGGTCGCTGAAGTAAGCGAATTACCGGCCGTCTGAAGATCCATGGTCAGGATCACATTATAGGTTGTATTGGGTAGCACTCCATCAGCAGAATTAAAGCTGAAAATACCACCTCCATTTACCGGAACACTAACAATGACATTGCCAGAACCATTCACCAGGTTGGCAAATAAACCGCCAGCATTTGTACCCGTTCCATTTACTAAACCATCGGTCATGCCATTGGCATCATCATATACATTACCGTAAACACCCAAAATATTTGGAGCGTCGGTATCCGTGGCACTATTGTTGCTCGTATTAGGATCATAGATCCCAACAGGAGGGGTGACTGTGACAGTGTTACTAAGGGGGTTTGTGAATCCGGATGGGATCGCCAAGACTACAGTATATGTAATTGTACTGTTTAAAGGCATATCGACCTTATCGCTAATATCCGAGGCGGACGGACCTGGGGTATAACCCGTGGCCCCGCCAGTGGCTGTGGCGGTATAGCTCCATGTTGTACCTAAAGGAACTGCATCTGCAACAGTGGCCCCTATCACATTGTTTGGACCTGCATTGGTAACTAAAATTTTATATGTGGTATTAGTACCTGGTGTATAGGTGGAGCTGTTGTCGGTCTTGGTGACCTGAAGGTCGGCACAAAGCGGTACTGTAACATTAAAGGAACAGGTAGTAACATATGTTCCATTCTTCAACGTATAGGTAACCAAAGTTACACCTGGACCAAAAGTATAAGTACCAATGAATCCTGTTCCAGATGCGGTAGTCGCACCTGTCATAGTCCAAGTTAATGAAGACGATGCACTGCAGCCATCTGTAATTATAGGATTGGGTATTGCAATTGATAAATCACAATTTCCGGTGGTATTCGTGGTTATGATATCCGAAGGACAATTTAGGGTTGGATTGGTGTAGGTGTCTACATTGACCGCATTACTCTTGGGGGAGGTGCAGTTGGTGATCGCGTTGGTCCCGATCACATAATAACCCGTCCCTGCGGCAAGACCCGTCCAGCTAAGGGCTGACCCTCCAGCCTGGGCTGGGGGGACGGCAACATCGCTCCCGGTATACAGCAGATAATTGACCCCACTCACCGAGGTGGTGGCCGTTACGGTCCCGTTCCCGCCAGGGGTGGTGCAGATCGTACTCCCGCTGACCGATAAGGCCGCCGGATTGGTGTAGGTGTCTACATTGACCGCATTACTCTTGGGGGAGGTGCAGTTGGTGATCGCGTTGGTCCCGATCACATAATAACCCGTCCCTGCGGCAAGACCCGTCCAGCTAAGGGCTG
>Ga0118677_10008962_pt1 | contig 15833 bp, 15 predicted proteins | sample AliMusrvi5mmetaG_FD_86154 | JGI IMG/M metagenome (GOLD analysis project Ga0118677, IMG submission 86154) | reverse complement strand
GGGTTGACGGCTGGCTGGGGCAGGGCCTGGCGCTCATTTTCTGGCGCTCATTTTCTGGCCTCGACGCAGCCCTGGCCCGCGCTGTCTGCCCGCTGTAGGGGCTCGCGGCCTGCGGCGAAAGGGGCTCGCAGTGGTTGGGCGTCTCCCTGCGCACTTTCGCAGAGAGCAGATGCTCCAATCGGTAAAAGGTTTGGCGTTGTTCCTGGCGGCGGGGCACGCTGCCTCGCTGCGGGTCAACGTCTTGGAGTCAACACCCTGGAGTCAACGCCTTGGGGCCAAAGCTTTTTAGGACCAACGTCGTTTCGGGGCAACGCTATTCCGGGGCAACGTCTTTCGGGGCGCGGCCCTAGGCCAGCTCTTCGCGCATGGCCTGGCGGTAGTTGTGGCTGTGGTGCCTGGCCAGCTCGCCAAAGTGCGCGCCGAACCAGTCGTCGAACTCCATGTCGCAGTTGTACTTGGGGCCAAAGCGCAGCACCGTGCGCAGGGTCCAGAAGTCGCCCGTGCCGAGCAGCAGCCGCAGCTTCACGGCGTCCTTGGGCGTGATGACCACGTGCGCGCCGTCTGCGGCCTCGCGGATGCGCGTCACGTCGGCCTGGCGAAAGCCGTGGTGGTCGTTGAAGTCCAGCACCTGCCGAGGCTCGCAGCCCAGGAGCTTGGCCGCCGTGGCTGCGGCCTGGTCCGGGTCGGCGATGCCGCTGGCCACGATGTAGTCCTGGCCGCCCAGGTCCACGGCCCGGGCCGAGCCGTCCAGCCGGGCCAGGCCGCGCGGCTTCAGGGCAAAGGTGAAGATGGGCTTGCCATAGGGGCGCAGGCGCTCATCTATGGCCTGGGACAAGCCGGGCTGCCTTCCCGGCACCACCTTGATCAGAAAGGCCGAGGCCCTGACCAGGGCGCTTGCGCCCTCACGCCAGGAACCCAGGGGCTGCACGCGGTTCCAGCCCGCCATGAGGTCGTGCGGAGTCAGCAGCACCAGGTCGATGTCCCTGGCCACGGCCAGGTGCTGGAAGCCGTCGTCCAGGAGCACGAAGTCCGGGTCGAAGCGGGCGCAGGCCCAGGCCCCGGAGCGCGCGCGTTTGGGGTCGACCACGATGCGCGCCAGGCGGTGGGTCTTGGCCAGCATCAGGGGCTCGTCCCCGGCCTGGGCCGGGCTTGCGCCGGGGGTCACCAGCAGGGGCAGCCGCCTGGGCCGGGAGCGGTAGCCCCGGGTGAGCACCACGCCGTGCTCCTCGCGCTTGCCCGCCCAGCGCAGCAGGTGCCCGCAGAGCGGGGTCTTGCCGCTGCCGCCCCAGCCGATGTTGCCCACGCTGACGCAGGGGCAGGGCGGCCGCCACGAGCGCAGGGTGCCGCGCGCATACAGCCAGCAGCGCAGGCGCATGAGCTGGGCGTACAGCGCGGCCAGAGGGCGCAGGAAATGCCGGAGACGGTGTTGCAGGGCGGGGATGTTCGGCATAAAGGAGTGCGCGGGCCGCCCCCCACCGATGGAGGAGAGCGGCCCGCGCCGGTTTTGGCTAGTCGCGGCTGGAGCCGAAGAGGCGCAGCAGCATCAGGAACAGGTTCAGGAAGTCCAGGTACAGGGTCAGCGCGCCCAGGATGGTGCCCCGGCGGATGGCCGTGCCGTCGCCCAGCGGCATGGCTTCGCCCATGTACTTGAGCTTCTGGGTGTCGTACGCGGTGAGCCCCACGAACACGAACACGCCGATGAGCGAGATGGCGTAGCTCAAGGCCGAGCTTTTGACGAACATGTTCACCACCGAGGCCAAAACGATGCCGATGAGGCCCATGAACATGAAGCTGCCCAGGCTCGTCAGGTCGCGCTTGGTGACCATGCCGTAGATGCTCATGGCGCCGAACATGCCCGCCGTGACCACGAAGGCCTGGAAGATGCTGGCCATGCTGTACACGAAGAAGATGGACGAGAGCGTGAGCCCGGTGAGCGCGCTGTAGGCCAAAAACATCAGCGTGGCTGCGGAGCCGGAGAGCTTGTTGATGGCGGCGGACAGGCCGATGACCAGGCCGAGCTGCAGCACCACCAGCACGATCATCAAAATGGGGTTGCTGAGCACGGTCGTGCCGAGCGGGCTGTTGGCCGTGAACCAGGCCGTGGCCGCAGTGAGCAGCATGCCCGTGCTCATCCAGCCGTAGATGCCGCGCATGAAGGCGTTGATGGTCTCGGCTTTGGAGACGCTGGCCTGCGCGCCGGGATAGGAAGGATAGCCTGCCATGTTGAGTTCCTCCTGCAAGGAATGCGTTCGTGATTCAGGGGGCGGGTGCGAGTCCGCCATAACCTCTGCAAGATAAGCCCTGCCAGGGGCTTTGGCAAGGGGCCGGGCGCTGGTCCGTTCCGGACGGTTTTTGGCTTGGTTCGCGCTGGTGCGCAACGGTTCGCTCCGGTGTGCGCCGGTTCGTCAGGCCCGGTCAGGCCAGCCCGGTCAGGCCAGCCCGGTCAGGCCAGCCCGGTCAGGCCAGGACGTTCAGGACCGGCGCTTCCAGGCCGCCAGCGCGGCGGACTTGGGCTCGGTCCAGCCGAGCGGGGTCTGCCGGGCCGGGGTCACGCTGATTTCCGTCACGATTTCCGCCTCGCCTTTGCCCTGGCGCACCAGCATGATGACCGGGCGTCCGGCCTCGGCCCCCTCTGCGGACTGGGTCCGGGCCTTGGGCGAGTATGACGCGGCAAAGGCGCACGCGTCGGCCAGCACGTCGGCGGGCCAATTGTGCGGGCTCTGGCCGGGGTGCACGCCTGCGGCCGGTTCGTACTGCCGCCCCAGGGCCATGGGGCCGGGCAGGTCGCGCAGGCGCAGCAGGATGTCCGTGGGCCGTCGTGCGGTCTCCAGGGCGGCGTTGTCGTGCTGGTTGCGGCCGATGGACAGCCAGTAACCCCCGGCCCAGTATTGCCGCCCCAGGTGCGAGAGGCTGAAGTCCCGCGAGGCGGGCTCGGCCAGGTTCTTCAGGATGGGCAGGTAGCGCGCGGCGGGCTCGGCCTCGGCCAGGTTGCAGCCCCCGCCGGGCGTGGGAATGGTGGTGATGCCGAAATGCGCGGCCAGGGCCAGCTGGTCCTTGCGTCCCCGGCCCCAGATGCCCGGCAGCCGCGAGCGGTCCACCAGCCCGGACTCCTCCATGGGCGTGGGGCCCAGCTTCTGGGCCGAGAGCGGGCGCAGCAGCAGCTCCTTCACGCCCGCATCCTTGCGGATGAGGTTCAGGGTGTCGGCCCGCTGGCTCATGGGCCGCTGGCCCAGCACCTCGCCGCTGACGAGGAAGCTCGCGCCGTACTTGGGCAAGAGCGTCTTGGCGTGGGTCAGCATGAGGATCTTGCAGTCCACGCAGGGGTTCAGGTGCTTGCCGTAGCCGTGGGCCGGGCGCACGAGCATGTCCAGGTACTCCCGGCGGACGTCCACGTTCACGGCCTCGATGCCGTATTCCTCGCGCCAGTGGCCGAGGAGCTGCGGCTTGCCGAAAAACGGGCTGACGTAGTGCAGGCCCAGCACGCGCAGGCCCTGCTCCTGCAAAACCTTGATGGCGAGCAGGCTGTCCAGCCCGCCGGAGAGCAGGGCCAGGGCGTGGTACTTGGGTTCGGGCGCGTTCGGCGTGGTGTCTGGTGGAGCGTCGTGCATGGGCGCGCTCTTACGTCAGGCCCGCGCCAAGGGCAAGAGGCGGATTCTGGCCGGACCGGGCCGAATCTTGGCCGGGCCCGGCAAGCCGGGGAGCGCGGCTAAGAGGTCCGGCCCCTGGCGGGGGGTGTTCCAGGGGCCGGGGTGTTTGCGGGCCGGGTGTTTGCAGGCCGGAGGCTAGCGCGCCACCAGCACCGAGCACGGGGCCTGGGCCACCACCCGGCTGGCCACGCTGCCCATGCGCAGGCCTGTCTTGCCCTTCTTGCTGCGCGTGCCCATGACGATGAGGTCGAAGTGGCCCTTCTCTGCCACGTCGACGATGATGTCCTCGGGCGATACTCCGGCCTCGCTCAGGAGCTTGGGCTTGACCCCGGCGGCCTTGGCCATGGCCTCGGCGGCGCCCAGGGCCTTCAGGGCGCGTTCGCGCAGGCGGTCCGAGGCCTCGGCCCCGAAGATGCTCTCCATGTCCTGGAAGTTTTCGGCAACGGCCAGCAGGGAGAGCTCTGCGCCCTCCTTCTTGGCCATTTCCGCAGCCTTGGCCACCGCGATGTGGACGGAATCGGACGGGTCGACGGCGACGAGAATCTTCATGTGAACCCCCTTGTGATGGCGTTGTGACCTATGTCTTCCTCCCCCGGACATCGGGGTCGGATCGGGCCGCGTTCGGATCAGAAGCAGGTCGGGAGCCGCTGGCTGGTGCAGTGGAGGAGCGTGCGGCAGAGGGCGCAGGTATTATTCCATCCCACTTAAGTAGATATTGTGAAATTGGTCACAAGTCAAGGGGCGCGGGGACAAAAATGTATGTCTTTGGCCGTGGAGCACGGAATGGCGGGTTTCAACGATTCGAGGCCAGCGCCCCTGGACCGGGGTCAGAAGACGCGGGGCGGGAGGTCAGGGCCCGAAGGTCAGGGTCAATACGTTGGCGTTGCCCCGGCGCTCGTAGGCGGCCTGGGCCAGGGTGCGCAGCAGAAACAGGCCCATGCCGCCGAGCTCGCGCTCGTCCAGCCCGGCTTCGAGGTTGGCCTCAAGCTGGGCCTCCAGGTCGTCAAACGAAGCCTCCGCCTGGCCCTCCTCCAAGCTCTCCGCCAAACCGTCCACCAGGCCCTCCGTCAAGCCGTCCGCCAGGCCGCCAGCCTGGGCGGGCCTGGTCGGGGCCAGGGGGTCAAAGGCCAGGCCCCAGTCCGTCAGGGTCAGGCTGAGACGGCCCGGCAAGGCGGCCTCAGGGCGCGGATTGTCCTGTCTGGAGGAAAACAGGGCCTGCCTGGAGGAAAGCAGGGCCAGCTCCACGTCGCCCAGTTGGCCGGGGTAGGCGTGGTGGAAGACGTTCATGAGCATCTCCTCCAGCACCAGGTCCAGGCGCTGCACGGCCTCCTGACCCAGCCCTGCCCGCTCGGCCCAGGCCAGGGCCAGCTCGCGAAAGCGCGGCAGGCTCTCCAGGTGGGCGGGCAGGCGCAGGCGGTCCAGGCTTGCGCTGGAGTCCGGTCCGCCGCCAACTGCGGTGCGCGCGGGCGGGCCTGTGGCCTGTTCGTCGGCCTGTTCGGCGTCGTGTTCAGTCAAGGCCGGTCCCTGTCAGCTCCGGGCCAGGGCCTCGACCCGCGTGGCGTACACCGGCAAAAGCTTGGCGAAGCCGGACACGGTGAAGACCTCGGCCACGATGCCCGTGAGCCCGCAGAAGGCCAGGTCGCCGCCGACGGCTTTGAGCTTCTTGGCTGCGGCCAGGATGCTGCGCAGGCCGGCGCTGCTGATGTACTCCAGCGCGCTCAGGTCGACCACGATGCGCGTGTCCCCGGCGTCCAGGCGGGCCAGGCACTCGGTCTCAAAGCCCTGGGAGGTGAGGGCGTCCATGCGCCCGGCGACCGATAGCACGTAGAACGCGCCCTGCTTGCATCCTGTGCACTCCATCTGTTTCCTCCTGCGGACCTGGGGCCGCGTGGTTTCAGGTTGTGTCCGGGCCGGGCCGTGTCCTGTTCTCCGTCGTGCTGTCGTCCGTCGAGCTGTTGTCCGTCGCCGCGCCATTGGCCGTGTCCGGGCCGTTGGCCGTGCTCGGGCCGTTGTAGCGCAGCACCAGCATGGTGATGTCGTCGGACTGCTCGGCCCCGCTGGCAAAGGCGTGCACGTCCGCAGCCAAGGCCTGGCAGGCGGCGCGCACGTCCAGCCCGTCGTGCTCCGCCAGGTGCTCCAGCAGCCTCGCCTCGCCGTACAGCTCCTGGACCGGGTTCATGGCCTCGGTGACGCCGTCGGTGTAGAGCGCCAGCGCGTCGCCGGGGTTCAGGGTCAGGGTGTCCGTGGTGAAGGCGATCCCGGTCATGGCCCCGGCCACGGGGTCGCCGTGGGTGGGCAGATACTCTGGCCTGGCCCCGGCCCGCAACAGCACGGGCGGGTTGTGCCCGGCGCTGGCGTAGTGCACCTCGCCGCTGGCGAAGTCGAGCACCGCACAGAACACGGTGACGAACATGCAGGACTCGTTGTCCTCGGCCAGGCCGTTGTTGGCCCGGGCCAGGATGTGGCCGGGGTTGGGGATGCGCCGCTGGATCTCTCCAAGATTGGCCGCCTCGAGCGGGCTGTGGTGCCGATCGGCCCCGCGCCGCTGGCCCGCGCCCGCCACGGACTCGGCCACGGCCTTGATCAGCGTGCGCGACACGGCCATGTAGAAGGCTGCGGGCACGCCCTTGCCGGAGACGTCGCCGATGAGGAAACAGAAGCAGTCCGGGCCGCAGGGGAAGAAGTCGTAGAAGTCGCCGCCGACCTCGCGCGCCGGGGTCAGGCTGGCGAAGAGGTCGAACTCCGCATGCCGGGGCAGGGGCGGAAAGGTCTTGGGCAAAATGCCCAGCTGGATCTCGCTGGCGATGCGCAGCTCGCTCTGGATGCGTTCGCGGGTGGCCGTGGCCAGGGTCAGGTCGCGGATGTGCTCCTTCAGGGACTCCTGCATGTGGGCAAAGGCCTCGGCCAGCTCAAACACCTCGTCGCGGGAGGCCACCTCGGGCAGGGGCGCGTCCAGGCGCCCCCCGGCCACCTCGCGCGCGGCCAGGCACAGGCGGCGCAGCGGTCTGGTGATGCCCCGGGCGATGACCGCCGTGAGCGCGGCCAAAAGCAGGAAGCCGCCGCCGCCCAGGCCCGCGCTGACCAGGGCCAGGCGGTTCACGTCGGCCAGAAGCTCGTCGCGCGGGGAAAACACCCCCAGCGACCAGCCGGTGCTGGGCAGGGGCGCATAGACCAGAAAGCCCGGCTTGCCCGTGTGCAGGCTTTTGGTCTCCACCAGCTTGGAGCCCCCGCGCACCATGTCCTGGCCGATGCGCCGCAGATCCAGGTCGCCCGCTTCCTCGGCCCGGCTGAAGATGGTTTCGTTGAAGGCCACGCCCGGCTCCGGGTGGGTCACGTAGGTGCCGTTTCTGGTGATGAGCCAGGCGTAGCCGGTTTCGAGCACGTTGACCGAGGACACCAGGCGCTTGAGCCAGTCCAGGGACACGTCCGCCGTGACCACCCCGGCCACGTGGCGACCTTCCCCGTGACCTGCGCCCTGGCCCTGGTAAAAGGGCACGGAGCAGGTGGCCATGAGGGTGTTGCCGCCGCCCTCGTCGAAGTAGGGTTCGCTCCAGATGGTCTGCCCCAGCTCGCGCGGGATCTGGTACCAGTCCATGGCGTGGTAGCGGTAGCCCGGCCCGCCCAGGTTGATGTGCGTTATGCCGAGCGGCGCGCGGAAGGTGTACGGCGCGAAGAACTCCTGCTGCGGGTGTCGGCCAAAGGGCTCGTACGCGGCGGCGGTGCCGAAGATCTCCGGGTTGTCCAGCAGCATCTGGCGCTGGCGGCGCAGGATGCCCTCGTCGGAAAGCCCGTCGTCGCCCAGCTCGTAGGCCAGGCCCAGGGGCACGCGGCTGATGGGCGCGAGCCGGGCCTCGATGCGCTGGACCAGGGCCTGGGCCTGGGTGCGGGCGTTCTGCTCGGCGTTTTTCAGCAGGGCCTCCCGCGCCATGAAGTACGTGGCCGCGCTCATGGCCACGAAGATCAGGCCCACCACCGAGAGCACCAGGGCCGAGAGCCGGAAGGCGATGCCGCGCGTAACCTTCTCCTGATAGATTTGCACAGATCCTTCTGAATCAGGTGGCAACTTGGAAATGCACCCAGCGCCAATAACGGGAGATTAAAATGAAAGCCATTCGCATCCATAGCTTTGGTCCACCCGAAGTCATGAAACTGGAAACGATCCCCGAGCTAGAGATCGGATCGGGTCAGGTGCTGGTGAAAATTAAAGCCGCTGGCGTTAATCCAGTGGACGCTTATATTCAAAGCGGGATGTACCGTCCCGATCTGCCCTTGCCCTATACACCCGGGATTGACGGGGCGGGGACCATTCAGGCGATTGGCCCCGGAGTGAAAAAATTCCACGCCGGACAGCGGGTGTATCTGACTTGGTCCGTTTCGGGTTCTTATGCCGAAGCCGCCTTGTGCGCGGAAGCCCATGTGTTTTCGTTGCCGGAAAAGACATCTTTTGCGCAAGGCGCAGCCATTGGCGTGCCTTATGGCACGGCATTTCGTGCTTTATTTCAACGGGCTCATGCCATGCCCGGTGAATCGGTTTTCATTCATGGCGCCAGCGGAGGCGTAGGACTGGCAGCCGTCCAGATTGCCGTTGCTGCCGGACTACGCGTCATTGGATCGGCTGGATCGAAAACGGCAGTTGAGTTAGTCCGTCGACAAGGAGCGCACGTTGTGGTTAGCCATGGAGATCCGGGATATTTGGACGCCGTGATGAAGTCCACCGAGGGGCAGGGGGTCGATGTGATTCTGGAGATGTTGGCCAATGTCAATTTGGGTAAGGATTTGACGTTGCTGAGAAAAGGGGGGCGCGTAGTGGTGATCGGGAGCCGTGGAAAAGTGGAAATCGATCCGAGAGAAACCATGGGCCGCGATGCAGCGATCCTGGGGATGAGCCTATTCAATATATCTCCGGCTGAACTCGCCAGCGCCCATGCCGCCATTGGCGCAGGGCTGGTGCGGGGAACCCTGAACCCGGTGGTCAGTCGGGAAATGCCGTTGTCTGACGCCGTAGCGGCGCATCACGCCATCATGGAGAGCAGTTCTCTCGGGAAAATCGTTTTGGTTCCTTAATCGGAAGTTAGCGGGGTTGTGATTGCGAAGGCCGTGAGATGGGCTGCTCTCGGATGATATAAATCCGGTCATTGGGCCAGCCATAAGGCGCTCCATTGTAGCCGTCATTATCAAAACGGTTCCGATTGCTCCATTCCCGGAAGGCTGCGTCGTGTGCGGCGGCATCCAGATAGGTCTGTTGCATATAATTGATCACCGCGTCGGGCACTCCGTCGGCCTTCAGGTCGGCCAACTGGCTCGCCTGGAGCCGGTAGACCGTACGGGACGCTTTTAATTTTTTGACGATCTCATCCGCTGGAACGCCGGCTTTAGACATTTCGACGATCTGAGGAACCGTGATGGGATCGGGCCGCGGCGTGCGCAGACTGGCACATCCGTTGCACAACAGGACAGCCAGCATTGAACCCAGGAACGCAAATCTCAGGAGTCGGCATCTAGTCTGATTGGTTGTGGTTACTTTAAAAGGCATCGCGCCACCTTCCTCTCCGTGCGATATTTGAAAGTTTAATTCAGCACTGGAAGAATACAAAATAAGAGGATCGCCAGCTATTGAAAAAACGGAGGTTGTGGATCATGCATAACAAACTGCATGGCGATCCCAAAGTGGGGTGACACCTATTCGGATGTAGCAGCGCTCTATGAGCGCCTCTCCCTGAGTCGGGCAGGAATGCCCAACTTACGTGGCATTACCATGTGTACAAAAAGGGTAGGGCGCGTTCCTTCTGGACACATTCAGACCACGGATGTTTAATGGAGTAAACGCACGCTGATATGGGATGACCTGATTAAGTGACTTATAGCATCGGATGACCGAAAAAGCGCTGTGGGTTACTAATTATCAGGATGAACAGGAGGCAACATGCAGAAACGGATTCTGGGGCGCACGGGCAGGCGCTTATCGGTCATCGGATTTGGAGGGGTCGTCGTGTGTGAAGTGACCCCTGCCCAGGCCGCTGAATATGTCGACCGCGCCATTGAGCGCGGTATTAACTACTTCGATGTGGCTCCCAGTTACGGTAATGCGGAGGAACGTTTAGGCCCGGCTCTCCAGCCCCATCGCAATAACGTGTTTTTGGCCTGCAAGACCCTTCAGCGATTAGCCAAAGATGCCGATGCCGAACTGAATCGTTCGCTAAAACGACTCAAGACCGATCATATTGATCTTTACCAGTTACATGGTGTGTCCTCTCTGGAGGAAGCCGACCAGATCCTGGCACCCGGGGGTGCATTGGAGGCCTTTATTTCTGCGCGGGAACACAAGCTGATTCAGCATATCGGTTTCTCCGCGCATTCGGAAGAGGCCGCCTTACGCCTTCTTGATGCTTTTCCGTTCGATAGCGTGCTTTTACCCATAAACCTGTTCTGTTGGCGCGACGGCAAATTTGGATCTCGTGTTTGTGCGAAAGCGATTGAAAAGGGAGTGGGGATCCTCGCCCTCAAGGCGCTTGCCAAACGCCCGTGGCGCGAGGGAGAGCCGAGGAAGTGGCCGAAGTGCTGGTATGCCCCCATCGATACAGCTTCCGAGGCAAGAGCGGCGCTTTCGTTTACGCTTTCACAACCGGTTACCGCGGCGGTCTGTCCAGGCCACGCCGAATTGCTCTGGCTGGCCTGCGATGCGGTGGATGCCCTCGACGGCAACTCAGTGGAAACTTCGCAAGAGACACCGCTCGATGGAGCGCCGATCTTCAGCACACCGAAATGAGACGATAGGTGCCTGTGTCCTTCATATATGGATTCCGGTCTTACGCGATGATCGGGGCTCCCTCCGCTATCTTGCAAACGCCGGACATTCTGCTATATTCCACAACATCGATTGATCTGACGACGATGATGAACTCTACGCATACTTATCCATATTCGGGTTGCGCGAAACGACGCATATTTGCAGGGCTTTCAATCCTATTGCTGATTTCGCTGTGCCCCGGGGTGCGGGCGCAGGCGGAACCGTCCGGAGCGGAGGTCGGGAAGCCTTCGGTCTTGTTCCTGGGTAACGACTCGCTGCCGCCGATGAACTTCATGCAAGGCGGCAAGCCGGTTGGCATCGTTGTGGATCTTGCCCGGGCCATAGCGGAGCGCATGCCGTCCCATGTGGACATTCAGCTGACGGAGTGGGCGGAAGCTCAGCAGCTCGTACTTGAAGACCGGGCGGACGCCCTGCTTCAGATCAACCCCAGTCCGGAGCGGCTGCAGCTCTATGACTTCTCGGAACCACTGCTGACCTCCGAATTCGCCATCTTCATACCCTCCGAACGGATGGGAATCGCCTGCAAAGACGACCTGCGGGGACTGCGGGTGGGTGTCGAGGCGAAGGGGCTTCCGGTGCTCCTGCTCCGTCAGGACCCGAAGATCGATGTGCGAACCGTCTCGGACATCGTTCAAGGCTTCCGGATGCTGGCGACGGGCGCCGTGGATGCGGTGGTGGCGGATCGCTGGGCGGGGAGCTATGTGTTGGCGGAATACCGGATCGAAGGCCTACGGTCTATCGCGGAACCGATCGAGCGCAGCCATTCGGCGATTGCCGTCAAGAAGGGGAACACGAACCTGCTGTATCAGATCAATGCAGCCCTGGCGGAGATCCGAAGCAACGGAACCTACGACCGGATTGTCGAGGCCTGGCGGCCCAAGGAAGTAGTGTTCAAAACCCGGGAACAGTTGCGCCGGCAAAGCTGGTTGATCGCGGCGATCGCCATGGCATTAGTCGCGGCCCTGGCCAGTGTGGCCGCGCTGGTCTGGGAAGTCCGGCGACGTCGTCGCGCCGAGACGGCGCTGCGCGAGAGCGAAGCTAATTACCGCAACCTGTTTGCGAATATGGCCGAGGAGGTGCATTTCTGGAAACTGGTGCGCGACGAAGCCGGCCAGATCCAGACCTGGCGCCTGGTGGACGCCAACCCGCCCACGCTGAAGACCTGGGGGCGGCGCACAGTCGAAGAAATCAGAGGCAAGACGACAGACGAGATCTTCGGGCCCAGGGCGACGGAGCATTACCTGTCGATTGTGCGGAAGATCATGACCGAGGGCGTGCCGTATTCCTTCGAGGACTACTTCCCCCATCTGGATAGGTACTTTCGGTTTACCAGCGTGCCGTTGGGCGAGTATTTCATCACCACCGGTGCGGACATCACCAGCATCAAGAAAACCGAGGCGGCGCTGCGGGCTTCGTTGAACGAGAAGGAAATATTGCTGAAGGAAGTCCATCACCGCGTGAAGAATAACATGCAGATTCTGGCCAGCCTGGTCAGCCTCCAGGCCGACAACGTGGTCGACCCCGCGACGCGCGACGTCTTCAACGACTTCCGCGATCAGGTGCGCGCCATGGCGCTGGTGCATGAGAACCTCTACCAGTCCGAGACCTTGGCGAGCATTGATTTTGCGGACTATGCGGGGCGGCTGACGACGAGTCTGGCCCGGGCGTACGCTCAACGGGGGGGCGACATTCGGCTCTCGCTCACCGCCGAGCCGGTAACCCTGCCCATCGAGAGTGCCATACCCTGCGGGCTGATCCTGAACGAACTCGTGACCAATGCCTACAAACACGCTTTCCGTGAGCGCGTCTCGGGAGAGATCGTGGTCGGGCTCCATTGCGACCCCTCCGGATGCGTGTGTCTGAGCGTGTGCGACAATGGTGTGGGTCTGCCTCCGGGGATGGATTGGCGACATTCCACCTCGTTGGGACTGCGGCTCGTGCAGATGCTCGCTCGTCAGGTGGAGGGCGAAATCGATCTGTCCACGGAGAAGGGGACGTCATTTCAACTCAAGTTTACGCTCCCTCCGCCCAAGGAACCCGAACGCGAACAACAGGCCTGATGCCTCGATTTGATCGTCGGCCGACCCACTGTTCGTTGCTTTGTCGGAGTCGCCCATGGTATTGGGATGCTGTTGGGGGGATTAATGCTGGGCGCTCAGTGGATATAACCTTAAGGGGCTTAGCGATCCAACTCGACACGCCAATCGTCCGGAAGTTTAATGGGGTTAGCGGATCGGGGTAGGACAGGGACCGACATGGCCTGACATTGATGAGGAGTGTGAATAACGGGGGCCGCAGAGGCGGTGGGGAGGGAGAATGAAGGGCGAGACACTGATTCCGAAGCATGGCGGATTCCGAAATCTGAAGACCTTTCAACTTTCCGAACTGATCTACGACGTGACCGTTCGTTTTTGCGATAAGTACATCGATCGACGCAGTCGGACTCATGACCAAATGGTCCAGGCGGCTCGGAGTGGGCGTCAGAATATTGCCGAAGGAAGCGTGGATTCGGCAACCTCCAAAAAGATAGAACTCAAACTCACTGGAATAGCGAATGACAGTCTCGAAGAACTTCGACTGGACTATGAAGACTATTTGCGGCAGCGAGACTTGCCCCAATGGCGGCCGACTCACCCGGCTCTGGTTCGATTCAAGGCGGTACGTTGTGCGACGGTGGACGAATTCCGGCGCTGGGTGGCGGATGAAATGAAGAGGGCGGAAAACACAGAGAACACCGACAGGACACCGACGAACACTGACCGCCAGGCACCGGCACAGATGGAAAACCGTGTCGGACTGTGTCCGTCCGTGGTGGTTGCCAACGGGGCATTGTCCTTGCTGAATTTGTGTTGTTATCTATTGGGACGGCAAGTTCAGGCCCTTGCCGATGCGTTTGAAAAAGAAGGGGGCTTTACCGAACGACTTTATCGGATCCGGAGTGAGCGGAGAAGGGGATAAACCCATCGACGCAGTCGCCAAGCTCCTTTGCTCAGGGCATTCGCCGCGGAGCGGAGTCACTTCGATGGCCTGCTATCAATTCGGCAACGAGTGGCGATTTTTATCGAACAGAACGCTCCCAATCTGACGACGTTGATCCAGACGCTCAAACGAGGACGGGGATACGCAATGGCTATCTTCTGGTGGAGGACGAAGCATAAATCACTCTATCCCCCTGAAGAGTTCATTCGAGAATACGAGAAGGATTATGTGGCACACGAAAAATGGTTGGCTTCGCAAGGGTCGAATGGGTAGAGAGCACTACCATCTGCCCCGTATTTGATTGAAGCCGCTCTTAAATCGCCGTAAGGTTGGAGGTGTATTGGGGCATATTGAAAAGGCTGGTTGGCTATGAAATACAAATCCTTGAGCCGAACCGGGGTGTTTATCGTCATCCTGAGTTTACTCACCATTTTCCAATCTCAAGCGGCTACATATTTTGTCTGGACGAATAGTCCCTCGGATGGGCCGGGAACGAATTGGGATACCGCTTATCATGTCATTCAAATGGCAGTGGATGTTGCGACGAATGGGGATACGGTGCTGGTAACCAATGGGGATTATGATCAGGGCATTATAACACTAAAGGAGCCGGAGTGTTTCTTTCAAATGGTGGGACTTTGTCGGATAGCCTAGTGGTTAGTAACAAGGGAGCGACATCGGGCAGTGGAGCTTACATTAGCGGTTCTAGCATAATCGAACGATGCACATTTATCGGGAATGAAACCAGCCTTCTGGGCTCAGGAGGCGGGTCATATAGTATCGGCGGTTCTGTTCGAAATTGCAGATTTGAAAACAATCAAGGAGGCGGAGCCTTTTGTGAATATTCATCTCAATATCAAACAACAGGGAAAATCGAAAACTGCATTTTTTTAAATAATAATAATGATAATGCTGGCTTAGGTGGAGGGGTGATTATAAGGGATGGAATTGTTGAGAATTGCCTAATTGTCTCCAATTCGGCACGAGGGGGAGGCGGGATTGGTTTCTTTCTTGGAGGATACGCCAAAAATTGCACTCTTGTTGGGAATTCTGCCTCAATCGCTGGTGGAGGCATATATATATGGAATGCGGGAGAAGTTTTTTATAATTCCATTATCTACGACAACACCGCCCCAACAGGTGACAATTACTACGTCGAGGGGACCGGCAGTTTTTCTTATTGCTGCACCACTCCCGATCCCAGTTATTTAGGCGGTACAAACAACATTACCGATCCGCCTTTATTCATCAACGCTTCCCAAGGAAATTTCCGCCTTCGTTTTGAATCCCCGTGTCGTGATGCGGGGACGAATACTTATGACATGTTTGGGACGGTAGATTTGGATGGAAACCCTCGAATTGTGAATCTGACTGTGGATATGGGAGCCTATGAATATTTTGATCCGAATGACCTTGATTTGGATTCCATGAATGATCTCTGGGAAATCGCAAATTTTGGCAATACAAACGTCGCCAATTATTCAACGGATTATGATCAGGATGGGGAATTGGACTGGCAAGAATATTTGGCAGGAACGCAGCCCACTAATAAGGCATCTCGGTTTTTTGCATTGATTAGCCTGTCCAATGATGCCCCTTGTGTTTTCTGGAATCCTGATCTGGGAACAACGAGGGTTTATACCGTTGAAGGGAAAGAGAGCATTAGCAATCAATCTTGGTCGATCACAAATGAGGATAGCCGATACTACCGTGTAAAGGTGGAGAAGGCGAATTAAACGATAACTCTGAAAACAAAAAGGAACACCCCATGCCCAACATCGCTAAAGTCCTGAAAGATGAAATCGCCAGGATCGCCAAGCACGAATCCAAAATCGCCGTCTCCAAGCCCCTTAAAACGGGAATCGCCAATAAAAAAGCCTTGGTCGATATCAAACGGCGGCTGACCCAAATCGAAAAGAGCCTTAATGGCATCCAGAAGGCGATGGAAGCCTGTCGTTCCGGTCAAGGCAGCCAAACCCCAGTAGAGCCAGTCGGCAAGAAGGAATGGTTGTCAGGCAGGGGGATCAAGGCTTTGCGAAGGAAGATGAAAATCAGTCAGGCTGCATTTGCGAAACTGGTTAAGGTTTCAACGGCGGCTGTCCTTCGCTGGGAAAAGCAGGCTGGGAAACTGACCATTCGAGGAAATAAGCTGGCGGATATTTTGGCGTTAAGAGGGATTGGGGTTAGGGAGGCACAGGAGCGGTTGAAGGGGATGGGGAAGAAGGGAAAATAATTCCGTTAAATTTATCTGAATGATTCGATGACAAGTCTAACTTAAACGAAGAAGAAAATAGGAGCTGACAGCGGCGTTTTGATATTGGGATAAAAACGCCGATCAGAAAGTGGATGTTCTTCTTTTGGGTATTCTTTAGAATTGGTCGACAGACCCTCTTCTTATT
>Ga0118677_10008961_pt1 | contig 15834 bp, 13 predicted proteins | sample AliMusrvi5mmetaG_FD_86154 | JGI IMG/M metagenome (GOLD analysis project Ga0118677, IMG submission 86154) | reverse complement strand
AGTTGGCGCTTTTGGCGATGAAAGAGTTGATCTAACCTTCAGGTATTCTGCCCCAATGGCTACTACAAATGACCTTAAGAACGGCATGACCCTCGAAATCGAGAACAAGTTATGGACCGTTGTTGAATTCCAGCACGTAAAACCCGGCAAAGGCCCTGCGTTCGTGCGCACCAAGTTGAAGCTAGTTCCAGGCGGAAAGGTCGTCGAGAGAACATTCAACGCCGGAGTGAAAGTGGAAGTTGCACAGTTGGAGAAGCGGGATATGCAATATCTCTACCGCGATGGTGATGGATTTATCTTCATGGATACCCAAAACTACGATCAGATTAATATCAGCCCAGAGGTGGTGGGCGACTCGGCTGACTACATGTTGGAGAATACAGAAGCGGTTGTCGCCGTCCATGATGGAAATCCGCTCTATATCGAACTTCCAGCCTCTGTTGAGCTAACCATCACTTACACAGAGCCTGGACTTCAGGGTGATCGTTCATCCGGTGGCACTAAGCCGGCCACAGTCGAGACTGGAATCCAAATTCAAGTCCCACTCTTCATCAAACAAGATGAGAAGGTGCTCGTTGATACCCGCACAGGTGCTTACCTGGGCCGGGCTAGTTCCTAGTTCGGGAGCTGTTAGGTGAGCGCTAGGCGCAAGGCACGCAAGCGAGCCTTAGATATCCTCTTCGAGGCTGATATGCGCAATACGAATGCTTCAAATCTACTCACCGAGCGTCCCGCCGATGAGATTTCTCAGGCGGATTACCTTCGCACCTTAGTTGTGGGTGTTGGCGAACATCGCGAGAAGATCGATGAATTGATCCACACGTATGCTGAAGGTTGGGATATGGATCGCATGCCGATCATCGACCGAAACCTGCTTCGCATCGCTCTCTTTGAGATTTTGTGGAATCCAGATGTTGACGACAAGGTTGCGGTTTCGGAGGCGGTTGAAATCGCGCAAGAGCTCTCCACCAAGGACTCCGCCTCCTATATAAATGGAATCTTGGGTCGAGTAATCCTCTTGAAGTCGGTCATCTCACTAACATAAAACGACTGGTATCCTTGCACAAGCGGGAAAACCCGCTCATCCTTTAACTGACGTCCTGTGAGGCGGCAAAGGAGCTTAGATGAGTATTGTTTTGGATCAGAGCGAGATTGACCGTTCGCTCAAACGTATTGCTCATGAAATCATCGAGCGCAATCATGGACTTGATTCTGTAATTCTTCTAGGTATTCCCACGCGCGGAGTTACATTGGCCCATCGCATCGGCAATTTCCTGGCGCAGATAGATACTCCTGTCCCAGTCGGAGCTCTGGACATCACCATGTACCGAGATGATCTTCGCTTACGGCCACCAAGGCCTTTAGTGGCCACCCAAATTCCGGCAGGCGGTTTGGAGGGGAAGGACCTCGTATTGGTTGATGATGTTCTCTTCTCAGGTCGCACAATTCGCGCCGCGTTGGATGCCATCGGAGAACTAGGTCGCCCAAATACCGTCCAGCTAGCTGTTTTAATTGATAGAGGACATCGAGAGCTACCTATCCGCGCTGATTACGTTGGCAAAAATATACCCACCAACTCTCGTGAGAGCGTGCGGGTTCAACTTCGTGAGATTGATTCAGTAGATCAGGTTGAGGTGACTCTGTGATTACATCTGGGCATCTCTTATCCGTAAATGATCTCTCGCGCGATGGAGCACTTGAAGTACTCGATACTGCTCGTGAACTCTCTCGCATTACCGATGGAGCTATCAAGAAGTTGCCAACTCTGCGAGGAAGAACGATAGTCAATCTCTTCTTTGAAGACTCCACTAGAACGCGACTAAGTTTTGAAGCGGCCGCCAAAAGGCTATCTGCCGATGTAATCAACTTCTCGGCTAAAGGTTCCAGCGTGAGCAAAGGTGAATCTCTCAAAGACACAGCGCAGACGCTCGAGGCTATGGGTGCAGAGCTTGTCATTGTGCGCCACGGGTCATCTGGGGCTGCTGCGCGCTTGGCACAATCTGGATGGATTAAGTCTCATGTAGTGAATGCGGGGGATGGTATGCACGAACATCCCACTCAAGCTTTGTTGGATGCTTACACAATTCGTAGCCATTTTCCGGAGCACGATCGCGACTTCTCTGGACTTCGCATAGGAATCGTGGGCGATATATTGCATTCACGAGTCGCGAGAAGTAACGCGCTACTTCTCACTTCACTGGGTGCAGAAGTTGTATTAGTTGCTCCGCCAACCTTAATCCCAATAGGTGTAGCCAGTTGGCCTGTTCAGATTTCTTATAATCTCGATGCAGAGATTGAATCGCTAGATGCAATCATGATGTTGAGAGTACAGAGCGAGCGAATGAGCGATGCATTCTTCCCATCAGAACGTGAGTACGCCAGAGATTTTGGCTTAGGTGCTGAACGTGTTAAAGCCCTTAAAGAGAGTGCAATCATCATGCACCCAGGGCCCATGAATAGGGGTCTTGAGATCTCGGCTTCGAGTGCGGACTCAACACGATCGGTGATCTTGGAGCAAGTCGCGAACGGAGTGTTAGTTCGAATGGCAGTTTTGTATCTGTTGATGGGCGGGGCAGCAATTCCAACTGAGGGAGTCTTGGTATGAGCAGTTCCGATTTCGTTTTACGAAACGTTCGCCTTGCTGATGGAGCGGCTGTAGATGTTGAGATCAGTGGCGAAAGAGTTTCAAATATCTCTGGCAGAGTTGACTCTTCTCTACCTGTTATTGACGGTGAAGGCTTACTGCTGCTACCAGGACTAGTAGATCTTCATACTCACTTGCGTGAACCTGGTAAAGAGAGTTCCGAAACGGTTTTGTCGGGTAGCCAGGCAGCCGTTAAAGGTGGCTACACCGGGCTTAGCGCTATGGCCAACACCTCACCCGTGGCAGATACCGCGGGAGTGGTTGAGCAGGTGGCGAGACTTGGCACCAACGCAGGACTCTGCGATGTTTTTCCCATTGGTGCTGTGACTGTAGGACTACAAGGTGAGCAACTAGCGGAACTTTCTGCGATGGCACACTCAGCCGCGAAGGTTCGAATTTTTAGCGACGATGGTCGTTGTGTGAGTGATCCACTTCTCATGCGACGTGCATTGGAATATGTTAAGAGTTTTAACGGCGTTATTGCCCAACATGCGCAAGATCCGATATTGACAGTTGGGGCGCAGATGAACGAGGGCTCGGTTTCTAGCAGACTCGGTCTTCAGGGATGGCCCGCAATCGCGGAGGAGTCGATTATTGCGCGTGATATCTTGCTCGCAAATTATGTGGGCAGCCGTCTACATATTTGTCACCTGACAACTAAAGGTGGCGTGGAAATTGTGCGATGGGCAAAGAGCCAGGGCATGGCCGTCACTGCAGAAGTGACCCCTCATCATCTCTTGCTTACCGAAGAATTAGCTGAAGGCTACGATCCCATCTACAAAGTGAATCCTCCTCTGCGAACTCAAGAAGATGTAGATGCCCTGAGGCGAGGTCTAGCGGATGGAACTATCGACATCGTCGCTACCGACCACGCCCCTCATCCCGCAGAGGATAAGGATTGCGAGTGGAACGCTGCCGCCTTCGGTATGACAGGTCTGGAGACAGCTTTTGCTGTAGTTAATACCGTGATGGTTCAATCGGGGCTCATGGATTGGAGCACTTTAGCTAGTCGGATGTCCACTAAGCCGGCTGAGATCGGCGGCTATTCGGATCATGGCAGAATTGCCGTCGGATCAATGGCTAACTTAGTTTTGGTTGATCCTCTCAAAAAGTGGAAGGTAGATAGGTCAAAGATGCTCTCCCGTAGCTCCAATACTCCGTTCCATGATCTTACGTTGAGCGGTGAGGTGCTCCACACTTTCTACCGCGGTGTTCACGTACTGCGCGATGGTCAATTAACAGGGTTGAAGCATGAGTAAAGCATTCCTGGTCCTCGACGATGGAGCCATCTTTGAAGGGGAGAGTTGGGCGGCGCACGGTGAAACCTTTGGCGAGGCAGTCTTCTCCACGGGGATGACTGGTTATCAAGAGACTCTGACAGATCCCTCATATCACAAGCAGATCGTCATCATGACCGCACCCCACATCGGTAATACCGGAGTCAACTCCGCCGATATGGAGTCATCCAAGATTTGGGTCGCGGGTTTTGTAGTTCGCAACCCTTCACCTCGGGTGAGTAATTGGCGCTCAGAGAATTCTCTTGAATCCGCCCTTATTGAGGCCGGTGTAGTTGGAATACAAGGGGTTGATACGCGAGCAATTACGCGCCATCTTCGGGAGCGCGGCGCGATGCGGGTAGGTATTTTTTCCGGCAACACTCACACCAGAGATGAGATGGTTGTAAGAGTTCGCGCGACTTCACAGATGGCAGGAGCATTCTTGGCTAGCGAAGTCACAACCTCCGAAGCGTATGTAGTTTCGCCTCCTGCAGGAGTCAGCGTTAAGTACCGAGTTGCTGCAATCGATCTTGGGATTAAAAACGCGACCCCTCGATCCATGTCTGAACGGGGAATGGAGGTCACAGTCTTCCCATTGGGTACTTCTGCCGAGGAGATAAAGGCTACTAATCCAGATGGTCTATTTATCTCAAATGGTCCTGGAGATCCTGCAACGATGACTCAAGTAGTCGATCTTGTCCGGGAATTCCTAATCGATGAGATCCCAGTTTTCGGCATCTGCTTTGGCCATCAAATTTTGGGCAGGGCACTTGGATTTGAAACTTACAAACTTCCCTTTGGACACCGCGGAATTAATCAACCTGTGAAGAATTTACAAAGTGGTCGGGTTGAAATAACTGCACACAACCATGGTTTCGCCGTCGAAGCCCCACTTGATACCAACTTCCGAACCGTCTTTGGTGCTGGTTTTGTAAGTCATATCTGCCTCAATGATGGGGTGGTCGAAGGACTTGGGCTCCTTGAGAGACCTGCCTTTAGCGTTCAATACCATCCTGAATCAGCTGCTGGTCCACATGATGCCGTGTATCTCTTCGATCACTTTGCAGAGATGATGTCGAAATCCCGTTCTTCGAGAGGTATACATGCCTAGAGATACAAGTATCGAGAGCGTTCTCGTTATTGGTTCGGGTCCCATTGTCATTGGACAAGCATGCGAATTCGACTATTCCGGCGTGCAGGCCTGTCGAGTTCTGAGAGAAGAAGGCATACGAGTAATTCTCATAAATTCAAATCCAGCGACAATTATGACCGATCCTGAATTTGCTGATGCGACATATATTGAACCGATCACTCCTGAGTTCATCGAGAAAATCATGGAGATTGAGAGACCCACAGCCGTACTTGCAACTCTCGGTGGACAGACCGCGCTCAATGCCGCAATGGCGCTCCACGAACTCGGCTCATTCGAGAAGTTCGGAGTTCGATTGATCGGCGCCAATGTGGATGCCATTAAGCGAGGAGAAGATCGCGAGATTTTCAAGACCATCGTCGCAAAAGTCGGGGGCGAGTCTGCTCGCTCGCGAATCTGTCATTCGATGGAGGAGTGTTTATCAGCTGCCGCATATCTAAGTTACCCGGTTGTAGTCCGTCCCTCCTTCACTATGGGTGGACTCGGCTCTGGAATCGCTTTTAGCCAAGAGGAACTCGAGTTAATAGCCGGTGCGGGGTTGCGACACAGTCCTACGCACGAAGTGCTCTTGGAAGAGTCGATTCTAGGTTGGAAAGAGTTTGAACTCGAAGTGATGCGCGATCACAAAGACAACGTGGTGATTGTTTGCAGTATCGAGAATGTAGATCCTATGGGAGTTCACACCGGGGACTCCATAACCGTAGCGCCGGCGCTCACTCTGACCGACGTTGAGTATCAAAAGCTTCGTGATCTATCTATCGAGATTATTCGTGAGGTAGGAGTTGAGACTGGCGGTTGCAATATCCAATTCGCGGTAAACCCTGTCAACGGACGAATCATCGTCATCGAGATGAATCCACGGGTCTCCCGCTCATCGGCACTCGCATCCAAAGCTACTGGTTTCCCAATTGCCAAGATTGCGACCAAGTTAGCAGTCGGATATACCCTCGATGAGATTGAAAATGATGTCACAAAGAGTACGCCGGCTTCATTTGAACCAACTCTCGATTACATCGTAGTGAAGGTTCCTAGATTTGCATTCGAAAAATTCGCCGAGGCCGATCCCAGACTTACGACCACCATGAAATCTGTGGGTGAGGCGATGGCCATGGGTCGTTCTTTTGCTGAAGCACTGCAGAAAGCGCTACGTTCATTGGAAAAGAGGGGGAGCGTCTTCTCTTGGCAAAGAGAGGGCGAGGACCTCATCGCTCTGCTCTCAAAAATTGGGATTCCAACTGAGTGGCGCTTACAGCAGGTGCAACGGGCTCTCTGGTTAGGAGCAACCGTAGAAGAGGTTCATAAGATCAGCAAAATAGATCCGTGGTTCCTTGCTCAAATCCAAGCTATCAATATTTTGGCCGATGAGATTTCAAGTACTCCGCAACTTGATTCGACTTTACTGCGAAAGGCAAAGGTTAACGGTTTCTCTGATGCTCAGATCGCTGAACTTCGTAATGTAACTGGGCTCTCAATCAGAAACGAGCGAGTTAGCGCTCACATTCGCCCCGTCTACAAGATGGTTGATACCTGTGCCGCAGAATTTGAATCAAGAACCCCTTACTACTACTCATCGTATGATCTTGAATCCGAAGTCTTGCCGCGTAGCAAACCGGCGGTAATTATCCTTGGAAGCGGACCTAATCGAATAGGTCAAGGACTTGAGTTCGATTATTCATGTGTACATGCCGCCTTTGCTCTTCGCGAGGCCGGATATGAAACCATCATGATCAACTGCAACCCAGAAACTGTATCGACCGACTATGACACTTCAGATCGACTCTACTTCGAACCTTTAACTCTCGAAGATGTGCTTGAAGTAATTGCTGCAGAAACCGCGGCAGGTCCAGTTCTTGGCGTCATCGCGCAACTTGGGGGACAGACCCCACTCGGCCTAGCTCGTGGCTTGCTTGAAGCGGGTGTAACAATTCTTGGAACAAGTCCTCACGCTATCGATATGGCGGAGGATCGCGGAGAGTTCGGAAGAATCCTGCAGGAGAATGGGCTTAATGCTCCGCAATTTGGTTTGGCACGATCCTACGAGGAAGCAGTTGCAGTTGCTGCAGAGATCTCTTACCCAGTTCTAGTTCGACCATCTTTTGTGCTTGGCGGTCGAGGGATGGAGATCGTGTATGACGACGAATCTCTCAAGGGTTTCATTGAGAAGGCAACTGAAATTACACCGAATCAGCCGGTGTTGATCGATCGGTTCTTGGATGATGCGATTGAAATTGATGTAGACGCTCTCTTCGATGGTAACGAGCTTTACATGGCCGGAATCATGGAGCATATTGAAGAAGCCGGTATTCACTCTGGAGATTCGGCATGTGTATTGCCAAGCATCTCGCTGACTTCTGAGCAGCTCGTAGCTATTCGAGAGGCGACCGAGAAGATCGCGCGAGGGGTCGATGTTCGGGGGCTTATAAATATTCAATTCGCGATCTCTAGGGCAGATGGCGTCCTCTACGTTCTCGAAGCAAATCCCCGCGCATCGCGAACTGTTCCCTTCGTCTCCAAGGCGACCGGAATTGCGTTAGCAAAGGCGGCAGCGTTGATCTCAATTGGCCGATCAATTCATGACCTTAGAGAGTCAGACCTCCTTCCTTTCCAGGGAGACGGAGTTCCATTTGGTATGTGCGTCAAGGAAGCCGTTCTGCCGTGGAATCGCTTCCGAAGAGTTGATGGGACCGGCGTCGATTCTGTGCTTGGTCCAGAAATGAGATCCACGGGTGAGGTAATGGGAATTGCTGAAACTTTTGGTGAGGCTTATGCCAAGAGCCAAACAGCATCCTTTGGAGCACTACCTAAAAGTGGCAATGTATTTCTTTCGTTATCGGAGAGAGATAAAGCTGCAAGTGTGGCACCGGCTCGCAAATTAACGGAGTTAGGTTTCACCCTCTTTACAACTATTGGAACTCACCAGTTGCTCGCATCTCACGGTGTCGCCTCTACGGTGGTTCGCAAGAATTCTGAGCCTGGATCAGATTTATCTGCGGTTGACATCATCAATACCGGACAGGTCAACCTAGTGATCAATACCCCACTCGGACGAGGAACAAGACACGATGGATGGTTGATCAGAACTGCATCCGTGCAACGCGGCATTCCGATCATCACGACGATCGCTGGATTTAAGGCGGCGGTAGCAGGAATCGCTGATTTGCGTAATCGGGAGGCCTCGGTTTTGTCTCTGCAAAAGTGGCAGAAGTTAGTTGGACGCTAATGAACCCTAAGGCCACTCAGGTCAACGCCGAAGTACTCTCTAACAAACGTGCGGGTTCGTATAACCACATGGTCTTCGCCGTCGATGGATTGGCCGCCCATTGCAAACCCGGGAATTTTGTCGCCATTTCAGTCGGTGGTCCAACCTCTTCAATGATTTTGCGTCGCGCCTTTGCCATCTATAGAGCGACCATGCGCAGTGATGGAATGGGACTGCTCGAGTTGGTAGTCGCCCCTATGGGCAGCGGAAGTAAGTGGTTAGCAAGCCAGCAGCCAGGTGACGTTATAGATCTCATCGCTCCACTGGGAACTGCATTTGGTTTCCCTAAAGATCCTGTCAATGCTCTTTTGATAGGTGGTGGTTACGGTTCAGCACCGCTCTTTGCACTCGCGGAAACGCTCAAGCAACGCGGCTGCCGTGTCGATATGGTTTTGGGAGCGAGCACTGCCGGAAAAATTTATGCTCCACTTGAGGGGAAGCGGTCGGTTAATTCACTGACGATTACCACCGATGATGGTAGCGCTGGGACAACTGGTCGCGTGAGCGATGTCCTGCCAGATTTAATCAAAGAACATGAAACAGATGTCATCTACTCATGCGGTCCGATGGCCATGTTGGAGGCAATCACCAAGATTTCACAAGATTTTGGAGTCGTTCATCAATGTTCGGTAGAGGAGTCGATGGCATGTGGCATAGGTGTTTGCATGACATGCGTGCTACCCGTCGAGGGCGAAGATGGATTAATTCGAATGACCCGCACCTGCATCGATGGTCCTGTTATGGATGGAAATAAAGTTCTCTGGACTCGATCACGTGAGATCCCAGATGGAGTGTGGGGGAAATGAGCCTCAATTTCAGTACCTCTTTAGCGGGAGCTTTCTTCCCTAATCCAATCTTCACCGCTTCCGGTTGTGCTGGTTCAGGTAAAGAGCTCTCTCAATTCTTTCCACTTACATCTATCGGTGCAGTTGTCACCAAATCCATAATGATTAAGCCACGGAGTGGACGCGCCACACCCCGTATGGCCGAAACTCCAAGTGGAATGTTGAACTCCATCGGGTTGCAGGGGCCAGGTATTGACCTCTTTCTCGAAAAAGATGTTCCATGGTTGCGAGATCAAGGTGCTCGAATCATCATTAGCATTGCGGGGGAGAGCGTGGATGACTATGCAGTCTTAGCACGCAGACTTCGCAGCGTCCCTGGAATCAGTGCTCTTGAGGTCAATATCTCCTGCCCTAATGTGGAAAATCGCGGGCAGGTATTTGCCTGCAATCCCGTGACCGCTGCTGAGGCAATCACCGCCGTTCGAAGAAATATTGGTGGAGAACTCCCGATTATCGCCAAACTTTCACCAGATGTCACAGATATAACCGAGATTGCGCATAGCGTGGTTGAGGCTGGCGCCGATGGTTTGGCACTCATCAATACTCTATTGGGAATGGTGATTGACACTAATTCCATGTCGCCAAGGCTCTCGCAGAAAACTGGCGGCTTGTCTGGACCAGCAATCCGTCCAGTGGCAGTCCGGGCTATCTATCAAGTGCATGCCACTCTTCCGCAAATTCCCATTGTTGGAATGGGAGGGGTCGCATCAGGACGCGATGCCTTTGAACTAGTTCTAGCAGGCGCAAGTGCGATTTCAGTCGGAACCGCTACCTTCGGTAATCCGTCCGCGGTGATAAAGGTTCGCGATGAATTGGAAGAGATCTGCACCGCTCGTGGGTTTACCTCGTTCTCCGATGCCGTGGGATATGCACATAGAGTGGAGTCGTAAAATGAAATCTCTCTCGCCGATTATCTTGGCGCTTGATACCAATGATGTTGCGACAGCGATTTCGTGGATCGAACTTACCCGCGACTCAGTTGATGTATACAAGGTGGGTTTGGAGTTCTTTCTTAGACATGGCGCATTAGGTTTGCAATTGCTTCGAGAGAGTTCACATTTCGAACTTTTTCTAGATTTAAAGTTGCACGATATCCCCAATACAGTCGCAGGGGCAGTATCTTCAGTTGCTCATTTGTCACCACGATTTCTCACTGTCCATGCTGCTGGCGGTTCGGAAATGGTGCGAGCTGCTGTTGAACAAGGACCTAACATATCGATCACCGCTGTAACAGTGCTCACTTCACTGGATCAGAATGAACTAATATCAATGGGCGTCCCTTTAACACCACTCGACTACGCACTTGCCCTGGCTAAGAACTCTGTTGCTTCAGGTGCCCGCGCAATCGTCTGCTCGCCTCTTGAGGTGGAAGCTATCCGCCAGGCGGTAGGCACCACCGTTGAACTTATTACGCCCGGCGTCCGACCACTTGGTGCTGAGGCAGGGGATCAGAGCAGAGTTATGACTCCACTTGATGCGCTATCGGCCGGTGCAAACTTTCTGGTTATCGGGCGCCCCATTACCTCTTATTTCCAAAAATCACCTCAGGCTATGAGGGAGCGAGCCCATGAAATTCGAGAATCCCTCAATTGAGCAAAGTTCCGCCACCCCAACTTTCACTTGAGGAGCGTCGTGCGGCGCTGGAGAAGGCAAAAACCTCGAGGCAGGATCGTGCGGCGATAAAGCGCTCCATTGCAATGGGGGAGATCTCGATCTTTGACGCGATCAATGACCCGCGCGAATCCATAAGACGCATGAAAGTGATTGATCTCCTATCGGCACTGCCCGGAGTTGGGAAATCTAGGGCAACTTTGATCATGGAACGCCGTAACATTTCCCTCACGCGCAGGATTGGCGGGTTAGGGCAATTGCAACTCAAAGCGTTGGGAAAGGAGCTCGCGGTGGCTAAGGGAGATCCCACTCGCGGAAATCTCATCGTCATTTCGGGACCAGGTGGTGTTGGAAAGAGCACTATCACCTCAGCCCTTCGAGGAGACCCAAGATTTTGGATTAGCGTCTCTGCGACCACTCGTGAACCGCGAGTTGGGGAGCGTGATGGGGTCGATTACTACTTCCACTCGCACGCAAAATTTATGGAACTTATAGATAAGGGGGAGTTTCTGGAGTGGGCAGAATTTGCTGGAAATCTCTACGGAACTCCCCGTACTCCTGTTGAGGAATGGCGCAACCTCGGCAAACATGTCATATTGGAGATTGAAATAGCTGGTGCCCGGCAAGTCAGAACTCAAGAGCCCGGCGCCACATTGGTTTTTATTGCCCCTCCTTCATGGGATGAGTTAGTCAGAAGGCTGACCGGCAGGGGTACTGATTCTCCAGAGAGGCGGGCAGCCAGGCTTGCCTTGGCCGAACAGGAGATGGCTGCCGCCAGCGAGTTCGATGCGGTACTCATAAATGAGAGTGTCGAAGGGTTGATAGCCGAACTGGTATCCTTGGCGACTGCTTAACTGACGAATAGAGGGACACATATGTCTGCTGAACTAACTGATGGAATCACCCACCCTTCAATCGATGAGCTTTTAGAGGCCGCCGGTTCCAAATACAGCCTCGTTCTGTATGCCGCAAAGCGTGCCCGTCAGATTAATGCGTACTACTCTCAACTTGGAGAGGGTTTGCTTGAATATGTAGGACCTCTGGTTGAGACCTATGTCCATGAGAAGCCACTTTCAATCGCTCTCCGCGAGATCAATCAAGGTCTATTGACGATCGAAAATTTAGAGCCTGTCGCCGAAGCACCTATTTCAGAAGTAACCGCTTAATTTAATACTTTCATGTACCCACCAGGACGCGAGATTCTCCTCGGCGTAACTGGGGGTATTTCGGCCTACAAATCCTGCGATCTTTTGCGGCGCCTTCGAGACGAAGGCTACTTAGTCACAGTGGTCCCTACGAGAGCCAGCCTAAATTTCGTTGGTATCGCAACTTGGGAGGCGCTTTCGGGCCGCCAGGTGCCAGTCGATATTTGGAATAACGTTCATCAAGTTCCTCATGTCTCATTCGCCAAGAGCGCACATGCAATTGTGATCGCGCCAGCTACGGCAGATCTCCTCGCTAAATGTGCGGCAGGTATAGCCGACGACCTTCTTACCAACGTTGTTCTAGCTAGCCGAGCTCCTATTGTCTTTGTCCCGGCGATGCATACCGAGATGTGGTTGAACGCGGCCACTCAAGAGAGCGTTCGTCGCCTCAAAGAGCGAGGTTTCCTAGTTCTTGAACCAGATGTCGGGAAACTTACCAGCGGAGACAGTGGCGTCGGTCGCTATCCAGAGAGCCAGAAGATAATTGATTCTCTCAATGAGGTACTGGATCATCGTGCCGACCTAAAGGGAAGAAAGGTGCTCATCTCAACAGGCGGGACCAGAGAAGCTATAGACCCGGTGCGTTATATCGGGAATCACTCTTCAGGAAAACAGGGATATGCCTTGGCATATGCCGCTGCAGTGCGAGGAGCCGAAGTCACCCTAGTCTCCGCCAACGCCTCTCTCTCTGACATTGAAGGTGTTAAAACGATTCACGTTCGCAGCGCACTTGAGATGCAGAGTGCCTTGGAGAGTGAATTTGATAGTTGTGACATTTTGGTGATGGCCGCGGCGATCGCTGATGTACGTCCCGCAAAAGTTAGTGAAGTGAAGATTTCTAAGGATGATCTCTCCGAGATTGCATTAACTCGAAACCCCGATATCACTCAGGAGCTTTCGGTCCGCAAGGTGAATCAAGTCATGATTGGTTTTGCTGCACAGACAGAGGACACAGATTCGGATGGCCTGAAGCTGGCTGCGAGTAAATTGCAGTTGAAAGGCCTTGATTTCATTTACTATAACGATGTCTCTGGTGGACAGATTTTTGGATCGGATGATTCCAAGGGTGTGATTCTAGGTACAGACGGATCTGTTCAACCTTTCCCGGTCGTTTCTAAAATGACACTAGCGAACAAACTTCTGGATTTAGCCAAGAATAAGTTAGGTTAGCCCAATGACTAAGCGCCTATTCACATCTGAATCCGTCACAGAGGGCCATCCCGACAAGATCGCAGATCAAATTTCTGATGCCATTTTGGATTCACTCTTGAGCCAAGATATAAAGAGCCGTGTCGCTGTTGAAACCCTCATTACAACTGGGCAGGTGCACGTAGCTGGTGAGGTAACTACAAAGGGTTATGCGGATGTAATGAGCATCGTCCGAGATACCGTCCTTGAAATCGGTTACGACTCATCAGATAAGGGCTTTGATGGAAATTCATGCGGCGTCTCATTATCGATTGGTCAACAATCGAGCGATATCGCGCAAGGAGTTAACTCTGCCTTTGAGAATAGAGTGTCATCGTCAGAAGATCCACTTGACTTGCAAGGTGCTGGTGATCAAGGGCTGATGTTTGGGTATGCCTGTCAAGATACCGCCGAACTCATGCCTCTACCTATATCTCTGGCTCATCAACTCTCGCAGCAACTTGCGCATGTACGTAAGAGCGGAGAACTTGATTACCTCCGCCCCGATGGTAAGACTCAAGTCACCATCGAGTATGACGGCAATCGCGCTGTAACCCTCGACACCATTGTGATCTCCTCGCAACACGCGGCACATGTTGATCTCACAACACAGTTGGCTCCGGATGTTGAGAGATTAGTGATTGCGCCGGTACTCGCAGAATTAGAACTTGATCACTCCAATGTTCGCATTCTCATCAATCCAACTGGTCGTTTTGTGACGGGTGGCCCTATGGGAGATGCCGGTCTGACGGGTCGCAAGATTATTGTTGATACATACGGCGGAATGGCACGACATGGCGGAGGAGCATTCTCCGGAAAAGATCCTTCTAAGGTCGATCGATCTGCCGCCTATGCGATGCGCTGGGTTGCCAAGAATGTCGTCGCCGCAGGGTTAGCTTCACGTTGTGAAGTGCAAGTTGCGTATGCGATTGGCAAGGCCCAGCCCGTGGGTCTCTTTGTGGAGTGCTTTGGAACTGAGAAAGTTCCTGTTCTTCAAATTGAGTCAGCGATTGAGCAAGTCTTTGATCTACGTCCCGCTGCAATTATTCGCGACTTGGATTTGCTGCGTCCGATTTACCAGAAGACTGCGAGCTACGGCCACTTCGGACGTGAACTTCCACAATTCTCATGGGAGAAGAGTGATCGAAGTGCACTCCTGCAAAAGGCAGTTCAAGGCTAGTTCACTGTGGCTGAATTAAAGCCACTCAGACTCAAAGCGCAAAGTGCGCTCATCACTCGTAAGTTGGCGAGCGACGAGCCGATTGCGCGTGTCCTCGTCGATCACCAGATTCCCCATCTTGATCAGATATATGAATACAGCGTGCCGCAAGATTTCAGTGGCGCAACTCAAATTGGTGTGTTAGTTGAGATCGAGTTTGGACACTCGCTGACTCAGGGGATAATCCTTTCGCGTTCTGCAAATAGTGAAAGCGCTGGGAAACTCAAGCAAATCAAGAAAATCCTCTCCCAAAAGCCTTACATACTCGTTCAACAACTTTCACTTATTTCGGCTGCGAGCGCTTTCTATGGTGCATCGGAATGGGATTTCATTCGAAGCACTGTCCCGCCATTCTCCAAACAGGGGGAGAAGCAACAGGTTAAGGCCAACGATCTCAAGTCTGAGTCAAAGAAATCCACCGATCTTCCGCAATCACTGAAGAGTATCTTGTCGAGTACGGCGCTTCTTAGGTGTGTCATCGAACTGCCAATTTCAAACCCCTATTGGATGGTTGCAGTAAAAGTTGGGTTGGAACGACAAAAGTTTGGTTCGGTCTTGTTTCTGCTCCCCAATGAGCGAGAACTCACTCTCTTCGAAAAATGTCTTACAGACCTCGGTGTGATGTCTATAGTTATTCGATCTACCGATCCGAAAAGCGTGCGATACCGCAAATATATGGAAGGTCGATCTGCGACAAGTGGATTCATATTGGGAACAAGGAGTTCAGTCTTTCTTCCATTGGCAGAGGGTGCTTCGATAATCCTGGTTGATGACGGAGACGAATCCCACTACGAACGTAAAGCACCGAGCTGGAACACTCGAGAATTGGTTGCGCTACGCGAATCCAAGAGTTCGGTTCTCTATATAAGTCCCAGCATAAGTACAGAGCTAGCAGATCGAGTGGATCGAGGGGAGCTAGCTCTCTACCGTTTCCCGCGACCAACCTCACCAGCGTTCACATCCGAAGGGGCGTCCGGTGAAAGTGGATATCACTCGATTATCAAGGCGGGTTTAACCGCAGGTTCCGTGTTGATCAGTGTTCTGGGGACGGGATATGTCACCTCATTCTCCTGCCAAAAGTGTCGCAATGTTGCCTTGTGCTCATGTGGGGGCAAACTATTCATTCCAAACCGGGGCACCAATCCACGCTGTGCAACCTGCACGGTGGAGCACATTGAATGGAAATGCCTGTGGTGCCAGGAGAGCAAACCACGAATCGTGCGAAGCGGAGTTCATCGTCACGCCGAAGAGTTTGGGCGTTCATTTCCACGTTATTCAGTGATTACATCAAGTGGTCTTAACCCGGTTCTGGAACTTCCAGAGGGAATCCATCTAGTTTTAAGTACGCCTGGAGTTGAACCTCGCGGAAGCTATGCCGCCCAAATATTTCTAGATCTTGAGATGCAATTATTACGCACAACGTTGCGGGCTAAGGA
>Ga0118677_10008958_pt1 | contig 15835 bp, 10 predicted proteins | sample AliMusrvi5mmetaG_FD_86154 | JGI IMG/M metagenome (GOLD analysis project Ga0118677, IMG submission 86154) | reverse complement strand
CCCCCGGCCCTTCCCCCAGGGGGGAGGGGAGTGTGCTTAGTGAGGTTACGATAGAATTGAATCCTGATGATGTGACGGAGGAGTTTGTGGCGGAACTTAAGCAGACCTGGTTCAACCGGTTCAGCCTGGGGGTGCAGTCGTTTTCGGATGAGGATCTGATATACCTCAACAGGTCGCATACAGCCGGCCAGGCGCTCCGTGCTGTGAAACTCCTCCATGAAGCGGGTTACGAAAATATCAGCATCGACCTGATCTATGGCATTCCGTCTGTCGCTCCCGGCATATGGCAGCAAAATCTTGAAACCGCATTTTCACTCGATGTTCCGCATATTTCGGCCTATGCCCTGACGGTTGAACCGGGAACCCCGCTGGCCTGGATGATCGGCAAACAGAAATCGCCTCCTGTTTGCGATGAATTGCAGGCGGATCAGTTCAGGATGCTGGTGGAAAAAACGAGGGAACATGGTTACCTGCAGTATGAAATTTCTAACTTCTGCAAACCGGGGCACCATGCCATCCACAATACCAGCTACTGGAACGGGATCTCCTACCTCGGGCTCGGCCCTTCGGCGCATAGCTACAACGGCACATCCAGGCGGTGGAATGTTTCAAACCTGTCGAAATACATCGGCTGCCTGAACAACAGCGAATGCATTTACGAGGAGGAGCAACTGACCTCTACACAGAAATACAATGAATACGTGATGACCTCGCTTCGAACCATGTGGGGATGCGACGGGAAAAAAATAATTTTAGATTTTGGATTTACGATTTACGATTTTTTCAGAAAAAATGCGTTGCCCATGATCGGGAAAGGATGGCTCACGGAGATCTCTGGGGTCTGGTTCCTGACGGACGAGGGGAAGTTTTTTGCCGACGGGATTGCGGCGGAGATGTTTTTGGGATAGCCGGACCTCAACGCACGGCGGCGTTTAAGCAAAAGGCACTTCAACCCCCGGCTTAGGTCAAGCAAAAGCACCTCAACCCCCGGCCCCTTCTCCTCAAGGAGAAGGGGAGGATGGGCGACTCTGGTTCTGGGTAAATGAGAGGATTTCTTCAAAGACTTTTTCAAGGTTTTGGATGATTTGTTCATTTCGGAAGCGGATGATGGTTATTCCAAGCCGGTCGAGTTCTGCAGAACGGTTTTCATCATGTTCCTTTATCGCCAAATTATCATGAATTCCACCGTCGACCTCTATGATCAATCTTTTTTCATGACAATAAAAATCGGCAATATAAAAGTGTATCGGGTGCTGCCTTCAAAATTTCAACCCCTCAAGCCTGCGGTTTTTCAACCGGTTCCAAAGCATTTTCTCAGCTTCTGTCATGGTATGCCGCAATGCATGTGCCCGTTGAAACGTCTCTTCAGGAGCGTCCAGATGCAAAAGAAATTCCCTGCTTTTACCTAACCTGAATTATTCATAAAAAAAAGGAAAAGTTTGTTAACTCATTGATATTTACTATCTTTGAGGCTACCAAGCAAAAACAAACCTTTCCATGAGTAAAGATACAAAAAGCCCCAATACCAACCCCATTTCTGCGACCGAAAATTTTTCTTCTACCCTTTTTAATCTTTCTCCGGTTTGCAAAAAGCCAATAGAAATGAGCTTTTCCGCAGAGAAGATTTCTTCAGATGGAGGTTTACTGTTATTGCGTGAGATAGAAGCCCAGAACAGCATATTACAATCCATTACCAACTGTATTAAGGAGGATCGTCACCCTGGGTATGTAAAACATTCGATTAGCTCAATGTTGACCCAGCGGGTATTCCAAATCGCTGCCGGATACGAAGATGCCAATGATTGTGATACGCTGAGAGACGATATGATATTGAAAATTTGCGCTGAAGTATTACCGGAAAGTGGAAATTCATTGTCATCTCAGCCAACGATGAGCCGGTTTGAAAATTCCCTCTCACGTAGCGAAATTTACAAGATAGTTGTTGCATTTGTCGATAATTTCATCCAATCCTATTCAGAGGAGCCCGCTGTCATTATTCTTGATCCCGATGACACGAACAGTAATACTTACGGGGCGCAGCAACTGGCTTTGTTCAATGATTATTATGGCGAACGCTGCTATATGCCATTGCATATCTATGAAGGCCAGAGTGGGAAATTAATTGCTACCATTTTAAAGCCGGGCCGCAGAAGTAAAACCGCTGATGTTTTTTCCATTTTACACCGCATCATTGCCCATTTGCGTAAGGTTTGGAAAAACACGATCATCATTGTTCGTGGAGATGGTCATTTCTGTAGCAAAGAACTTATGTCATGGACAGCGGGACAGGACAAGGTGCATTTTCTTACCGGGCTTACCGGCAACAAGTTATTGAATGACTTGGCCAGGATTACCATTAACTCAGCGGAGAAACAGTTTAAAAGTACCGGCAAGCCGGTAAAACGGTACCATAGTTTTGATTATGCAGCAGGTTCGTGGAGTGGGAAGCAACGTGTTATCGTAAAAGTCGAAGTCAGCGAAAAGGGAACCAATATCCGGTATGTGGTTACCGACATCCGGTGTGTACGTACAAAAGCTTTATATGAGCATGGATATTGTGCCCGAGGTCATATGGAATTGTACATAAAAGAAAGCAAAGTGCATCTGCTATCGGACCGGATGTCGTGCAGTCGTTTTGAAGCCAATCAGTTCCGGTTGTTCATGCACTCTGCCGCATATGTTTTGTTACATGCCCTGCGTGAAAAAATGTTACAGGGAACCGAATATGCAAATGCGACGATGAAAACCATTCGTTTACGCCTGATCAAGGTTGCAGCATATGTAAAGGAAATAAAAACACGAATTAAAATCGAACTCCCAAAACAATTTCCGGACATGGAAGTGATTGCAAATTGCCTGGGAAAATTCAAAGGGTTACGCTGTTAGTTCAGTGTTGATAACCACTGGAAACAACAGCCAAATCAGCGAATTTACAGAATAAACCACCGAAACCGCACAGCGGACGCAAATAGCATTGTTAATAACCCGAAAAAACTGTTAGTAACGGCTGGATTTCAAAAAAATCGTACCAAAAAAATATTTTTCCCTAAGTCAATCCTGACAGCCGATTGCCATTTCTCGTCAGGAAAACCAATTTTCTGGTCCCCCGGTGCCAAAGGCATCAATTTTTTGTCGAAATTTGGGTTTGTGAATAATGCAGGCTAAGTGTTTCGGTGTGCCCTTAGTATCGCAGTGGTAAAGAAATTTAGAAACATTCTAAAAACGATAATCCGGCCCGCAACAGATATGATATGTGTAACATATGAAATATATATCACAGTGACTGTTAATTAAATAACAATAAGTTGTTTCAATCCTTTGTATATTTTTGTTAAATAAATAACAGGAAATTCACCCGAACTAAATAAAATGATGATTATGAAAAAACAATCCGTACGTTTTCTTACCAGGATGATTTGTACAGTGTTAATCGGACTGGCAGTAAGTGCCGGTGCCTATGCCTACCCGTCAGGAGCCCCTGCAGGATATACCGGCTCACCGGGTGATGGTATGAATTGTGTAAACTGTCATGGAGGTTCTTCCGCAGCAGTTACAGGATGGATTACCTCCAACATCCCGTCACAGGGATATACGGCAGGCACAGTATATACGATCACCGTCACCGTTAGCGGCAGCGGAAAGAAGGGGTTTGAAGTTTCACCCCAGAATGGTTCAGGAACCCAGCTGGGTGTTCTTGCAGCGGGCACAGGTAGCCACCTTACCGGTGGAACAAAATATGTGACCCAGAGTTCTGCCGGGAGCACATCAAGCACGGTAACATGGTCGTTTACCTGGACTGCTCCCACTGCCGGAACCGGCATGGTTACCTTTTATGGTGCATTCTGCGTCGGTAAATCAAACACCAAACTTTCCACACTGGTTGTCAATGAAAATTCAGTGCTTCCGCTAGCAGTAGTCGTCACGGCAAACCCTTCCACGATCATTCTCGGGGCAACCTCGCAACTGAATGCCTCGCCATCGGGCGGATCGGGCACCTATACCTATGCCTGGACATCCATGCCGGCAGGTTTTACATCTATTCTGCAAAACCCGGTGGTATCACCCACGGCAACAACTCAATATTTTGTCACTGTTGGCGATGGTTCAGGAACAGCCCAGGGGAACGTAACGGTTGTTGTCAACATCCCGGTTCCGCTTGGCGTGGTCGTTACCGCAAACCCTCAGTCCATTACCACCGGACAGACTTCACAACTCAATGCGGCTGCATCTGGTGGTTCGGGTACCTATACTTTTACCTGGACATCCCTTCCCGCCGGCTTCACCTCCTCCCAGCAAAACCCGGTGGTATCACCCACGGCAACAACCCAGTATTTTGTTACTGTCGGGGATGGAACAGGAACGGCGCAGGGGAATGTTACAGTAACCGTCACCGCGATTCCGCTTACTGCGACAGCCTCGGCATTGCCTTCTGTTGTTTGTGCCGGCCAGAGTTCGCAGCTCAACGTTTTCCCGGCAGGCGGAAATGGCGCCTATACCTATTCCTGGACCTCCATTCCTGCCGGCTTCACCTCCACTCTCCAAAATCCGGTGGTTTCACCTGCAGTCTCGACCCAGTATTTGGTTCACGTGGTGGACGGTGCCCAGTCGACGGATGCAAACACAAATGTAACGGTTAACCAGCCTTCCACGGCTGCAGCCGGCAACGACACCACCTGCGCATTCATCACCACCCAGGTTCCATTAAACGGTGTGGCGACAAACTATTCTTCGGTCATCTGGACCACCTCCGGCACAGGCACCTTTAGTGCAGCCGGTTCACTTGCAGGAAATTATTTGCCAAGTGCAGCCGATAAAACCGGCGGAAATGTCACGCTCACCCTCACCGCTTCGCCTCAATCGCCCTGTTCCGTCGCAGCAAACGATAGCCGCATCATCCATTTTGACGGGCCAATCGGGATAGCGGATGCTCAGCGAACCATCAGTATGACAATTTCTCCAAACCCATCCTCAGGGATCTTCAGACTCAGCTTAAGCGGATTGGATAACCGGGATGCAACTGTTTCTGTTTCCGACATTACCGGAAGGATATTTTCTCAACAGGTTGTAAACATTCCAACGCTTCAGCCTGAACAATTCGATTTGTCAGGATATCCCAGGGGACTTTACCTGGTTAAAATCCAGACAGGTAACGAATCGCTGATCCGCAAACTCGTTATTGAATAGCGTTGACCGGCTTACCCGGTCGCAAGACCCTTTGACGTGTTCCCGCAGATTTAAGAAAGAATGACGGGCTGCTCTTTTATGTGTTAATTCGGCGTATTTTTGTCAGACAATCTTTTAAAGCAACTGACAATGAAACATACAGTCGATACCTCCTGGAAAGGAAATATGTTGTTCGATGCCAATGTGAGCGGGCATCATGTTCTGATGGATGCTGTTCCGGCCGTGGGAGGAGAGGATAAAGGTTCACGTCCAAAGGAATTGATGCTTGCATCCCTTGCCGGGTGTTCGGGCATGGATGTGGTATCCATCCTTAAGAAGATGCGGGTTGAATTCACGGGGCTCGATATCCGCGTCGAGGCGGGTATGACCGAAGAACACCCGAAACACTATGATAAAATGCATGTCATTTACACCTTCACAGGGAATGACCTGCAGATGGAACAGCTGAAAAAAGCCGTGGAACTGTCACAGGAACGATACTGCGGTGTCGCTTTCGTGTTTAAAAAAGCCATGGAAGTCACATACGAAATCCGGATAAATCCTGAAGGTTAAATTCTTACTGTTGCTGGCACTTTTCCCGGCTGCACTTGCCGGTGCCCAGGAGAGAACCCCTCCTTTGACGGGGAAAGCGCTCTATTTTGATATTTCACCCCCCTTGCGGAACCGGCAGGTGCAGCCTTCGGGGAGGACCGACTGCAGCTGGAAAGATGGGGCTGTTCCAAATGCAATTCAAACCCAGGGCTTAAAGGATAATACCCGGGCGGGGATCATGGATACCGTGATCCAGGTGAAAAACGGCCCTCTTTTCCCGGATACGATCATCCGTAATTTCGGCGGTCTTGGCAATGTCAACCATGCCTCTCCACCTGATACCTATGGCGATGTGGGTCCCTCACATTATGTGCAACTCGTGAACCTTTCCTTCGCCATTTATGATAAAACCGGGGTTAAGCTCATCGGTCCGTTCAATACAAGTTCGATATGGGAGGGGATGCCCAACAACTCAAACTGGGGCGACGGGATTGTTCTGTATGATGAACTGGCCGACCGATGGCTGATCAGCCAGTTTTCGTTTCCGACTTTTCCCCTTGGACCATTTTATGAGATGGTTGCAGTGTCGCAAACGCCTGATCCCACGGGATCCTGGTACCGGTGGGAGTTCGCATTTGGCGACATACCCGATTATCCCAAGTTTGGAATCTGGCCTGATGGTTATTATTTGTCATTTACGCGGCTGAAGGCGCAAACTTTACAGCGTGTCGGTGTGACTGCAGTTGTTCTCGAAAGGAATGCCATGATCAATGGCGATCCCGAACCGGGCAGCATACAATTTTCGCTTTCAACGGCCGACAGCCCATACACTTTCCTCCCTTCCGACTGCGATGGTCCTTTTCCTCCGGACGGTACGCCAAACTATTTTGGAAATACTGAGAATGGTTTTTTTGTTATCAGGGAATTTCATACAGACTGGGCAAATCCGTCTGCATCCACCTTCGGGAATATCCTGAAATTACCGGTAAGCCCTTATGCCAGCGACATCCAGGGAGGGATACCTCAAAAAGGATCGGATAAACTCTTAAGCTCCCTGGATGACAGACTGATGTGCCGTCTTCAGTACAGGAAATTCACAGACCACCAGTCGATGGTGGTGAATCATACCGTGGGCGTCGATAACCATGCAGGAATCCGCTGGTATGAACTGCGGAAGACAAACGCGAATTGGTTTGTCAGCCAGCAATCCACCTATGCTCCCGATACCCTGAACAGGTGGATGGGGAGCATCGCCATGGATTCCTCGGGGAACATTGCCCTGGGCTATTCCGTATCCGCACTCTCCCTCTTTCCCTCCATCCGGTTTACCGGCCGGATGAACCATGACCCGCCCGGGCAGATGACCCTGCATGAAACGACGATCATCGATGGAGGTGGTTGTCAAACCGGGTCCTGGAGCGGGCAGAACCGATGGGGGGATTATAGTTCGATGGTTGTCGATCCCGTCGCCCCTGCAACATTCTGGTATACCCAGGAGTATTATGCAGCCACCTCGGTTGATACCTGGAGCACACGGATTGCCTCCTTCTCCTTTGCCGGCATGCTGGACGTGCATGCAACTGCATCGCCTCCTGCAGTTTGTTACGGAGGATCAGCCCGGCTGGATGTTGAAGTATCCGGCGGAACAGGAACCTATGCCTATTCGTGGACCTCTTATCCCGCAGGTTTCACCTCTGATCAGAAAAATCCCTTGATTTCTCCCGAACATTCAGCAGCATATATCGTTCGGGTCGTTTCCGGTTCCCAGGTTAAAACTGATTCCATTGTGGTACCATTAATTCCGGCCCCTTCCGCCTTTGCAGGCAACGATACGGTTATCTGCCGTTATATTGCTGAAATTCAGCTCTCCGGTTCGGTATCAAACTGCCAGGCCATGAAGTGGTCTACCTCCGGCGACGGCTATTTCAGCGAACCTGAAGCGTTGAACACCACGTATCTTTTTGGGCTTCATGACCGGTCAACGGATAATATCAGGCTGGAACTTACTGCTTACCCGGTAGCGCCTTGTCTCCCGGTATCGGCAGTACGTCATGTGGCCGTTGATACCTGTGCGGGAATGGATGATCCTGCACAGAACCCATTCACGGTGAGGTTGCATCCGAACCCCGCCCATAAGTGGCTTTCAGTGGACATCGCAGGGATTAAGGATCATGCCATGTCCATCACTGTTTTCAATCTCCTTGACCAAACCCTTTTTACGCAGACCATTGAACCCTCCGGTCATGAAATCACCCGGCAGATTGACGTTTCGGGATTTGCAAAGGGTATCTGCTTTTTGCGGATACAGGCAAAATCGGGCACCATGGTACTGCCATTTCTGATTCGGTGACCCGTTCTACCTACGAGCAATGATCTAATAAACGCCTCGGTGTGACTTTTGACTTTTGATGCACGCTCACGGGGGCTACCTGATCACAGAAAGTTGTTTCGTAAAATGTGTTCCCTCCCCGTTGAAACTGAAAAGGTAGAGCCCGGAAGCATACCCGGAGAGATCAATCTTCGTGTTGATCGATCCTTTCTGAATGGTGTAAATCCCGGCCGGCCTTCCTGCGGAATTAAAAATTTCAAGGCGGATCTTTTCCTCCAGGGGCGTTCCAAAACCGATTGTGACAATTGTCTTAGCCGGATTGGGGTATAGATTGCAGGTTGTTCCGGCAGAGGCAGCCCGTTCATTTACACTGAGAAAGGAACCGCCTCCCGGTAACCTGTTTGTCATAAAGGCCTTTCGCACGGTGTCGATCATGGTGCGAAGTTTCGTAACCGAAGCGAGGGTGTCGCTGCTGGTGTAATCGCGCGCCCAGACAAAGGCGATGTCAAGTTCCTGCATCTCGCCGGGACGTAGGGTGAAAGGGCCCGTCGCACCAACTCCTACGATATCGTGAGGAAGGTTATGTGCTGTTACTTCCGTCCAGTTGACAGGCCCGTTTGGAGGCTGGCAGCCACAACCCCAGTTCAGGGTGTCGGATTCGCCCGGAAACAGAAATGATGCTACAGGCCCGTATCCTCCGTAGCCGGCATGACCATTTCCCCCGTATATCATGTGGGTGCTATCCATCCAGATCGCTTTCATGTAATTAAAATATTGTCCGGGTTTTTGAGGGTCTTTCATGTAGATGGGAGGACTATACAAAGAACTCTCCCAATAAGAAAATGTCTTTAGCCCCATGCGTTCGTTATCCGCAATTCCATCGCCAAAACCGGTTCCGTTGACGCTCTCGTTGCATAGCTGATGCCCATTGTTGTCATAGCGGGGACGGTCGACTCCGGCAGGGTTCATCCGGGGGCCTGCAAGGATGGTGACTGACTGGGCAGGAGGATGGGCCCCGTAAGCTGTAGACTGACCACTGCCGTCAATTGCCTTTCCATTGTACCCGATGATGCTTCCCCTGCCCACATCACATTGTTGGTAGTCATCGTTCGGGTAACCAAGATCCATATCTGTGTATGTGCCCATGTATGCTTCATGATAGGTGTGAAACGACCTGTTGAAGACTTTGTAATTCAAAAAGATGGTCTTACTGAATGCTGAATCCCCCGGCAGATCAAAGGCGTAGGCCATCCCATGAATCTCTGCCCGTAATTTCCTGCCGCCGGTTTCAAGGTGGTTTCCCCGGTCGTCGTTGAAAATGAAAAACAGGCATTGGTCACCCCTGATTGCCGGAGAATCACCCTCATAGGGATTATAGATACCATCACCGTTCATGTCATGAAATGGAGCAAGTTGGGCGGCCTGACCAAGTGAAACATTGCCATTGCCCGGCCATGTCAAAATGTCATTGATAGGCCTGTAGCCAGGGTCTTTCCAGTGCATTTTATGGTAATCAATATCCGATTTTTTCAGATTCCAGACATAGTTCCAGGTGGTATCCTGGTTAATGGAATAGTTCGCCGAATCCATTACCGGGCCGGCATAATAATCAGGATGAATCCCCGCAGTGCCATTATTGGGGCCCTGGCGGTATCGCTCAGCTGCAAGATATAGGCTGTCATGCTCATCCAAACCGCCAATCCAGAAGGTGTTAGCAAAAATCGTACACTTGCCGGAACCTTTTGGCACCGTAAATCCGGGAGAGAAATTTTTATTGAACAGCAACAAAAAATGGTATCCCGAAACGGTAAACACCGCCTCAACATCATTTATTTTCAGGGTGTCGTAACTCTTATCCCGGATTCGAAAGATCAAACGTGCCGTGGATGTTTGTGAAGATGACACGTCAATCAGGGTATAACTCCCTATGACCAGGTTTCCGACACCCCGGTTTGGAGCCAGGTAGGTGACCACTCCCTGGTAATGCCAGGTGGAGATCACACTGCCGCTGCCCGCGCTGAACCCTCCCGATACCCGGATGGAATCACCGGAAGGAATAATATCGTTGGCAAGCAGGTTGACCGTTTTCGTGAACCCGGGAACCAGGTCGATGGTGTCGTCAACCGCTTTGAAATTCTGCCCGGCAATCTGCGGAGCAAAAATGATCAGCAGAATAAGAACCGGGAAACAGCTGAGCAGGTCTTTTATCTTCATATGAATATGCTGTTTTGATTTATGATTCAACGGTTTCATGCATCGTTCAGGTCGAGATGAATTTACGCAATTACAGGATTACAATGTTACGGCAGATCATTCCTTTCTCCAGGTAAATGTAAATGTAATAAACCCCGCTTTGATTCCCTGACAAATTTATCCTGACTTCATTTGCTTTCGACAGGACTTCCCGGATCATCTCCCCCAACGGATTGTAAATCCTTATTTTCTCGACTGGGAGAGCGGATTTTATGGTGACTATTCCTGGTGATGGATTTGGAAATACTTGCAAATCAATAATTTCATTCTCTGAGATGTCCTCTGACTTTCCTCTTTGTGAAACGGTGAAGGTGGCGGTTTTCGCCTTCGGGGAGAAGAGGTAGAGAGTGGCATCCCTCCGGGAAGCGCCGGTATTGGCTTTCAGTGTCTGAAAAACCAGTGAGTCGTTCCCTGTGCCGCTTCTTTTATTCACAGCAAGCCAGTCCGGTAAAAATCCCTGGAGTGTCCATTCAACGCTGGTTTTGATAAAGAGGTTTTTTTTATTCCCTGCGTCCCGGTCTAAAACGAGCGTATCCGGATTTGTTTTCAGGGTGAAAATGTCTGACAATGCGCTCATCCAGACACCTTTTCGGCTGGTCCCGGCAAACAGGCTCATGTTGTTCAACACAAGTATGTTCACAGAAGAGTCTGACAACCCGATATTCATTCTCTTCCAGCTTTCACCCTGATTGTCGGAAATAAAAACCCCATGACCGCCGGTAGCGGCAAATATAGATTGAAGACAAAAAGCCAGAGAACTGACATCATATCCGGATAATTCATTGCCGGCCGGGTTCCATGTCAACCCCTCGTCATTGGAATGGTAAACGCCTCCGGTGGTTCCTGCATACATTTCCTGGCCGTTGGTGGCTATCGTATTAACCTGTTTACAATTTAGTCCAATATTACAGGGTTGCCAGCTATTCCCGTCATTGGTTGAAACAAAGATCCCTTCTCCCCATGTCCCGATGTAAACCCGCCCTGCGGATATGGCCAATGCCGTGATGTTTAAATTCGTGAGCCCGTTATTCACTGCAGACCAATGCTTTCCGGTATCGGCGGAGAAAAATAGACCACCGCCCTGCGTACCTGAAAAAAGTTTACCTCCATCCATAGCCATGGCTGTGACATAGGGGTTAGTCAGTCCGTTGTTGCGCTGATTCCAGGTGTTTGCGTTATCTGCTGATAAAAAAAGTCCGGAACCCATCGTACAAGCGTACAAAATGTCTCCCGATTTCCGGATATCAGAAATATAGGGACAGGTCAGGCCGTTGTTCATGGATAGCCAGTCGTAGCCATTGCCATTTGAATAACTGATCCCGCCACCCCAGGTGCCGGCGAACATCCCGGTCCCACTGATCAGCAATGCCCTGATCCTTGTATTGACCATTCCCTGGTCGCTAACTGCCCAGTTTTCACCCTGGTCTGTCGAATAAAAAATTCCACCCCCATTGCTTCCTGCAAAGATATTAATAGCCGTTGCGGCCATGCAATTGATCACCGTGTTTGTAAGATAATGGTTAACGGCGTACCAGGTGTTGCCATTGTCATCGGATCTGAAAACGCCCCATCCGTTTGTTCCGGCAAAAATCGCACTGGCCGAAACGGTGAGCGCATTCACGATGGTTTGAACAGGGAGGCCATTGCCGACTGCTGTCCAGACATTGCCTATAGATCTGAAAACTCCTCCACCGTCACTCCCTGCGAAAACAGACTCACCTTGAACGGCAAGGGAGAGGATGAAGGGATTTGTGAGACCATTATTCATGGAGGTCCAGTTGGTTCCGGCATCGACGGAAATGAACACCCCGGCCCCGTCTGTTCCGGCATACACAACAGATCCTTTCATTGCGAGGGCATTTATCCTGGAATTTCCTGGTCCGTTTATTACCTGGTGCCAGCTGTGCACACTATCCCTTGAGAGAAACAATCCTCCATCTGTCCCGGCCAGGAATGAAGTTCCGCAAATGGCAATGCTGCGGATTACTTGGTTGGTCAGGCCATTGCCGGCGGGCGACCACGAGTTTCCGCCGTCGGGTGACAGGTATATCCCTTTTCCGAATGTCCCTGCCAGGATGACTGATCCGTTTGAGGCGATGGAATATACCGGGGCATCCGGGAGGCCATTGTTCAATGCAACCCAATGCTCTCCTTCATCACCGGAGAACCACACCCCGGCAGAGGTTCCTGTATATATACTGGTTCCATCAGTGGTTGTCGCATAAACAGTTCCGCCCAAAGGCCCCTGCGTTTGCCTCCATTGAGCCCCTGCAAAACCCCAGGTGAATAAAAAGAGAATGAAAAGCAGTTGTTTCTCCATGTTTCAACTCAATACACAAAGTTATCTGTTTTTAGTGAGTGACAATATTATTTCCGGAAAAGATGAATGTAACCACCTTGAGTATGATCCGGGATTCCTGAATTTTTCTATTCCCGCACCATCAAGGAAGAATGGGAAAGTTCTGTCATAATAAGGAATTTTCAAAATTTTCAAGCGAGGATACGATACCTTATGTTTTTATTTTATATTTACCGTCTGAGTGTAGTTTGTTATTGCGCCATGAGGGCCTGTTTAGTGAAAAATTGATTATGAAAAGTCATTTCAATTTTGGGTTCGCGATTTTAATATGTCTTGTGATTGGCTGTAAAAAGAATAATGAAGAAGTAAAACCGTTTCTTGCATCGTTCCAGGCAACGATCAATAAGGTTCAAATTTCCTATGAACAATCAGCCGATTACCGTTTGGCAGGAGGCGGTAGTTTTATAAATAATATTAATGGAACGGATTCTGCAGGGATAGGCATTTTATCAGGCCTTTATAAAGTCCAATTCGAGCCAGATACAATCATACAGAACAGCATTTATGTTTTTTTTATAGAGCATATCCCGGAGGACAGCCTGAATGGTGCGCCGTTTATAGTTCCTTTGCCCGACCGTGTTTTTCGCAGAATCTTCACCTTGGGTGACCACGTATATACCTTCCTCCCTTCCATAAAAGGTGGAATCATTGTTACCTGGTACGATATGAAAGGGAAAAAATGGGCCACTGGCAGAGACAATTCCTGGGATACCATCCCCGGTGCCAGGCCTTATTATTCAAACAATTCTTTTTCAGTTACTTTTAGTAACCCGATAACAGTGCAAACAGGCACCTACATATACAAGCAGGAGGTTCATATGATTTTTAACTGCTGGGTTTACAATAAAGAAGGGGATAGTCTTCATATCGAAAATGCAAAGTTCAATACGATTTATACATATTAAAAGGATTGTCAGTTAGTGCAACAAGACAGCACCCGCAACAAAGCCAACTCTGTAAGTGCTTTATAAAGATGAACCTTTGCTGCGTTTGCATATAGGCATTGGGTACGGTTTCAGGATTAACCGACAATGGAGATTCTGATTACTTAGAGGATTATAATGAATCTAAACGAATATTTAGGTAAATTTCCGGGAACATCAGATACCTATGGTCAACTTAAATCATCAGTAATTAAGGCATTTCACTCAAAATCTTTTAAATTATTCTGGAGAAACTGGAATCCATTATATGGATATATGTTGTCGAAATATATAAACAGACCATTATCAAAAACGACGAATGGTACGATCTCATCGTTGCTGACTTTTCTTTTTAGTGGTTTGATACTACATGATTTATGGGTCATGCCTCTTTTTTGCATTTTGTTTAAAAAAGTTCCATTTTTCCCGGTAACACTTGTTTTTTTCTGTTTCTGGATAGTTATGGCAGTTGAGAATTCATTTAAGTTGAGAAGCCATTTGGAGAATGACAAAATACATGTTCTGATCAACATTGTTTATGTTTTAGGTTGCAGTATTGCAGGAGGGATAATATCAGCCTTGATTTAATAAGTTTGCTGATCATTTATATTCATTAATATGAATACGATGAAAAAGTGTTTGTTTCTTTTATTTGCATTTTTGCTTAATGGTTACACATTTGCACAAACCCGGGACACTATCAGGTTTGAAAATTTAGCCGGTTTAATTAAAATACCTGTCCGAATAAATGGCCAAGTACATTATTTCATGTTTGATACAGGGGCGGAAACTACTGCTGTTAGGGAAGATGTGGCAGCAGGGATGGATAAAACCAATTGTTCTAAGAAAAGGTTGAAAGATTCAAATAATAAAGTAACGATCCAGTCAGAATTTGTTGTTCAATCATTAAAAATCGGCAACAGTGATCTGAATAATCATTCAATTGTTACATTTCCGGATAGCCCTATGTTTAATTGTTTGGGGTTTGAAGGAATTATTGGTGTTGATATTATAAAACAGTTCGACTGGCTGATCGATTTTGAAGAAAACTACTTGGTAAAAACAGATACCACCAATACCATCAACGGATTTAGCGATTTTTTATCGCTGGATTTCTACAAAAACAAATTGCGCCCAAGAATCAAGTTGAAAATCGGAAATAAAGTTGTTGATTTTTTATTTGATACCGGAGCAAATGAAAATGACATTGATAGGAAGAACTATAGGAAGGTTAAAAATGAAATAATAAAATCATACGATGAAATTTCAAATGTTAGCGGTGCGAATGGCTATGACCGGCAATCAAAAGAATCATATTTTTTAGTCCCGGCTCAACCTGATAATTCTGATTTAAAAAAGCACAATGTTTTGTTTAACACAATATCTGTCGGGGAGAACAAAATAGGCAATGAGTTTTGGGGAAAAAATCAGATCTTTCTGAGTTGGACTAAAAATAAATTGCTTTTTAGAATAGCAAATACTGAAAAAGAACAAATCTTTGGTATTTTTTGTAAAATCATAAATGATTCGATGGTTGTAAACTCATTGGTTTATACCGGGCAAATTATAGAAAGCGGGGTGAAAACAGGGGATAAGGTAAAATCAATTAATGGCAAATCGTTTAAGGATTATTGCGAACTGCTGATGTATCAATTTTTGACCAAAGAGAAAATATTAACCATTGAGATGCAGGATGGGAAACAATTTACCTTCAAAAAGGAAAAACTGTATTGATCCTTCAAAAGTTGGTTTGGTTTCGGGTATAATAAAAAAAACGTTGTAATCGCTTAAATTACAACGTTTTTTGGAATTTTCCAGCGGAGAGACTGGGATTCGAACCCAGGGTACACTTTTGGCGTACACACACTTTCCAGGCGTGCTCCTTCGACCACTCGGACACCTCTCCGGGATCAGTGAAAAACGAATGGAGAAAAATGAAAAGAGCCAGCTGTAATAACTGAACTTCTCTTTATTCCAGATTCATCGTTTACTGAACAGGGGTGCAAAGGTATTAAAAAAAAGGCGGCTGACCAAAAAATTCATTCTTAGCGTAAAAATACGCATGAAGATCAGGTAATCCAGCTCTTTCCCATGCCAGGCTGCCGTGATAATTTTGCGTCATCAAAACAAAAATAAACCAACCTTTAAAAACCATGAAAATGTCAAGAAACAATATGGGCACCATGAAAACCATCCAAATTATTGCCGCAGTGTTTTGTCTCCAGTCGAATGTTCTGTTCGCAGCAAATCCTAAAG
>Ga0118677_10008957_pt1 | contig 15835 bp, 12 predicted proteins | sample AliMusrvi5mmetaG_FD_86154 | JGI IMG/M metagenome (GOLD analysis project Ga0118677, IMG submission 86154) | reverse complement strand
ATATAAATCAAATAATGCTTTAATATCTTATAAAGACTTGACAAAGAGCTAAAATATGAATAATATCTTCATTATATAGGGTTTGCATTCAAAAGCCTTTCGGCGTTGCCGACAAGGAAATATCTGACACGAAGCGAAGCCCTGTATAACATCATGATAAGGAGTGTCATTTATGGTATTCGAAAAAGTTCAGAAAATTATCTGTGAGCAGTTCGGCATTGAAGCAAGCGAAGTTAAAATGGAGTCATCAATAGCAGATGATTTCGGCGCGGACAGCTTGGACCTCGTTGACCTCGCGATGACAATCGAGGACGCGTTTGACATTGAGGTTCCGGATGAGGAACTCGAGAATGTTAAAACAGTAGGGGACATCGTTAAATTTATCGAAGAAAACTGATTAAACACAACGCGAAAGGATGTTAAAGTTTGGCTGAGCAGAAAAAAATGGTTGAAGATATTACCTCGATGGAGGAAGACTTTGCGAAATGGTATACGGATGTCGTGAAGAAAGCGGAGCTTGCGTCCTATTCCGGTGTGCGCGGCTGTATGGTCATCCGCCCTTACGGGACAGCTTTGTGGGAAAACATCCACAATGAGCTTGACGCGCGGTTCAAGGCGACAGGGCATGAGAACGTTATGATGCCCTTGTTCATCCCGGAGAGCCTTCTGCAGAAGGAGAAGGACCATGTTGCGGGTTTTGCGCCCGAGGTCGCTTGGGTGACCCATGGCGGCACCGAAAAGCTTCAAGAGCGCCTGTGTGTGCGCCCAACCTCCGAAACCTTGTTTTGCGACCATTACAGCGAGATTATTCAATCATACAGGGATCTGCCAAAGCTTTACAACCAATGGTGTTCGGTAGTCCGTTGGGAAAAGACCACCAGACCTTTTCTTCGCACAATGGAATTTTTCTGGCAGGAAGGGCATACGATGCACGAAACGGCGCAGGAGGCTATTGACGAAACCGAGCGGATGCTCAATGTCTATGCGGAATTCGCCGAGAACTGCCTCGCTATTCCGGTTATTAAGGGCAAAAAGACGGACAAAGAAAAATTCGCCGGCGCTGAATCAACCTACACGATTGAAGCGATGATGCATGACGGCAAGGCGCTGCAAAGCGGAACATCCCACTATTTCGGCGACGGTTTCAGCAGAGCATTTAACATTCAGTTCACGGGAAGGGATAATACTTTACAGTACCCTCACCAAACGTCCTGGGGTATGTCCAGCCGCATTATCGGCGCGATAATCATGACGCACGGGGATAACAACGGCCTTGTGATGCCGCCGATGGTTGCACCTGTGCAGGTTGTCGTTTTGCCGATTGCGATGCACAAGGAAGGCGTGCTTGAAAAAGCGCAGGAACTCACGAAGGCTCTCTCCAAATTTTGCCGCGTAAAGCTTGACGATTCCGATAATTCCGCGGGCTGGAAGTTCGCGGAATACGAAATGAAGGGCGTTCCGCTTCGCTTGGAAATAGGCCCCAAGGATATCGCGAACAATCAATGTGTGCTTGTGCGCAGGGATAACCGCGAGAAAACCTTTGTTTCACTTGATGAACTCGAAACAAAAATCCCCGAACTGCTTGCCGCCGTGCATAACGGGCTTTACGAAAAGGCATTGGCGCGCCGCAAGGAGATGACCTATTCCGTTGCAACCTTTGACGAGATGAAGGAAAACGCCGAAAACCGTCCCGGATTTATTAAAGCCATGTGGTGCGGCAGCCCCGAATGCGAAGAAAAGCTGAAGGATGAAGCCGGTGTTTCTTCACGCTGCATTCCAAATGAGCAGGAGCAGATAAGCGACAAATGCGTTTGCTGCGGCAAACCCGCAACCCAAATGCTTTACTGGGGAAAGGCCTATTAAACAATGTTATTTAAAAATGCGACAATTTACAACAGCGATTTTGAGCCTCAAAAAGCCGATATATTAATTGACGGTGAAAAGATCGTGAAAATCGGAAATGATTTAACCGGGGAAGATGTGCTTGACCTTTCAGGCTGCATTATTTTCCCCGGCTTTATTGATATCCATATTCACGGCTGCGGCGGTGCGGATATGGCCGACGCGAATGAAGAATCCATGGATAAAATGTCCATCTTTCTGGCGAACCATGGCGTAACCTCCTTTTGCCCCGCAAGCATGACCCTGCCTAAAGAGCAGCTTGTCAGCCAGTTTGAGACGGCGGCATCTTTTATGGGTAAGGAATCCGGCGCGTATATCCACGGCATTAATACGGAAGGTCCGTTTATCTCTTTGGCAAAAAAAGGCGCGCAGCCCGGCGATTATATCCGTCTGCCGGATATGGAGGAGTTTAAACAGCTCAATTCAATTTGCAAAATAAGTCTTGTCGATTTGGCGCCGGAAGTTGAAGGCGCCTTTGAATTCGCGAAAGAGGCTTCGAAAATCTGCACCGTTTCCCAGGCACATACCGACGCGGACTTTGAAACCGCGCAGACGGGTTACAATAAAGGCTTTTCCCACGCAACACACCTTTTCAGCGCGATGCCTCCCATTGAGCACAGAGCGCCCGGAGCGGTCACTGCCGCGTTTGACAGCCCGACTGTGACGGCGGAGCTTATCTGCGACGGGATTCACGCGCATCCGCCTATCCTTCGCATGGCATTCAAACTCCTCGGGGAGGACAGGTCGGTAGTTGTCAGCGACGCTATGAGCGCAGCCGGCTGCGGCGACGGGGAATATGAACTTGGCGGTCAGAAGGTCTTTGTAAAAAACGGCAGAGCTTCTTTAGCGGACGGTAATCTTGCAGGTAGCACAACCAACTTATATAAAGAATTTTTAAATCTGATAAGCTTTAATATCCCGTTTAAACAGGTGCTGAAGTCCTGTACAATCAACCCCGCCAGGGTAATCGGCGCCGATACCTTGACAGGCAGCCTCAAAGAAGGTAAATTAGCGGATATTTTGGTTGTTGATGAATTTCTAAGGATAAAAAGAGTTATTATTAAAGGCAGAACGGTAGTAGGGTAGCAGTTGAATGATAGCCAAACTTTAAAATAAAAAAGCGCACGGGTGAATTATCATCCATGCGCTTTTAAATTGAATTGGGTTTCTTATTCCGCCGGGATTGATTCGGTACAACCGCAGTCGTCTTCACAGCAAGAGCAGGAGACATAATTCTCTTCGCTTTCGCTGCATTTCTTGCATTCCATAATTTTTGTAACAGCAAAATAGATGCCTGCAGCCGCGCCCGCGATAGCCGCAATTATTCCGATAATCTTGAGAATCTTCTTACAAGTACAACACATTATTGGCACCTCCAAATTAATTTTATTTTGTTAAGCAACCAAAAACCGGTTGCTTTCTACAATAACTAATTATAAATGTCATATAGGCAAATGTCAACTAAAATTATTAATCGTTTGCAAATGTTTCAGCGGCCGGCAGATAATTCTGCTGACCGCCGGATACTTTAATATTAACGCTGAAGGCTTAAGCCTCCTTGATAAGTTTTGCGAGAGCGGACTTCTTGCGGGAAGCGTTGTTCTTATGAATAAGACCCTTCGCGGCCGCTTGGTCAACCTTTTTAATGGCTGCCGTTACAACTGCGTCTTTATCCGCAGCATTTGCGGTGACGGCTGCATGAGCCTTTTTGATTGCAGTTTTAAGAGCGGTATTTTGCGACTTGTTGCGCTGAGCCTTGGCTTTTGTAACAAGTACGCGCTTTTTTGCTGATTTAATGTTAGGCATGGTGACACCTCCTTTATTACACAGGTGATTATATTAGCACAAACCATTTTAAATTGCAAGGAAATTTTTGCACAAAACGGATTTTTTTGAACTGAAAAAGATAATACCGTATTTCAACAGTAAAATCAAGAAAAATCACAGAAAACCACGGAATTATCTGTATTTAGGGGATGGCGGGGGCTTGCTCCCACCGAAATCCTAAACAAGGCGGCCAACCGCCAAACACTTAGCAATGAATGCAGGTCAACCCTAATAACCCGACGATCCAAAAACATTCTTTATAAAAACCAGCGATTCCTTCGCGTCCCTGTCCAAACTTTCCGTATCCGTTTTCTTTTCAAGTTCGCGCCAAATTTTAATATCCGAGCCGACGGTTCCGCCTCTGCGCACAAAAGGTTCCATGACGACATCACCCTGATAATTGATATCTTTGAGCGCTTCGCCGATTTCCTGCCAGGGCAGCCTGCCTTTGCCGGGCACGCGGCGGTTAGCCTCGCCTATGTGCAGATGCCCGAGCCTGTCACCCGCCAGCCTGATAGCCCCGCCGAAGCTGTCTTCTTCAATATTCATGTGAAAGGTGTCAAGCGTCAGCTTTACATTGTCCGCGCCAATCTCGTCAACAAAGCGTACGCCTTCTTCTGCTGTATTGAGAATATACCCTTCAAAACGGTTCAGCACTTCAAGGTAAAGATTTATTCCGTGATTTTTCGCCGCCTGCGCTAATATGCGAAGATTGTTGATGCTGCGCGCGCGGTCGCCCTGTTTGTCAATCGGTTTGGTGTAATCCACCGGCCAATAGGAATAGATGCCGCCGCCGATTTTAGTAATCCCGAGGATTTCAAGCTTTTTGTAAAGCCCGGTGTAAAATTCCATTCCCTCGCGAACCACCGCCGGGTCAGCAGAGGCTATATTGTGCCGCGCGCTCGGTCCGTGCCCGCCGGTCAATGTTAAGCCGTATTCTGCCGCGCAGGCTTTCAGCTCCGCCAGTTTCGCGCTGCTGTAAGACGGAATGGGTGTGCAGGCAATTTCAAGGATGTCAAACCCGAGTTTGGCAGCCTTTTTAATGTAGGGTATATAATCGGCGCTCCATTCGTCCTCCCAATAGGCGTAGTAAATCCCGTATTTCATATGGCTTCTCCTTTGAAGAATTTTTTTAATTATATAATTATTTATGTTCTTATGCAAGCAGAGTTTACCGTTTGAACAATTTGTTCTGCAAGTTTTGACGATAATGAGCCGTGCCTTGTTTCATATCCCTTGACTCGAATAAAAAATTAACCTATAATACTACAAGAACTCATCGGAACGATACAAGAGGTTAATCCCCGACGCGGGGGACGTTCCCTACATAACACGAGGTGAAAATATTGTCCATACCAAAGGAAAACATACGGAATTTCTGTATCATCGCCCATATCGACCACGGCAAGTCAACCCTTGCCGACAGGCTTCTGGAGATGACAGATTCCGTCGCCCACAGGGATATGACAGCGCAGCTGCTTGATAATATGGATTTGGAGCGCGAGCGCGGCATCACAATCAAAGCGCGCGCTGTTAAACTGAACTACACGCAGGACGGGCAGGAATATGCCCTTAACTTAATTGACACCCCGGGCCATGTGGACTTCACTTATGAGGTTTCACGCTCCCTTGCCGCCTGCGAGGGCGCCGTGCTTGTGGTTGACGCTTCCCAGGGCATTGAAGCGCAGACACTTGCCAATACCTACCTTGCCCTTGAACATGATTTGGAGATTGTTCCCGTCATCAATAAAATTGACCTGCCCGCCGCCGAGCCCGACAGGGTCGCCGCTGAAATAGAGGATATCATCGGGCTTGACTGCTCAAAAGCGCCGCGTGTTTCGGCGAAAACCGGCGAAAATGTGCAGCAGGTATTGGAACGAATTATAGCCGATATTCCGGCGCCAAAGGGCGATGACTCGGCACCCCTGCGTGCGCTCGTCTTCGACTCGGTTTATGACACTTACAAGGGCGTTATCGTTTATGTCCGCGTAATGGACGGCAGGATAAAACCGGGCGATACCATGAGCATGATGGCCACAGGCGCTCAGTTTACCGTCGTTGAAGTCGGATATATGCGGGCGACTCATATGGAATCAGCCCCGGAACTTTGCTCCGGCGATGTCGGGTACATTTCCGCTTCGATAAAAACAGTCAACGAAGCCCGCGTCGGCGATACCGTTACCACCGCAAACCGTCCCGCCAAGGAAGCGCTGCCCGGTTACCGCAAGGTGAATCCGATGGTTTTCTGCGGTATTTATCCGGCTGACGGCGCGGATTACGGCAATCTGAGGGACGCGCTTGAAAAGCTGCAGCTCAATGACGCCGCCCTTTCCTATGAGCCGGAAACATCGGGTGTCCTCGGTTTCGGTTTCCGCTGCGGATTTTTAGGACTTCTGCATCTTGAAATCGTTCAGGAACGCCTGGAGCGTGAGTATGATTTAGACCTTATCACAACCATTCCGAGCGTTATTTATAAAATCCATATGTCAGATGAATCCATTGTTGAAATTGACAACCCGACTCATTATCCGGATCCCGCCCGCATTACCTTCAGCGAGGAGCCGTTTACATCATCGCATATCTTTTCCCCGTCGGAATATGTCGGTACGATTATGGATTTATGTCAGGAACGCCGCGGAATTTTTAAGGATATGACCTATGTCACCTCTGACCGGGTGGATATCCATTATGAACTACCGCTCAATGAGATTATTTATGATTTTTTCGATTCTTTAAAATCCCGCACAAAGGGTTATGCCTCATTTGATTATGAATTGACCGATTACCGCCGCTCCAACCTTGTCAAGCTGGATGTTCTGCTGAACGGCGATGTGATTGACGCGCTTTCGTTCATCATCCATGCCGAGAAGGCATATGGCAGGGCAAGGCGTATCGCGGAAAAGCTGAAGGATAACATACCCCGCCAGATGTTTGAAATACCGATTCAAATCGCTATCGGCGGCAAGGTCATCGCAAGGGAAACGGTTAAAGCAATGCGCAAGGATGTCCTTGCCAAGTGCTACGGCGGCGATATTACGCGCAAGAAAAAGCTTTTAGAGAAGCAAAAAGAGGGCAAAAAGCGCATGAGGCAGTTCGGCTCCGTCGAAGTCCCTCAGGAAGCGTTTATGGCGGTGCTCAAGCTTGAGGACCTTTAATCTTCCTGCTGTTTAGTGTTGAACGGACAAAAATAAATCAAGGGCGGGCGAGAGTCCGCCTTTTCGTTTAGTGGCCAATGGTCAGTAACCGGAAGCACAAATCCCCATGTCTAGTAACCAAAACCCTTGCATCCCTTGTTAAAGGGAGGGGGATCGCATAGAACCGCATAACGGTTCATTTGCGGTGGGGGGATTGAGAAACATACAAACAGCCACCTGAACCCGTCTATCTTTGTAAAAAGGAATCTATCTTTATGAATATCCAATCAAAACCTATCGGCCTATATATTCACATTCCGTTTTGCGCCGGCAAATGCCCATACTGCGATTTTTACTCCTTGGCGGCAGACGAAAACACAATGGACGAATATACTGCTGCGGTAATGAACACCATTCCTACTTGGGCGGCAAAGCTTAACCGCCCTTTTGACACCCTGTATTTCGGCGGCGGCACACCTTCGCTGATAGGTGCCGAAAGGCTTGCAAAACTGGTTGATGCGGCTTTTTCGGCATTCGGAACAGATGTAGGGCGGGTGCTTGCTCCCGCCGCCGTTCCACGGAAGTCCGTGGAGATAACAATTGAATGCAATCCGTTTAATGTCGGGACGGTCGATGCCCGGTTTGATTTTGCTGAACTTTCGGCAGCCGGTGTTAACCGCATTTCCCTGGGGCTGCAGTCCGCCGTTGACACCGAACGCGCAGCTTTGGGGCGAAAAGGAGTCGCGGCGGATGTGACAAGAGCTGTCGAAAGGGCAAAACTTGCCGGCATCACAAACATTTCGCTTGACCTTATGCTTGGCATTCCGGGGCAAACATTGGAAAGTCTCAAACGCTCAATTGATTTCTGCGCGGAGTCGGGCATCACCCATGTCAGCGCTTACATGCTCAAAATTGAAGAAGGCACACCGTTTGCCGCACAAAAAGAAAAGCTGATGCTGCCGACAGAGGACGAGTACTGCGCGTTTTATCTGACAGCCTGCGAGGAACTGGAAAAGGCGGGCTTCATGCAGTACGAAATTTCGAACTTCGCCCGAAAAGGGTTTGAAAGCAGGCACAATTTAAAGTATTGGAACTGTGAGGAATACCTCGGTATCGGTCCCGCAGCCCATTCTTTTATAGACGGCAGGCGGTTTTACTATGAGCGGGATTTAACCGGTTTTATGAACCGGAACAAGCCGGTGCAGGATGGTGAGGGCGGAGATTTTTATGAATATGCCATGCTTCGCCTGCGCTTGAATGAAGGCTTAAAAGAGGATGAAACCCTTGACCGCTATAGATTCTGCATACCTGAACAAATGCGTGAGCGGGCAATGATTTTTGAAGCACAGGGGCTGTTAATTTCAGATGTAAAGGGGATACGCTTTACACTGAAGGGTTTCCTTTTATCCAACAAAATCATCGGCGATTTGTTGGTTTGATTTTTTGTAGTGAACGACCCCTGTGTCGTTCCGGGTTGTTTTACAACCGAGCGGAAACATTTCAAATATTCCGTTAATGGATGGTGAATTAATGAGTTTCTTCAAAAATTTTATAACGGGCGAGTATGCAATAGGATACCGTTTTGTTCCCGAAAACGGAAAATTGCTTTTTCAAAACGAAAAAACCGCGTTTCAAATTATTCCGAGCAGCAAGCACTGCTGGTACGCCGACCCGATGCTTTTTGAGTTTAAGGGCAGGCAATATCTGTTTTTTGAGGCATACGATAAAAAAGTTCATCTCGGCCGGATAGCCTGCTGCGAGCTGAAGCGGGACGGAACCTGTTCCGAAATTAAAACAGTTATTTCGGAGGAGTTCCATCTTTCTTATCCTGATGTTTTCAGGTTTAACGGCAGGATCGTTATGATTCCTGAAACCGCCTCGCTAAACCAAATTCTGCTTTACGAATGCATTGAGTTCCCGGGTAAATGGCAGAAAGCAGCTGTGCTTTTAGACGATATAAAAACCGTTGATTCTACAGTTTTTGAGTTTGACGGCAAGCATTGGCTTTTCTCGGCTGAAGTAAACGATTCTGTTTTGCATGGCAGCAATCTAAATGTGTATGAGTTTAAAGACGGCTTTGAGCTTATTCCACACCCGGCGAACCCCGCTGTAAAAGATATTTCGGTTTCGCGCCCCGCGGGCAATATTTTCCGTTTTAAAGGTGATATTCTCCGTCCTTCGCAGGATTGCTCGGTAGGGGATTACGGCCGGGCGCTGAAATTTAACAGAATTATTGAGTTAAACAGCACCGAATACCGTGAGGACACGGTTTTTACTGTCAGCCCTCAAAACATCCAAACAGACCTTGGTAAAAAGCTTTCCGGCTGCCACACCTACGCATTGAGTGAGGACAAATTAGTTGAGGTTGTGGATGTGAAATATAATAAAATCGACATCGTGCTCGGCATAAAAATCAATATCTATAATGCCTTGAAAAAGCTCAAATTGTTAAAATAGCGTTACTGTAATCTTGTTTTCAAAGGAAACCGCCATGAAAAAGATTTTGTTTTTTATTGAATCGCTTGTCGGCGGGGGAGCCGAAAAATCTCTTACCGAGCTTGTTGAAAGCCTCGATAAGAGCAAATATGATATTACTGTCATAACCGGAACCGACGGGGAATTTTTCACCGAACGGGTAAGCAGCATATGCGGTTACCGTTGTTTCGCGAAAAGAAGCGGGCAGAATAACCGGGTTAAAGGTTTCATCAATAAATTGATTTTTAAATTTTCAAATTCGGCACCTGCGAAGATTGTTTACAGCGTATTAATAGGCGGTAAATTTGACGTGGAAATTGCATATTGCGAGGGCTATGCGACAAAACTGATTGCAAACTCAAGCAACAGAAAAAGCCGGAAAATCGCCTTTGTACACACCGATATGCAAAAAAATCATTGGACGCAATCCGTCTTTAAAAGCCTTGAAGAGGAAACGGCATGTTATAAAAAATTCAATGTAATAACCTGTGTTTCCGAAACGGCGGCGCAAGCTTTTAAAGAGACCTTCGGGATAACGGAAAATGTTGTTGTGAACTACAACCCGGTAAGAGGGGACTTGATTGCCGAGAAGGCAAAAGAACCCGCAGATCTGGCAGCAATTGATTATCCGCGAATGATAACCGCAGGGAGTTTAACCGCCGTCAAGGGTTTTGACAGGCTGCTATGCGCTGCCAACCGGCTTAAAACAGAAAAATACAAATTTGAACTGCTTATTTTGGGGGAAGGCGAAGAAGAACAGGAATTAAAGAAATATATAGAAGACAACAAGTTGTCTGATTATGTCAGGTTGACGGGTTTTCAATCCAACCCTTATAAATATATTGCAGGCTCCGATTTCTTTGTCTGCTCTTCTTATGCGGAAGGGTTCAGCACCATTGCAACCGAATGTGTCATTTTAGGCAAACCCGTTATTACAACCGATTGCGCCGGCATGGCGGAACTGTTCGGTGCTTGTGAATGCGGGATTATTTGCGAAAACAGCGAAGAAGCCTTAGTTGAAGCCTTGAAACAGGTGCTTGAAAATCCGGAATGCTTGCAGAGATTCAGCGAGGGTTCAAAAAAAAGGACTCCTTTCTTTGATATTGAAAAGAGTGTAAAAGAAATTGAGAAGCTTTTCTAAAATATTTGGTTTTATAATATTCAAGGGGCTGCCATCGGCAGCCCTTAAATTCTCATTATTCACTATTCACTGGTTGAATGCATACAGCCTTCCGGCCATTACGCCGTAGTCGACTCATCCGGAACGGTGGTCGCTGCAACAGTCCATACCTGCAAATATATTGTGGTTCCCTTTTCGTAAGACTGGCTCACTACCGGGCTCACAGCGAAAATAGAATTCGCTGTTTGCGTTCCGTCATTAGTTATATCCTGTTTAACACACTTAAATCCGAGCCCTTCAAGCGTTGCCAAAGCTGCTGTGTAATCCAATCCGACAACATTCGGAAGAGCAACCATTTCCTTGCCCTTGCTTACCTTGAAGGTAATTGTTGTGCCTTTATCAACAACTGTGTTGGGCTTGATGCTTTGCGAGATAATTTGACCGATTTTAATCTTGCTGTCGAAAACTTCGTTTGCAACAAAGGTGAATTTTTCAGCCCAAACCGGGTTTGAGGCGATTTCAGGGTAGCTGCCCAATGTTGCAAAATCCGGTACCGTTACTTTTTCCGCAACTGCGGTTGTGGTAACGGCGCTTGTGGTTGTGTTATTATTCCCACTGTTAAAAAAATCATCTCTAAAAACCGTGACGGCAAGAATAATAAAAACAAGCAACCCCGCGCCGAGGCTGATAAGCCCGGCTTTGATTGCAGCCGCCTTTGCTTTTTTTTGCGCTTCTTTGTTATTTTTTATTTTCACAGCCTTTGGAGCTGGCTCAGGCTTTGCGTTTTGAGTAAATTGCTCACCCGCCACCGCTGCGCTTGGCGAAGCGGAAAGTTCGGCGCGAAGCTGCTCAACCGAGCGGGTCCGGTCATCCGGCTGAATTTGAAGCGCGTTAATCAGTGCGTTTATCACATAAGCGGGGATTTGCTCCGCAAATTTTGCGGGAACCATAAGCTTGTCATTTAACAGGCGGGAGGGAGCGTCCAGCGGGTCGCTGCCGATAAGCGCGCGGTAAAGAACAGCCGCGAATGCATATATGTCTGTCCACACGCCCTGCTGCCCCTTGTAGCCGTATTGCTCTATCGCGGCGTAACCGTTGAAAAGCTGAGGGGTCAGTTCGCCGCTTTCTGTCCTTGCCTGCCAAATACTGAAGCCGGAGATTCTTATTTTACCGTCCTTGCCTATCAGCAGTGTTGTAGGTGAAATACCCCTGTGGATAATGCCCGATGAGTGCAGCGTACCCAGGGTTGAAAGCACGGGCATAAAGAGCTGTCGCGCCTTATCCCATTGAATATAACCGGTTTTGCTGCTTAGTAAAAAATCCCTTAAAGTAACACCGTCAAAGTTTTCGGAAATGGCGTAAGCCGTACCGAAATCCTCAACGATGTCAATAACACTGATAAGCGCCGATAGTCCGCGTAAACGCGCAAGCTGGCGCCACATTTCAAGAAAGCTTTGGCAGCATTCGCGAAAGGTTGTCTCGCAGCCTGTCAAAACATTTAAGACAAGAGAACTTTGTGTGCGCATAGAAATGGAATCAGGTAAAAATTCCCTGATGCAGACGGCAACTCTGTTTGTTAAATCCCAACCGATATAAGTTGCGCCTTCACCGTTAAATTCAAGAAGATTCCCGACAAGGTAGCGGTTGCTGACAACCGTTCTGATGGGAAGATAAGGCGGGATTTGCGGAGAGTCGACATGAAAACCGCAATGCGGACATTGCTTAACATTGCCGATTTCCTTCATGCAGTTCATGCACAGATCATCGGTATTTATCATTTAAGGTGACACCCCTGTCAAATTATTTATTTAAATTACACCATATGGTAACAAATTCGGATATATTTGTCAACTTTGCCAACCGGGCAGGGCAGCCGGGCTATCAGAATTATCGTTTATCTTTTTCAGTTTATGATATGAGTGATGCGATACCTGTTGCCTGGTTTATATGCATGATATAGTTTTCGGAATCAACCGCTATGCCGGCGTCAAGGCTGTCAATATTGCCGTCCCCGTTAACATCGCCGGCTTTAAATTTAGCCGCGTCGGCAACCTTGTCCCAAGTTATTATATAGTTTTCAAGGTCAACCATGATGCCTGCGTCAATGCTGTCAATGTTTCCGTCACCGTTTACATCACCGTAAATGACTATATAATAGGTTGCGGCAATTGCCTGTGTTGTGTTATCAATCAAATCAACTTTGGTGCCGGTGCCAATAACACCGGTATCGGGTGTAAACGCAAGCCGCCCGTTGCCGTTAACCGTAACATAATTGGTCGAAAAACCGGCTGCGGTTATGCCGGAAGCAAGGCCGTAAATAAAGTTGTTGTTAATTACGGTGTTTGAGCCGCTTTTTGCGTTAAGGGTTACAGGCATTTTGCTCCAGACGGCATAAAGTGTTGCGTCAGCGGCAGGTATCGTATAGCTTGCAAGCGGCGAGGTTGCTGTCTGTGAGGCTGCCCAGCCTAAGAAGTTATAATTCTGCCTGTTGAAGCCGGTTTGCGCAGGCAGCGTTACAGCTGTTCCGGTTGCTCCCGACTGCGCGGCAGGTGCTGTGCCTGTGCCGCCGTTAAGGTCAAAGGTGACAATTTTTGAAGTGTCAAGCGAAACAGTCCGGTCTGCAAGGGAAAAATCGGCGTTAAAATCCATTGTGCTGCTGCCGGCAGCGCTGAGTGTGGTTCCGTCAGCACACCAATAAAAGTATTGGCTGCCGGTTGGGTAAGAGGCATTCCTGGTCCATCTGTTGTCCATAAATATGCGCCCGGAGCCGGTTGCGCCGGCATTGACCTGCAGTTTAAAACTGAAAAGCCATTTTCCGTCGTTTATTACTGTCGGATAGCCGCCGTTTAGCGAACCGGAGCCCGCGTTAAAAAGTGTAACTGTGTAATTATAAATCGTGTTCTCACCGCTTACAAAGGTCGCAGGCCAAGTTAACGGTTGGGTTGTTACTCCGCTGAAGCTTGTAACAGTATTTTGGTAATAGGTATTTTCGGTGTTGGCTGTGAAAGCGGTGTTGCTGCTGCCGACAATTGTGTAAAAGTTTTTGTCATACATCACGATGTAACGGCTTGAACCGCAGAAAAAGTTTGTTGCAGGCGTTACGGTCACCGTTATAATATCACCTGCCCTTGCCGAGGTGATAGGCGTCAGGCTTCCGTTAACGGTTTTATAGGTGTTTATAACTGCGCTGATAAGCGGCCTTGCTATATAAACAAATACGATTTTATTGTTATCCAGGCTGAGCTGTAAATTTTTGGCGGCAGCCAGCGGGATATACCCGTTTATTGCTATTGCTGTTTCGCTGACGGTGTTTGTTACCTGGCCTGAACTTGTTTTATCCGCGGCAAGTTTGCTGCCGGTTTCGGAGTTAAGCCTGTATTCCACGGTGTAGCTTACGGTTTTTAAAACAAGGCCGGCTATCGCGGTGTTGATATTCTGCGCCATGGTGTTTATTTGAGGCTGGTCAATATAGAGCAGATTATAGTCAACCGCGCTTACCGCCGCAGTTAAGGCTGCCCAGCTGTCCGTTGTGTAAAGCGCGGAGTTAAGGGCATTGGCAGCTGTAACCGCAGTATTAACGGCGGAATAATCCGGCGCGTGTGTCGCTATCGCAGCCTCGACGGCAAGCTTGGCGTTAACCATATTGTAAGTGCTGACAAGCGGGTGGAAAATGCTGGTATTGTCAGCGACCGTGTATGATGTGTTGTTTAAGAGTATGCTTCGTACCTGTGACCCTGTAAGCGCCGGATTGACTGACCAGGCAAGCGCCGCAATAGATGCAACCATTGGCGCCGCCATCGAGGTACCGCTCATGTAACCGTAAGCATTGCCGGCAAAACAGCCGTAAACAGAAACACCCGGCGCACATATATCCACCTGCGTTCCGGCGTCCGAATAGTAAACCTGATCAAAGGTCAGCGGACCGGTTCGTTCCGCCGCGCCGACAATAATAATCCGCTCGTTAATTTTTTGTACCATAGCAGCACTGCCTTGAAGGTTAGTGTATGTAACACTGCAAAAATAGCCGTTATATATCGCATCCTGCGAATACCCGTTGTGCCCGTTGCCGGCAGACTGGACAACAATGAAGTCATATCCGGCGTTCAGAAGCGGTGTCATTACCGCCTCGCTTTGGCGCGCGTAACTGATTACATCGGGATTGACGCTTGGCAAACCTTCCCCCGAAATATCCGCACTGAGGCCCAAAGAAAAATTAACCACCTTTGCGCCAGCCTGAACCGTTTCCGTTAAACCCGCAAAAAGATTGGCGTCCGTTCCGCCTGCCACGTCCCAGTTGACGCAGTACATATTTGTATCCCATAAAATACCCGTTACGCCTTTATTGTTGTTCGGGATTGCGCCCATAATACCCGCAACAAAGGTTCCATGGTCATCCGTGGGGGTATTTTCCGCAGCCGATGCGGCATCCGGGAAAAAGATTTTACCCGTGAGATCCTCATGGTCATTTTGCAAACCGGCGTCAACAATACCAACATTGATATGCGAATAATAGCTTTCATAACCCCATGCGCTTAGCGCCTGCACGGCTTCAACGCTCCAATTCCCGCCGTTGGGGTTTAACTCTGTCCAGCCGCTGTTGCTGTACCAGGGGTCGTTCGGGATTACCTGTGTCGCCATTGGCTGAGCCGCATGAGCCCGGTTATAACTTGCGTAAAAAACACCGTCCATCGCCGAAAGTTTTGCCGCCATTTCAATAAGATTATTGAAATCAGTGGCTTTTACTTCAACCTGCCACATATTAATGCCGTTGATATAACCTACACATTTGCCGCCTACGGTATCAATAATCGCCTGCCGCCTTGCGTCGCTGACATTTTCCTTAAAATAAACAAGAAGATTGTTGTTGATATACATCAAATTTCTGCCGTTTGTGACCTCGGCAACATTTCTCAAGGCCGGTTTCTTTATGGAAGAACAATCATATTTAATATCAACAGTTTTAACATCGGTTTTTCCTGCCGCTGATGTTGCCGTTATGATGATTTTATTCGCGTTTGGCTTAAGCTTCAGATTGTTGAGCGAAAAGGTATTGCCTTTAATGGAAGCCTTGCCCTCAAAGGAGAGCTGCCCTTTGTCAATTCCGGAGTAAATTTTATAGGTAATATTGACCTTTTCACCGATTGAATCGATTTTACCTGTTATTTTCTGCGCGGCATTTTTAACGGTTCCGCTTTTTTGGTCAATGGCAATGACCGAAACTGGCAGCTGCTTGTTCACCGCCGAAAAGCCGTTGCTTATAAATATACCAAGCGCGCATATTGCTGCCAATAGTACGCTTAATACAGTTGAAAGTAATCTTTTTGCTTTCGATTTCACGAAATCCTGTCCTTTCAAATAATGGATAACTATCTACCTT
>Ga0118677_10008714_pt1 | contig 15835 bp, 16 predicted proteins | sample AliMusrvi5mmetaG_FD_86154 | JGI IMG/M metagenome (GOLD analysis project Ga0118677, IMG submission 86154) | reverse complement strand
CTCCTTGATCGATCCAATGACATCCGAAAACTCTTCGACATGGATGCCTTTCAACGCACGGACTTCGTTCCCGCTGACATCAAATCCAAAAATAACAATCTGCTCAGCATCAAGCTGCGATTCAGCTGCAAGAATATTTACAGCACGTATTCCTTCAGGCCGGAGAAAAACAGCTACACGTTTTTCATCGCTCAGAAGGCCTTCACTGACAAGATATCCGGAGAGGTTGGTTATGCAGGCATCATCAAGTACAAGCCGTTCGACATCATCAGGTGAACTGATAAAGAGCGGACGACGTCGGCTGGCGGTTGTGCCTTTGCCATAGCCGATAACCATTTTGACGGCACCGCCTGAAAGAAGTTCCTTTGCCCTCGTTCTGTATTGTTCCTCGATACTCATTCCGTGTTTTTTATAGTGATGCCGATGCCTGGGTTTGCTCGATCAACTGACTGTATTGTTCAAAAGGGCCAAGTTTGCGGATGTCTTCAGTGACGGTGTTTATGAATTCAGCAAATTTTACTCCCTCAGCCGCACTGATCCATGAGTACTTGACCCGTTCGGGTGGTATACCTATAAAGTCAAGCAGGGCACGAAAGACCATCCACCTGCGTCGAGCGTGGTAGTTACCATGGGTAAAATGGCAGTCTCCAGGATGGCATCCGCTTATCAGTACTCCGTCAGCTCCTTTCTGTAAAGCTTTCAAGATAAACATAGGACTGATTCTTCCTGTGCACGGAAGACGGATAATGCGCACATTAGGCGCATATTTCAACCGGCTGGTTCCGGCAAGGTCGGCGCCCGCATACGTACAGTAGGTGCAGACAAAAGCTATGATTTTCGGCTCGAAAGGTTCACTCATAGGCTAACTCCTGTAGCAAAGTTCTGTTGTTCAGCATAACGAAAAGCTCTTTTCAGAGACCCATCACTTCTGCAAAGATCTGTTTTTCGGTAAAGCCTGCCAAATCAAGACTGTTTGAACGGCAGAAGGTGACACAGGTGCCGCAGCCCTGACAAAGTCCTGGATTGACAGATGCCACCCGTTTGATGATTCGTCCCGAACGGTCGAGAATATCTTTCTGCTCGATAGCATTGTAGGGGCAGGCAAGGACGCAACCCCAGCACCCGGCGCAGGTTGCTTCATTATTTGTCGCAACGACCGGCTCTCTTTCAAGCATATCCTTGCTGAAAAGAGCAAGTACCTTACTTGCCGTGGCCGATGCCTGGGCAACCGAATCGGGAATATCTTTCGGGGACTGGCAGGCTCCAGCAAGGAAAACGCCAGCCGTGGATGATTCGACAGGGCGGAGTTTAAGATGCGCCTCGTTGTAGAATCCGTATTCGTCATAACCGATACCAATGGTTTTGGCAAAATCTTTCGCATCAGGCTGTGCAATTATTGCTGTTGCCAATACCACCATATCAGCCGCTATTTCAACAGGTCTGCCCAGAAGGGTGTCAACGCCTCTTACCATCAGTTTGCCGTTTTCCTGCCATACTTTGCTGACCCTGCCGCGTAGATATGCCGCTTCATCCTCCTCAATTGCCCTTCGGCTGAACTCGTCGTATCCTTTGCCTGCTGCACGGATATCCATATAGAAAATATGGGTTTTTCCTCCATGAACCTTATGGGCATAAAGCATGGCGTGCTTGGCAGTGTACATGCAGCATATTTTAGAACAATAACGCACTCCTTTTGACGGGTCACGAGATCCTGCACACTGTATGAAGACAACAGTCTGCGGTTCGGCTCCATCCGAAGGACGCTGGATTTTTCCTGCTGTCGGACCGCTTGCTGAAGCAAGACGTTCGAACTGGAGCCCGTTAATGACATCAGGATATGTTCCGTAACCATATTCGCCGTACATGGTGTTGTTTTGAACCTGGAACCCTGTAGCAACCACTATTGCGCCGATTTCAAGATCCACAAAGGTGTCCGGCATATCAAAGTCGATAGCACTGCACTGGCAGGTTTTAGAACAGATTTTGCATTTGCCGTTTTTGAAATAGATACAGTTAGCTTTGTCGATAACTGGAATATTTGGGACAGACTGTGCAAAAGGGGTATAAATGGCTGTTCGTTTTCCAAGACCGCAATCGAACTCACTTGAGATTTTTTTTGCAGGGCATTTTGTTATGCAGTCGCCACAACCGGTACATTTATCTATATCAACGTAGCGCGATTTCATGCGGACCCTGACCGAAAAGTTCCCGATATAACCGTCAACGCTTTCAATTTCTGAATAGGTAAGCAGCCGGATTTTTGGGTGTTGAGCTGCCTCGACCATTCTCGGGGTCATGATGCATTGAGAGCAATCGAGTGTAGGGAAAGTTTCCGACAATTGAGCCATGTGTCCGCCAAGTGATGGTTCGCGCTCAACCAGCACAACCTCCTGACCAGCATTGGCGATGTCGAGTGCCGCCTGAATTCCTGCAATTCCCCCTCCGATAACCAGGGCGCGTCGGGTGACAGGCACCTCAATAGGCTGCAGTTTATTGTTGCGTTTAACTTTTTCAACCATCGACCGGGTGATGTCCATGGCTTTTTCAGTTGCCTGGCCATTATCGGTATGCACCCATGAGCACTGTTCGCGAATGTTCGCAATTTCACATAAATAGGGGTTCAGTCCGGCTTCGGCACATGCTTTGCGGAATGTGGCTTCGTGCATTCTTGGAGAGCAGGCAGCAACAACCACACCGGTAAGGTTATTTTCGCGGATAGCTCTTTTAACGCTTTCCTGGCCCGGATCAGAACAAAAATATTTGTACTCCACCGAAACCGCAACACCCGGGTGTTCACCCATGGCAGCTGCCAGTTTCGTGCAATCTACTTTAGCGCCTATGTTTTCGCCGCAATGACAAATGAATACCCCTATTTTCGCCATAATACAATCATTTAATATGAAACCGCCATAATGACGGCAGCTCAATAAGATGGTGCTGAGAGCCGGAACAAATAGTCACGGATGCATTGTCTGTTACGATGATCTTTTACAATCACCGATATCTAACAGTATACCTGTTATTGTTTAAAGTTTCGAAACCAGATCGAGTGCGGGAACAAAATGTTTACCCACTGCAACTTCAGATGGATTGGCTCCGCAGGCGATGGCAACGAGTTCTGAAATATAGTAAACAGGCATGGGTTTAACATCTCCGAACCGTTTTCTCATGCTTTCCTGACGCATGTCAAGATTGGAATGGCACAGAGGACAGGCTACAACAAATGCTTCAGCACCGTTCGCCAAGGCATTTTTTGCAATCTTGTGTGTAAGTTCTTCGACAAGCGGCTGCTGGGCCAGGGTGAGACCTGCTCCGCAGCACTCTATTTTGAATGCCCACTCAACAGGTGTCGCTCCAAGAGCAGTCATGATTGCCTCCATCTTGAGCGGGTTTTCTGTATCGTCAAACCCCATCGCCTCCATAGGGCGAACCAGAAGGCAGCCATAATAGCACGCCAGATTAATTCCTGTGAGAGGTTTGGTGACTCTTTTTTTAATTTCCCCGGGGTCCATCGCTTCAAGAAGCTGCGTCACACCGATAAATTCAGCAGCGCAGGTTGGTTCTATTCCGGTAATGGAACGAACTTCCTCACGAAGTTCAGCTGAATCCATAAGGGCTTGCCGGGTAGTTACCTGACGATTCTGGCAGGCTGCGCAAGGTGCAAGGACACAGGTCATTCCCTGAGCATCAGCAAGAGCCTGATTCCTTGCAGGCAGAAGCAGAGAAAGCTTGTGGTTGGTGGCATGGGCCGAAGTTGCTCCGCAGCAGTTCCAGTCATCGATTTCCTGCAGTTTAATATCGAGCAGGGAACACATTTTTTTAACCGAAATATCAAATTCCTTAGCTGTGCCGCTGAGCGAGCATCCTGGATAGTAGCCTATGGTCATGCCAGGTTTGATCGACAGGGGGGCTTTAGGTTTAAACTCTTTTTTAACGGGGCGTCGTTTTGGTAACGATTGATGCGATGGCTTTTCGGAGGCTTCAAAAATTCTGGCAATCTGATCTTTTGCTTTTACCCCGCCTTTGCCGGTAAGGGTATGCATGGGGTTTATCTTTCCTTCCCTGATCATCTTGACGCCGGATGCGGCATCCTGAAGAAAGGATCTGGTGCGGAGTTTGTAGCTGTTGACGAGTGAAAGTTCCTCCAGACGGCCGTGTTTACGGATGTTGTTGAGGAAAGAGAGATGAAAGGCGTTGACCAGCTTTTTTGCCTTGTCTGTGGAAATAATATTTTTTTCAAGTGCCAGAGCTCTTAAAGAGTCCATGGTGGCAGCAATCTCCATATTCTGGGGACATCGCGACGTACAGGTCTGACAGCCCAGACAGTACCAGAGTGCATCACTTTTCAGCGCTTCTTCCATATATCCGGCCTGTACCAGACGCATGATACGGGCTGGAGGATTATCCATGAATGTTCCCGCCGGACACCCAGCCGTACATTTACCGCACTGGTAACAGCAGTTATAGTCATTGCCTGTAGACTCCTCAAGCTGATGCTTCAGGGCATCCGATTCTGTCATCTTGTTATTTGACACGTGGTATATGTTGCTTTACATGAAGCGGGAAGCGAAATGGCATTAACATAGCATGTTAAGGAAAAATACATTAATGTCAAATTCACAAACCTTAAATATTAATCCTCTTTTTCCATCTTTATCAGATGGCCTTATGACTCTGCAGAGATCTGCGGAATGCTGACTGAAGAATTGAAAACACTGATCATAACAAAAGCGTTCAATGGAAAGCACATAAATTACAACTCATTATGCCAGGAGCTGAGGAGTACGATGGCGGTCGGGTTATACCATGTGCATGATCTATCTGATAAAGTGGGTGTAGATCTTGTCAACTTTTGCCGGTGGCGGGATTGAGTCTTTTGTTTCTTCACGCATTTTGAGAAGCCAGGTCATATTGCGTCCGAGGACATCCATAATCTGCACTCCTTCGCCATCCTGCAATACTTCACCCGGTGTTCTGCCATGAGTGATGTTCCAGTAATTCGAGGTTGCAAGAATCATTTCGGAATAGGTCAGATAATGGTTGAGGCTGTCGAATGTGGCAGAACCTCCTGTACGGCGAACAGCAACAACTGCTGCGGCAACTTTCTGTCGGAACAGACCACCATTTGCTCCTGCAACATAAAATGCCCTGTCGAGAAAACATTTCATAGTACCTGCAATGCCCGCATAGTAAACCGGTGAACCAAGAATGATGCCGTCAGCATCTTTTATCTGCTGAATCCATTCATTGACCGGGTCGGTAGTTATGCTGCATTTTTCATCTTTATTTTTTGCACATGTTCCGCAGGCCATGCATCCTCTGACCGCTTTGCCGCCGACATGTATAATTTCAAATTCAATACCGTTTTCCTGCAGCTGCCGTCCTACACCTGTCAACGCATGACAGGTATTTCCGTCCTTTTTGGGACTTCCGTTGATTGCTATAACCTTCATTTTTTTATTGATTTTAACACCAGAGACCAGAAAAAAAATAGAGTATACCGGCAGGTGCCCTTGCTGTGACAGAATATGTAATGATTTCGATTATAATATGTTAGAGTATATAAATTTTTTTCAACTATTGAAATCTGAAATTGATGCTATATAACGTGAACAGGTTATGATTTTATATTGTAATTATTGTAATCAAAAGATGAACAACAGGAGAATTATTTGATGTCAACCATGCACAGTGAGTCACACAAAGCCGAGCGCATAGGCTGGCTTCGAGCTGCCGTCCTTGGAGCAAATGACGGAACCATATCGGTTGCAAGTCTTGTTATCGGCGTTGCCGCTGCCGGTGTTCCACAACAGAGTATTCTGTTAACAGGTGTGGCTGGTCTGGTGGCTGGTGCCATGTCTATGGCTGCGGGCGAGTATGTGTCTGTACAATCGCAAGCGGACACCGAGGAGGCGGACATCGAGCGAGAAAAGAGGGAACTTGCAACTGAACCAGAGCGTGAATTGGAGGAGCTGACCTCGATTTATGTCAGTCGGGGTCTTGATGAACCTATGGCACGGCTTGTTGCTGTCAGCCTTATGTCGAAAGATGCTCTTGCTGCTCATGTCAGGGATGAACTTGGCATTACGGAGACTCTGCGGGCAAGGCCGATCCAGGCAGCATTGGCTTCCGCCATCTCTTTTGTTGCAGGTGCAATTATTCCGATTGCAGCGGTTTTACTGGCACCTTCAGCCAATATTGTCGAAGTATTATCTGCTACGGCTCTGGTCACTTTAGTGGTTCTGGGAGGTACGGCGGCATACGCTGGAGGCGCATCTGTTGCGAAGGGTGCTTTGCGGGTTGCATTTTGGGGAGTGCTCGCTATGGGGATTACGGCGGGAGTTGGAAAGCTCTTCGGAACTGTTGTGTAGGGCATGTTCCTTCGCTGGAAGGATTTATTTCAGAGATGTGTATTTTTTATGAAAATTTAAGGGTGCTTTAACGAGCCTTTAAGGGTGTGTTGGTTACAATATAGGTGTGTGGTTATTGATAATGTCTGTTATGCAAAACAGCTGTCATTTGCCCCTTTACTTATAACAACATAACAAGCGAGGTACCTTATGAAAAACTCATTCCGTTTTCTATCTATTGCTGCAATGAATGTGATGCTTGCAAGTAATGTCGTTTTTGCACATAACATTCCATCTTTGATCACCGGTGAGGCTCAGCTTAAAGCCGGTCAGCACAAGGAGGCCATAGCAAACTTCACCAAGGCGATTGAAACCACTCCAAAACCAGGTTCAGATGACCTTGCAAAAGCATACTACAACAGAGGTGCAGCAGAGCTTGCTTTAGGGGCAACCGAAGCTGCAAATGCAGACTTTAAAAAATCGATAGAGGTAGATCCTACACCCGTCGATGCACAGGGTTTTAAAAACAGAGGACTTGCTAAATCTGCTCTTGGAGATACCCAGGGTGCAAAAGCAGACTTTATAATGGCAGGCTCTTTTGGCGGTAATTCAGTCGAAGAAGATGTACAAAACAGTAACGGCTAATACCCCCTTATGTGATAAGGTAAGATGTGATGCCTGACATGATTTGCTCGTTATGATAACCCCATGATCCAATGAAACGCTGAAGCCCCGGTGTAGAGCCAGGGCTTCTTATTTGGCCTGGTAATGTTATCGGGAGAGTGCAAAATGGCTGATACGATTTTCATGATTCACGGAATGTCTGGAGGTCCGTGGTACTGGGATAATTATCGGAGAAAGTTTGAGGAGGAGGAAGGGTACCGTTGCGTCGCTTCCACCTTGCGATACCACGATATGGATCCCCCTGGTGTTCCACATCCTGATCTTGGGACAACCAGTCTTTTGGATTATGCTGCACAACTCGAAAAGGAGATCTGCCAACTGGACGAAACTCCTATAGTGATGGGTCACTCCATGGGAGCGCTTCTGGCCCAGATTCTTGGTGCACGCAATCGTGCAAAGGCGCTTGTTCTGCTAACTCCCGCATCCCCATACGGAATTATGGCTCTAACACCCTCTGTTGTCAAGAGTTTCTGGAGTGTACAGACAAAGTGGGGTTTCTGGAAAAACCCGTTCCGCCAGAAATTCAGTGAAGCTGCTTATTCGATGCTGCACCTGATGCCGGAAAAGGAACAGTGGGAGATCTACAATAAACTTGTTTATGAGTCTGGAAAGGCGGCTACAGAATTAGGATACTGGTTTTTTGACCCTTCACGGGCATCACATGTCGATGAGTCCAGGGTTACCTGCCCGGTTCTTGTCGTGGCTGGCAAATTGGATCGTATCGTCCCTGCATCAGTAGCCCGAAAAGTTGCGAGGAAGTATAAGGCGGTATCAACATACAAGGAGTTTGAGAATCATGCTCACTGGATCGTTGGGGAGCCTGGCTGGCAGGAAGTTGCAGACTATGTAAGCAGTTGGCTTGCTAAGCAGCGTCTCCAAGGAGATTGGGGCTAGAGTCCGGCAGTTTGCCTTTTTTATGGTCGCTGACCAGTTGTGCTTGGTTCTGAGGGTATTTGCTTACTTTTCATTTTTCCAGTTCTGAAGGGCTTATACGAAATGGTATGGATGAGGATAGCAGGAATAACAATGTTTTCGGGCAATTACCTGATGCATTAAGGCAACTGCAGGAAGAAAATGTCAGGTTGAAAGCACTTCTTGCGGCAAATGGCATACCATGGGATGAATCAATTCCATCAAAAGAAAATTCATTTGAAATTCAAACATCGTCGACAATACAACGTTCAGCAATTGAAAAAGTTGCACTTTTCGGGCAACTATTTCGTGGACGCACGGATGTGTATCCAATTCGTTGGGAGTCGGCAAAAGGGACGTTTGGTTATTCACCAGTCTGCAGCAACGAGTGGCGGAAAGGTGTCTGCAATAAACCACGGATAAAATGCAGTGATTGTCCACATCGCATGCTGTTGCCGGTTACAGAAAAGGTTCTTTACCGTCATCTTTCTGGCAAACATACCATTGGTGTTTATCCAATGCTGCCAGATGAAACCTGTTATTTTATTGCGACAGACTTTGATGATGAGGGCTGGCACGGGGATGCATCTGCCTTCATGCAGACGTGCCGAGAGTTAAATATTCCAGCAGCTCTGGAAATTTCGCGTTCAGGCAATGGAGCGCATGTGTGGATTTTTTTTGCTGAACCTGTTCCGGCATCAATTGCACGACAGCTTGGTGCCGCACTTATAAGCCAAACATGTGAACGCACCCATCAACTTTCCATAAAAAGTTACGATCGTTTTTTTCCTAATCAGGATACTTTGCCAAAAGGGGGATTCGGTAACTTGATTGCGCTTCCTTTACAGCAAAAACCAAGATCAAAGGGTTTCAGCGTTTTTGTTGATGAAAACTTTGTCATCTATCCTGATCAGTGGGAATATCTCTCATCAATCCAGAGACTTTCCCGAACCGAACTGGATTCAGCCGTCAAGCGCTTATGTGGAGTCCGTCATCCGCTTGATATCGCCTTTATTGCTGAAGAGGAGGAACAAAAGCCATGGCAACGCTCATTACACAGTTCCAGTCGGATCCCCGGTACTATGCCTGAATCACTGACAATTGTGATCGCCAATCAGATATTCATTCCTAAAGCCGATCTGCCACAACCCTTGGCCAACCGTTTGATTCGCCTGGCAGCTTTTCAGAACCCCGAGTTTTACAAGGCTCAGGCAATGCGTCTTCCGGTATGGGATAAATCCCGAATCGTCTGTTGTGCGGAAAATTTTCCGATTTATATAGGTTTACCAAGAGGCTGCTTTGACGCAGTCTCCGAACTGCTGCAATTGCACAATATCCGGATGGACATTCAGGACGAGCGCATATCAGGCACCGAAATATCAGTAAAGTTTACTGGTCAGTTAAGAAATGACCAGCAAACAGCAATTACTGAGATGCTCAACTACCAAACCGGTATTCTCTCAGCTCCCACTGCATTCGGCAAGACCGTCATGGCTGCTGCAATAATCGCCCAGCGCAAAGTGAGCACCCTCATTCTTGTTCATCGAGGTGAACTTCTTCAACAATGGAGGGAGCGGTTATCCACTTTTCTCGATCTGTCCGGTTCATCTCTTGGTTTAATGGGAGGTGGTAAAAAGAAACTGTCAGGGTGTATTGATGTTGCTGTCATGCAATCTCTTACACGGCGTGACGATCTTGCCGTATTGCTCGAGCGCTATGGCCAAATCATTGTTGATGAGTGTCATCATCTTTCAGCCTTTACCTTTGAGGCAATTCTCAAACAGGCCAAAGCAGCATATGTTCTGGGTCTGACAGCAACTCCCATTCGTCGAGACGGCCATCAGCCGATAATTTTTATGCAGTGTGGTCCTGTTCGGTATCGCGCACTTCAAGCAGAAAATGCACCAGTCCGATTGGAGGTTTGGCCGCTCAACCTGTTTTCGCCGGTAATTCCTCAGGGATCAGGAATACAGGAGGTTTTCAGGATTCTCGCCAATGACTCCTTCCGAAACCAATGCATAGCAAAGGATATTCTCGATGCATTTCATGAAGGGCAAAAGATTCTTGTTTTGACGGAACGCACCGAACAACTGCAACTGATACTCGAACAACTCGCCGATCAAATTTCGCATTGCTTTTTGCTGCATGGCCGGTTAACAAAAAAGCATCGAGCAAACACGCTTACAGAGCTTGCTGAACTGCAAGATTCGATTCCAAGGGTTATTCTCGCAACCGGGCGACTGATTGGCGAAGGTTTTGATCATCCACCTCTTGATACTTTGGTTCTTGCTATGCCGATCTCCTGGAAAGGAACATTACAGCAGTATACAGGACGTCTGCACCGTGATCATGTCAACAAGAGTGATGTGCGTATTTACGATTATGTCGAACATGACTATCCGCAGCTTGCAAGAATGTGGGAAAAGCGCCAGCGAGGCTATCGAGCAATGGGTTACCGTATCAGGATGAGGGAATGATTTTCTGATTAAGAATGGTTGTATAAAGATAAAACCGTAACCGATTGCTGTGGAATGCACAATAACCGGGATAAACTCCCGAATGGATGCAACAGCAATTCAATTCGGCTTTTGTCTATTTCTTTGATAACTCATCGGTTACCGGTAAATTACTTTCAAAAAGAGAGATTAACAGAATCATTAAATAATTACAAATCAAGCAGGGGAGACCATCCATATCCGGAAAATCATCGTATTGGATAATATGCAGGATCTTGCTATCGATTTCTTTAGACACCTGCTGGTAATCAAAGCTGATCATGGCTATGAGCCGGTATTGTGTTGCCTTTGATGTTGAACAATACCGGCTTGCTGAGGAGGTCGCTTAATGTAGGGTCGTGGGCTTAATAAAGGGGCGATTATTTGTGCGTGTCTTTTTAAGTACATTCAGTCATGAGCGTTAAGTATCTTACTGAATTCCTTTTCTGGCTACTGCAGCATAATTTCTCGCAGCATCAAAGCAGGTTTTATCCGTTCCAGGAAAAGCCTCAATGAAGCAACAACGCATATCGGGGTCATCTTCAAAGACCGTCATCCATATACTCCAATAAGCGTGTCCAGTTGCAGTTTCAAGAATCTGCTCCCGCATTTCCTGGCAATTGTTTTTCGCTAACCGACTTTTCGATCGAACAGCTATATCCCAGGTTTCCCGACGATTTTCCCAACGTCTATCTGATGCCTCGGGATTGTTTAAGGGGTGTTTATCGAGGCCCGTTAACGTAATGGTTTTATAGGCCCTCAATTTCTCTGCCTCGGATAAATGTATCGCAGGAAAAATAACACCACCTTCTGAGTAACGAAAGAGATGAAATGTGTTGTCACGATCTGGCCAGAAGTAATCTGCCAAAATGACATCGGTATTTCCTTTTGTTGAGTTGCAATTAGTACAGGCCAATAAAAAATTATTCCAATCCAGTGCTCGATCTTCCATTTCGGTCAAGGCACCATCAGGTTTTTTTGGTTGCACATGCTCAACAGCCAGAGATGAATCCAAGTGCATTTCACAATAGGAACAAAATTCACCCATGCGCTTTATGAGTTCACCACGAGCTTGTGCATATGATGCAAATCGAACATTTTCGTTCTTCACATCTTTGGGACAATCGCCTCGAACGACTGGTCTCATTATTGAACTTCCTTTGTCTGGTTTGTTTTTCCTAACCCTGCGGCGATCCGCTCCATCTGAAGAAAAGCGTGATAAGCTACATTGTCACTAAATGGGGCGGACAATTCATCGAGCTGGGCTTTCAGTTCTGCTTTTTCTGATGTATTGGCGTTTTCCGCTTTTTGCAACAGCTTGTAATAATGCGTTGCTACGTCGTACATCTGCTGATAGCGATTACTCCGTTGAGGCATATCTACCCCCATCACTTCTTCGGTGATATCTTCAACGGAGCGGTTGCTATAACTATCGGCAGGACCAGGGGCAGCAACCCCATCAGGCGCGGTATTTACAATTTCAGGAATTGCATCCTGATTGAGGTCAATAACTTCTCCAGGATCAAGGGATTGGATAATAAATGGTGAATGGGTGGTCGCAATAAACTGCAATGCTGGAAATGCATTTTGCAGATCTCGAACGACGTGACGTTGCCATTTTGGATGAAGATGAAGATCAATCTCATCGATTAATACAATCCCATTGGTTTTTTTTGCAGCATCATTTTCAAAGTGAGGATTTAAGCGTGATGCTCGCAGTGCAATATCTGCAACCATTGCAACCATATTGCGATAACCATCCGATAGGTTGTTGAAAGGGATTAATCCATCTCTCTTCAGTGTGATAACAATTTGATCTTGCTCTGTATCGTGAAAAAAATCTTCTGCCTCAGGAATACAAGTCAATACTGCGTTTTTAACAACCTGAAGTGCAGGAGATTCCTTTCCTTTTTGCAAAGCCGCAATGGTCAGTTTTTTGAACCATTTTTCAAATGCTTTTTGATCGGATTTAGGATCAAGACAGAATCGATAGGCATCGAGCTGTGATCCTGGTTTTTCTGTTTCAACTTTTCGATGAATATCCCACAATCGTCCCGAACCGTAGTACAACAAGAGTGGCAAATCAGGGGCTTCAGAAGTGATGCTGGAACGGTCTGATCGCCCAATGTCAATAATTTTTTTAGCTTTACCTCCTCGGTCACCCACTTCTCTCCGCCAGTCAATTGGATTACCATGAACGATCGCTTTTGCGACTAAAAAAACATCCCTTTGTGGCTCAAGAAAAATCTGCCCACCCTTTTCGTACATCACCAGTCTGGAATCTTCTTTTTTAATAACACTCTGTCCTGTTTTGATGCCCGATCCGTGGAAATAGGTACAAAGCATAACAGCAATCGCATCTAATACGGTTGTTTTTCCTTTTCCGTTTTCGCCTATAAGAACAGTGAACTCAGGGTGGAATCGCAACAAGGCTTTTTCATACCTTCGAAAGTTATTAAAGTAAATATAAAGTAATTTCATGCTGTTAATTTTTTATTGCCTGTATGATGGAAAGGTTTATCCTGTTATTGGATGTCGAGTACCAATCGTTCATATCCTTACAGGTAAAGGTACTGCACTTTAAACGAAAAACGATTAACCAACAAACAGATGCAGTGCCAAAAAATGGGCCAAATCAATTTTTATTCCACTGCGTGCAAGCTCTCTTATATGCACCTTAATGATGCGATCCCGGAGCGCCTTAATACCAGTCATATCGAGAGTCTGCAGGATGGCTATGGTGTTTTCTATAGCGATAGCCGGGACTGCAGAAGCAGCGACATAACTTGCCCTTGCAGGTCAAGAGACTTGTCAAATGCAATAACTATCTCCTCAAGTATAATAAGAATATGAACTTGAGTGATCAAATCGTTGAATTATGTTACCAAATATTTACTGCTGACACAAAAAAATGATCATGAAAAATAAATAAAAAAGAGGATTCTCATGATTTCCTGGTAAGACCAAAAAGAGTTCTGCCACAAGTGAAGGGTATGGCAGAGACAAAAGCCGTCTGAGGTATGAAAAACTTTGTCATTTTAACGACACGTAGCACGATTTTGCTGTTTCAACAAACCTTCTTTTACTGAGAAATGTAATGTTCCACTTAGAAAGTGTGTCGCGATTCGAGGCGTGCCTGCTGCTGGTGCTTGAAGCTGGAGGGGAGGAGTTTGATCAACAAACAATTACAAATCAAGCAGGGGAGACCATCCATACCCGGAAAATCATAGCATTGGACAACAAGCAGGGTCTTTCTATGGATTTCTTTAGACACCTGCTGGTATCCGCTCAAAGGTCCGGTCTAATTCCGGTAGCCTTAGTTCTGAGTTGATTGTGCATTTTGCCCCCCGCGTGCGGGAGCAAGAACGAGATATGCCTTCAACAAGCAAATCAATCCGAGACATTTGAGCTGCCTGCCTATAACCGCATTACCGGATAAATGTCATCCCCATTTTTTGCCCAGCTCTTCCAAACCTGCATTTTGTAAATCCTCCGGGGTCATGAGAATACGAAACGTACAATTGGCCTGAAAGTTGAGATAAAAGGGTTCTGCAAAGGCAGGTATATCCGACGGAGAATGGACATTAACAATAAAAATGCCTCCTCGTTTACCCTCGTGCTCTGTAAAGTATGCCGTTTCTGGTTTGCTCTCTTCTAAAATACGCCCTATAATCCCACCCACCTTGCCGCTTCTGACGAGAGAGTTGAAGGGTTCTGGCGGGAATTCGACTGTCAGTAACATTTTCATGTGAAATCCTCAGTTAAACCGTGATTACAATGACTGATTATCAAGCTTGTAGCTGATGCAGTTATGAACGGTAATACTTCTATAAAAATTCAACCTATCCATATAAGGGTTAGTTCGAGTAAAATGCGATTATGCCGAACGAGATAAAGAGAGCAGTGGCAAGAACAATGGTAAAGTCACTGATTTTGCGCATAAACGACTCTTTGTTCTCGTTGTACATGGTTGCGATGATTATCACGGCGAGATTATTTACCAGAAGGAAATAGGTGGATGCAGGAAGAATGTTTGTGTAGGTACAATAAAACAGGAGTAGTCCGGAGATCAGGCTTGTGATGATGAGAAACTGTTTTGTATGCAGGAAGGAAAATGTGTTGGCTATAGTTTTGATGTTGCTTAACAGGTCGCCCCGGCGGTCGCGCATGTCCCACATTACTTCGATAAAAAATGCACAGATAAACATATATCCCCAGCAAATCCAGGCTTTGAGAGAGAGTGAATAACCTCCGTAGATCAGGGGAAGAAAAATAAGTGCGGTCGCCCAATCGAGGGGAGGGGTGAGGTTTTTTACGATGTATATATCTTTCAGGCGGCGGGCACCGTTCAAACGTCTGGAGAGAGAAGCCGGGAAGCATTTGTGGTTATACAGAAAACCGATGACAATGATAAGTGCTGTTGTCCAGAATGCTGTTTGTCCAAATTGAAAGGCGATAAGCAGTGTAATGAAGGAAACCAGGTAAAAGGTTATGATCGTGATAAGATCCTGATTCTTAAGGGCATTTTTCAGGCCTTCTGGGTTGTTGACTGCATCTTCGATATCATCGGTAAGCCGGTTGTCCTGGTATATTGAAAAGGTTAAAAGGAAGACTGAGAAAACAGCCCATCCATTAAGTGGGATATTGAAATACATAGACCAACTTGCAGCCCCAAGGGCTGATAGAAGCGATAGATGAAGTTTATTTCTGAAGAAGTAATTCGGCACGTTGTTTTTTTCTTTATGATTATCAGACTTTCAGGTGCATAAATGCCAGCCGGACGTTTTTTATTTTAACGGCTTTTCCTGTTTAATACGTTCCATTGTTTCATGTGAATGCGTGGTATTATCGCTATTCAACAACTATCACAAGTTACGGGCAGCAGTCGCTGTCGATGAAGAGTCTGTAGAATGCTGTTGCGCTTCCGGCAGGGTGATCACTACTATTGAAAGCTATTTCAATGGTGGGGGTTGTAAGGGTTCGGAAGATTTCGTCCATTTTTTCAGGGGGGTATGGCATGTTGTTATCGAGCCACCAGGTTATGAGGGAGAGTAATGAGTTGACCAGATAGTGGGTGGTGATTTCTATGGGTACGGGTGGTGATTTTCTTTTTTTCATGAGCTCGGTATAGGAGCCGAAAAGCATGTTATAGAGATAGCGTTGGAGGTATTTGAAGATCATTTCCCCGATTTGCCGGCCGGCGATGGCTTTGTAGAGATTGTGGTGCTGTCCGGAGAGACGGAATAGTTCGAGAACAAAGTTGAGTTCGGGATCATCGCCTGTACGTCGTGACGCGAGGAGAGCCTGCTGCTGCTTTTCGAAGAGAGTGCGGAGGTGCTCGAAACTGGAGAGAAGCAGTTTATCTTTGTCGCGATAGTGTGCATAGAAGGTTGA
>Ga0118677_10008956_pt1 | contig 15836 bp, 14 predicted proteins | sample AliMusrvi5mmetaG_FD_86154 | JGI IMG/M metagenome (GOLD analysis project Ga0118677, IMG submission 86154) | reverse complement strand
CCTTTGAACGCCGGTTCCCCGCCATTCTCACGGATCACTTTTTCCGCCGCCTGGTCCAGATCTTCCGTCGAAATACCCTGAACGATCAGAGGCTTCACCGCCAGGAACACCTTTTTCAGGATCGTCCCGGCTTCCCTTTCAGCCCAGTGAGCAATGGTGGCCAGGATATCGTCGGCCTCCTGCCGTTCGATCCGCCCGTGCCGCGCCCGCCGATCGACCGAGGCGTAGTGCCCCCCAGGCCTCCTTCGCCCGGACCTCCGCCGCGCTCAGCAACTTCTCCTCATACAGCGCCACCGCCTCAGACTCCGCACATCGACAAGCCCCGTTCAGAGCCTTGCTTCCCCCTCTGCATCATCGCCTGATGCGGGAATCACACCCGCCGACTCCCCTGACCTCGGTTCCGATTCCGGGTCACACCAGCGGCCATTCCGGTACCCCCGACAAATCGGGGGGTGATGCCCAACCCGTTGATCCGGCAAGAAGTCATCCCCGAGATTTCGGGGGCTGTTCTTGATTCCCAAGCTGCAGGTCGCGGGCTGCAGACGCTGCGGGCTTTGCCCTTCGCGTTCGACTCCCGTTTCCCGCTCTGAAGAAAGCCCCGGTGACGCCGAGGCTTTTTCGCATCCGACCTGCCCGCCCATCGTTCGCAGCGCACTTCCGAAACCGGGCTCGCCGGCGGGAGGGGAACCTTCGAACGAAGGGGAGGCTCATGCGACGGGAGGCGGAGGCCTCCGCGCCCGCCGACGCCTGGCGAGATCGATCGCGACCAGGGTGTACCCCGTCACGGACGCGCCGGCCGACCGGGCCGGAAGCGCTCCGCGCGGAACCTGACGAGGTCACGGAACAGCACGACCCCTGCCCGGAACACGCGAACGTTCGTCGATCCGGACTTCCGGGGCCCGGTCGTGATCGGCACCTCGACCACCCGCAGCGAGTTCGCCAGCGCCCGGACCGGGATCTCGACCTCATACGAGTAGTTGTCGCTCTCGAAGGCGATCGTGCGCATCGCCGCCGCCGTCCACGCCTTCATCCCGGCCATCACGTCCGTCAACCGCCGACCGAACAGCACCGACGCGAACCCGCTGACCGCCGCGTTGCCCAGGGTCCGGACCCAGGGCGTGCCGCCCGGCAGGCGCCGCGATCCCGCGGCGAAGCGCGTCCCCAGTGCCACGTCGGCGACCCCCAGCACCAGCGGTTCGACCAGCCGGGGCAGGTCCTCGGGCAGGAACTGGAGATCCGCGTCGATCTGGGCGTGCACCGGTGCGCGAGCATGCTGCACACCTACGCGGATGGCGTGCCCCTTCCCCCGGTCGTGGGGGTTCCGGATGCACCGGACCTGGGGAGCCGAGGCCGACATCGAGTCCACGATATCCGCCGTCCGATCGGTTCCCCCGGCGATCACCAGAATCTCGGAATCGCCGGGGAACACCGCCAGGATGCGCCGGACGCACGCCTCGATGGAGGCCTCCTCGTTGAGGGCAGCGACGATCACGGAAACGCGGGGGATGGACATCGCCAACCTCATGCGGCCCCCGGGTCGCGGGAGCGCTGGACGTACGCCCGAACCTGGTCCCACGACCTGGGCAGGGGCACGATTGCGTGGGTCCGGGACACGTCTATCCGGTACGTCTGGACGGCCCGGTCGGCGTAGCGGACCTCGCCGGCCTCAGGGCCCAGGAGGCCGATGATCCTTCGTAGTCCAACGCTGCCGCGGCCGCACACGTTGAACACCTCGCCGGCCGGCGCCGACCCGATCAGGCGCAGCAACACGTCGGCCGCCGTCCCGACGTCCAGGAAGGGCATTCGCGAATCCGGGCTGATCCACAGGGGCTGTCCCGCCAGAAGGTCGAAGACGGGGCCCTTGACCAAGCCCGGCCCCACCATCGAGGCCAACCGGAACACCTGCCACGACGGCGCGTACCGCATCACGCATAACTCGGCCATGCGCTTGTTGAAGCCGTATGGCCCCAGCTTTGTCGGGTCGATGGCAGCCGTCTCGGACGTGTCCGCCCTCCCCGACACATCGTTCAGAACATCGACCGTCGACACCAGCACGTAGAGGCCGCATTGGAAGTCGAACAGGGAGCGGAAGACGCTGCGCACGCTGGCGTCGAAGTCGAACAGGGGCTCCCGGCCGGCCCGGACCCGGCTGGCGTTTCCGTTCGCGTTGACGATCACGTCGAACGTCCGGCCGACGTGCCGGCCGTACTCCCGGTGCCCCGTCGATGTGACGGCCCACCCGGCACGCTGCGCCGCCTCGACGACCGCCGTGCCGACGAATCCGCCGCCGCCGAGAACGAGGCAGGACATGGTGGGAAGCGACTTCATCCGGGCTGAACTGTATCCCGGAAAGTGCCCCGGAACAACCGTGCAGGCCCGCCCTTGATCGGCCGGAGTGCCGCGGTTACCATCCCGGGGTGGAAGACAAGCCGACGAGTGTCCTTCCCGATTCCTCCTGCGAATCCAGCCGGAAACCGCCTTCCCGGGCGGCGCTCCCACGGCGCCGGATCCGCCGGGGAATCCGGTTCGTCGTCCATGCCGCCAGCCTCCTCCTCCAGATCGCAGCGCTGGCAGTCGCCGTCTGTGTCTGCACCTGGCGCTGGCAGGCGTTCCCCGGCGTCGTGACGGCCGCCTGGCTCGCAGGCACGCTCGCGGTGCTGACGGCGGTAGCCACGGGCCGATGGATCGCATGGGCCTTCCGCAGGACCGTTCCGCCCGGCAGCGTAGCGGGCCGTTCGGCCGCCTGGGCGGACCGGTTCCTCCGCTCCGCCGGGGCGCGCTTTCCAAGGTGGGCCCGTTGGGTCGATTCCGGCACCGCCCGGTGGTTCCTCGTGGTGGCGGTCGTGGGAGCCTCAGCCGGCCGCAGCCTGATGCCCCGATCCCAGGCCAACGTCGATCCGGTGGCCGACGACGCCGAATGGTCGCTGCATCCCCCGGCGGAGGTCACTCCAGCCTGGGTGGCCAAACCTCCGGACCTGGCCCGATCACCCCACCCGTTCCCGCCACCGCGGAGCGCGTACAGCGGCCGCCTGACGTCCGACGGGCGCTACCTCATCGTATCCCACCCGAGGTTCAAGCCGTTCGGTATCAGTCGGTTCGACTTCGCCACGAACACCTGGCTGTTCATCGAGCTCCCCATGCCCGAGCTGTACTACCTTTCGCTGCTCGAGGACGAGAACCTCGTCATGCTGACCCAGATGACGACCTCCGCGACGGCCTACGTTTTCTGGTTCCGGCTCGAGCCGTTCGAGGTCCTGGGGGTCGACCTCCTGGCGATATCCGACCTCTCGAACGGGGTCGATGGAGGACACGGGTCCGTCGCGTACCTGTCGAAAGGGGCCCACTTGGGGGCCGTGACGATCGCGCCCGTCGGTCCCGGCGCCGATCCGAAGGAATTCCAGCGGGTCCAACTGGATGGGTTCGTGGGACACCTGGAACGGTTCCGGCGGGAACCCGGGACGGAGTTCGCCTGGGTCGGGGGCGAGTTCGGCACGGACATCGTGCGCATCGACTTGGCGAACCGGCGGCAGGACCGCACGCTGCGGTACGGATTCTGGGCCTGGGACCTGGAGTTCGATACCGCCCGGAACCGCGTCTACCTGTCCAAGCCCCTCATGAACAGGGTGGACGGCCTCGACGCGGACACCGGGATGCTCGCCTTCCGCCACCCGGTGAAGGGCTTCCCGCGGGCCCTGCTGCTGGATCCGGACGGCAGGCACCTGTACGTGGGCCTCTATTCCAGCGGCCTGATCGAGGTGATCGACCTGGTCGAGGACCGGACCCTGGGCTGGCTGAAGACGGGCCGGGAACTGCGCGAACTGCTGTGGAGACCCTCCGCGGACGGAGGCGAGATCGTCGCGATCGCCTCGGACGGCTTCTACCGGATCCCGCAGAACGTGGCCCGGGACCCGGCCGCAGCCGAGGGCCGGGTGCTGCCGCCAGGGCCCCGCTTCGAGCCGTTGTCCCCGTTTCCCCGGCACTTCGCCTCCCGCGAGGATGGAGAGTGCCAATGAGGATTCTCCTGCTCGGGGGTTCGGGGTTCGTGGGCCGCCACCTGGTCGAAACGTTCCGGGATTCCGGCCACGACCTGCGGACGGCGTCACGGGCCACGGGCCTGGACCTCACGGACGAGGCTGCGACCGTCCAGGCGTTCCGTGACGTCGCGCCCGACGTGGTGGTGAACTGCGCAGCGCTGGTGGGCAGCCTGAACTTCGTCACCCGGAACGCCACCGAGGTCCTGGACCGCAACCTCCGCATAATCCTGAACGTCTACCAGGCCGCCCGCCTCGCCGCCCCAAGCGCGGTCCTGGTGAACCCGGTCGCGAACTGCGCCTACCCGGGGGATATGGACGTCTACCGGGAGGACAACCTCTGGAGCGGCCCGCCGCACCGCTCGGTCCTGGCCTACGGCACGACGCGACGGGTGATGCTCGTGGCGTCCGAATGCCACGCCCTGCAGCACGGCTTGCGGTCGGTCAACTTCCTGGTCCCCAACATGTACGGCCCGTTCGATTCCACGGACCCCGACAAGGCCCACGCGCTGAACGCACTGGTGTCCCGCCTGGTGAAGGCCCGCGCTGAGAGCCGGGCCTCGGTAGAGGTCTGGGGGACCGGCTCACCCGTGCGCGAATGGCTGTACGCCGGGGATTTCGCCAGGGTCGTGCGCGAGGCGATCGACCGCCTGGCCGACGAACCGTTCGATCGGCCGCTCAACATCGGGCAGCGCCAGGGGTGGTCCATCCGCGAAATCGTGGAGGTGCTGGCGGAGGAACTAGGCTTCTCGGGCGAGATCGCCTGGGACCGCACCCGCCCCGACGGAGCTCCCCGCAAGGTGATGGACGACACGCGCTTCCGGGAGGCGTTCCCGGATTTCGTATTCACGGATCTGCGCGAGGGCATCCGGCGGACCATCGCGTACTACCGGTCGATCATCCCCTACTGACCACGGAGGCCTCGATGAAGCGCAGGGCCCTGATCACCGGAATCGCGGGCCAGGACGGCTCCTACCTCGCGGAGTTCCTGCTGCAGAAGGGCTACCAGGTCTGCGGCATGGTCCCTCGCCGATCCACGCCGGAAACGCAGACCCTGCGGCTCGACCACATCGTGTCGCAGTTGCACCTGGAATACGGCGACGTGCTGGATCTCGCCAGCATCTACCGGGTCATGAAGCTGTTCCATCCTGACGAGATCTACCACCTCGCCGCCCAGTCCCACGTCCAGGTCTCGTTCACGGAACCGATCCACACCACCTCGGTGATCGCGCTGGGAACCCTGAACATGCTGGAGGCGACCTCCGAGTTCGCGCCGAACGCCCGGTTCTACAATGCGGCGTCCTCCGAGATGTTCGGCAACGCCCCAGGCCGCCCCCTGGACGAGAACGCCCCGATGAACCCCTGCTCGCCCTACGGCGCGGCCAAGCTGAACGCCTTCCACCTGGCGCGGGTCTTCCGGGTGTCCAAGCGGCTGTTCGCGTCGAACGGCATCCTGTTCAACCACGAGTCGCCGCGCCGCGGCCTGAACTTCGTCACAGCCAAGGTGGTCAAGGGCGCGCTGGACATCCGGGCCGGCCGGGAGTCCCGCCTGGAGCTGGGCAACCTGGACGCCACCCGCGACTGGGGACACGCGCAGGACCACGTGATGGCGATCTGGCTGATGCTGCAGGCGCCCGAGCCCGACGATTTCGTGGTGGCAACAGGTCGCGAGGAATCGGTGCGGACCCTGTGCCAGTACGTGTTCGACAAGGTCGGGCTGGGGGACTACCGGAAGTACGTCGTGACCAACGAACGGTACCGGCGCCCCTTCGAACTGAAGCACCTGTGCGGCGACGCGGGGAAGGCGCGGCGGGTGCTGGGCTGGCAGCCCGCCTGGACCTTCGAGGCGATGCTGGACGAGATGATCGAGGCGCTGGACCGACGCTTCCCCGCGGTGCCGGAGAACCCGGCCCACTGACGGGCGGCCGGGTCCGGAAGGCCGGCCAGATCCGTGTCGATCCCGTCCAATGCGCCATCCACGACGGCGACGGAATCTGTCGCGAGGTCGAAACCCGGCGCGGTCGAGCCGTACGCTTCGCCCTTCCCTCCGCCGCGGTTCTTCTATTTCAAGGCGTCGAACCGAACCTGGCCGGCGATGATGGGAACGACGGCCTTGCCGATCTGGACGGGGGCCGTCCTGCCCGATTCCTCGACCCCTCCCCGCATGCCTTCCTGACGCAGGAACCACCATTCGGCCTGGAGCGTGGTCGGGGTCGTGCCGCCGCTGAGGTCCAGGATGACGTGGTCGGTTGCGGAGGCGCCAGGCTCCAGGCGCCGTTCGCGAAGGACCGAGGCGGCGTTCCAGAAGCGCCGGTCGGTGATCGCGACCCCGTGGATGTCCGCCGAGCGGCTGCCGAGGTTCGAATCCGTGTCGATCGGTCGGCCGCGGGAATCCAGGCCCCCGTAGGAACCGACCACGTTGTTGCCGGCATCGAGCACGGTGACCACCAGATAGGCCCGCAGCCCCCCTCCCGGCGGGAACACGTGCCCGACGCACTCGTTGGACGTCACGACCGTGACCTGCAGCCGATTGTCGCGGACCACGATGTCGGACAGCGCGACCTTCAGCAGCCCGCGGGAGGACGTCTTGCCGTTGGCGCCGGCAAAGGGGTCGTCGGGGCCTCGTTCGAGGGGCAGGTCCGCTCCCTCGCCCGCGAGGGGCAGATCCCCGAGGCACGGCGGGAGGTCCCTCTTCAGTTGCAACCGCAACGTGACATCGCCGAGGCCCGCCAGGAACCCGCGCGAGATCTCCCGCACCGCGTCGTCCGTGGGATCGCCGTGCGGCAGCGAGGACCCCGACCCGAGGTAGTTGTGATCGACCGTGTTATAGCCCACTTCATGCGTCTTGTACCGGGGTTGGTGACACGTGGAGCAGGTGAGCCCCTGGCGTGCGTATGGTGAATCCACAAACGACAAGTAGTGATCGGCAACCGTCCGCTCGTGCCCCGTGACCGCCAGGATCGGTGGCAGCCGCACCACGTGGCAGGCGCCGCAGATCGCGTTCCAGTCGTCCTTCGAGACCCGCATGTTGCTGCGATGCAGGCCGACGGCAGCCTGGATCAGCCGCCGGTGCAGGGGCTGCGTTTCGTCGCGGTCCTCTCCGAGGTAGCGCTGCCGATCCAGCGCGAAGGGGCGGAGGGTCAGCGACGCGTTCCCGATCCGATCGGGATCCTTGTCCGGCACCGCCCGGTGGCAGACGACGCATCCGACGCCGACCGTGAAGGCCGGTTCGTCGGTGGTCAGCGGGTCGATGTCGGTGTCCGCCCCCGTCGCGGGGAATGCGATGACGCCCAGCGGCGCGTGGCACGCCAGGCAATAGTCCGCGGCCTCCCGCCCCTGCTCGCGGATGAAGACGGCGAGTTCCGCCTTGAACGCCGGGTTCTCCATGGCGCGTCCGTGCGCCGAGCGGTCGTGCTGGGCAGCCGGTTCGGCGTGGCAGCGTTCGGTGGCACAGGTCCTGCCGTTCGAAACGAACCAGGTGGCTGCGTCCGGTCCAGGGAATCCACGCAGGTGGGCGTACTTCGACACCACGACCGGTTCCGATGCAGGGGCGGGTCCCGGGGCCTCGAAGGGCGTGTAGTGCAGGGTGTGCGCGATTTCGACCCCGAAGAACAGCGGCAGCCACAGTGCGACGAGCCTCCAATCGAACATCCGGAGCCTCTGGCCGCGATCCGTTCGCGCCTTCCCGACGGCCCGGACATGGAGGGCGACGGAAGCGACCCACAGCAGCGCGGCGAGCCGATGGAAGTAGTCGAAGGGCGAATAGTCGTCCTTCCACCATTCGAAGTAGTTCCCGGAGTTCGCGCCTCCCATCATCGGCAACGCGAAGACGAGCATCAGGCCGGTGGCGTATACGGCGAGCCTGCCCGCCATGCGGTCGCCCCCCCGGGGCCATCGTCGAAGGGCGTTGCGGAATCCGGCAAGGACCTGGACCACGGTGTACCCGGCCAGCACGATGATGAACTGCCGGATGAGCCCGTCGCGTGTCGTCAGTGACGCGTCCAGCACGACCGCGACACCCGCGGCGACATCCAGGGCCCGCTTCCAGCGCGCCCGGCGCCTCCTGCGCGCCTCGAACCATCCGACGATGGCCAGCGCCGCGAACGGGACGGCGATCGGGCTGGCCTCGTAAGACCTCGAGAGGAGGAAATAGGACGCGATGATGAACAACACGCCGGAGGTGGACGCGTACAGTGCGCCGAACGTCTCGCGCAACGAGCCGCGGGCCAGGACGATGTGGAGGGGCAGGTACAGCGCCAGGAACCCGATCAGCACCGGACCGACGTTCCCGTGGGCGAGCATCGCCGCCTGCACCGCCGGCGAGAACCCGCCGGCCAGACACGTGAACAGGGAATTGGCCAGTCGCCAGGCCGCGAAGGCGAGGAGCGTCGAAGAAAGGAACACCAGGACCCTGTCGCGCGGTCGCATCGTGTCCATTCCCCGGGATGGTGTCGGGTGCAGGGCCCGAACCCAGCGCGGAGTATCCGGGACCGAGTGCGAAGGGTCAAGCACCCGCGTTGCCTCACGCTATATGTATCCGAAGGGGCATCGTTGCCTCACGAAGGAAAAGTATCTGAACGAGGGCAGGAAGTTAGGGGGGGCGTACCTTTCTGGCGTGGAGCCGGGGAGGTCGTCATGAGGCTGGCGATGGCGGAGCGGCGGGTGGTGACGAAGGAGTACGCGGGTCGGTACCGGAAGGCGAGCCGGAAGGAGAAGGGCCGGATGCTCGCGGAGTTTGTGGCGAGCACGGGCTACAACCGCGTGTACGGCGCACGGCTGTTGCGGGGGCATGGGGCGCAGGTGCTGGTGAAGCCAAGGGTACGTCTGGAGGGCGCAGCCGGGATGCGCAACCGACGGCCGCGGCAGCGCGAGTACGGGCCGGAGGTGACGAAGGTCCTGACGCAGGTCTGGGAAACGATGGACTACATCTGCGGCAAGCGCCTGGCGGCGGCGCTGACGGAGGTGGTACCCCGGCTGGTGGATCTGGGCGAGTTGCAGGCAGGGCCGGAAGTCTTGGAGCAACTGCTGCGGGCGAGTGCATCGACGATCGACCGTCTGCTGGCGCCGGAGCGAAAGAAGTACACACTGAAGAGCCGGAGCCGGACGAAGCCGGGCACGCTGCTGAAGCACCAGATCCCGGTGAGGACGTTTTCGCAGTGGGACGACACCTGCGCGGGCTTCCTGGAGGTGGACCTGGTGGGCCACGACGGGGGCTCGACGGCCGGGGACTACTGCCAGACGCTGGACGCGACCGACGTGGCGACGGGCTGGAGCGAGCAGGTGGCGGTGCGCAACAAGGCGCAGCACCACGTATTCAAGGCGCTGCAGAAGGTGCGCGGACGGCTGCCCTTCGAGTTGCGGGGCCTGGACTCCGACAACGGCAGCGAATTCATCAACGACCAACTGGTCCGGTACTGCACTCAGGAGGGCATCACCTTCACGCGGAGCCGTGCGCACCGCAAGAACGACGGGTGCTACGTGGAGCAGAAGAACTGGTCCATCGTGCGCCGCTTTTCCGGCTACCAGCGATTCGAGGGCGACAAGGCCTGCCGGCTGCTCAACGACCTCTACGGCGTCCTGAGGGACTACGCGAACTACTTCCTGCCGACGATGAAGTGCATCGGGAAGACCCGCGACGGCTCACGCGTGACGAAGCACTACGACGCACCCAGGACGCCCTACCAGCGCGTCCTCGAGGCGCCCCAGGTGGATACGTCCGCCAAGGCGCGGCTCGAGGCCATATACCGCACCCTGAACCCCGCGGCCCTGCACCGCGATATCCTCCGACACCAGGACGCGCTGGGCCGCCATGCCGCCCGCGTCGCCCCCCCCGGCCGCGTCCGCAGCAATGCCGACCACCACCCCTGGAAGCAACCCGTCTCCATCCAGGGAGCCCGCGGATGAACCCACACCCCCCCCTGCCGGGGGCCTACAGGCCGTCGCTTCGCTCCGGAGCCCCAGATACATTTCTCCGTGAGGCAACGAATCCTGCTTCAGATACTTTCCTACTTGACGCAACGGGGCACCACGGGACGAGGCGGGCAGGTAGCATCGCATCCGGTTGAATCGCCCTCGTTCAATACGATTGTACCGCGTCACGCCCCCCGGGCAGTCCGCCACCCAAGTGCCCGCCCTGCCAGCACTCTCTGCATGGCCCGGATGTTGCGACGACCGGCAGCGGGCACGAAAGGAGAAGGACCATGCCAGCATTCGGATCACCGTTCTCGGGATTGGCCAACGACCGGAAGCTCACGGACGAGGAACTGGTCAGGGCAATTCGCTTCATGGTGGCCGCGGAATACGAGGCGATCCAGATGTACACGCAGCTTGCGGAGTCCACCTGCAACAAGCTCGCCATCGAGGTGTTGAAGGACATCGCCGACGAGGAGCGCGTGCACGCCGGCGAGTTCCTGCGATTGCTGCGGGAACTGGCCCCCGAGGAGGAGGGGTTCTACGCCCAGGGGGCAAAGGAGGTCGAGACGGAAATCGGGAAGCGATAGGGCGGGCAACCCGATAGGGCCGCCACGGGAGGCCGGACATGGGCACGATGACGACGAAGGACGGCGCGAAGATCCATTTCAAGGACTGGGGGAAGGGGCCGCCGGTCGTGTTCAGTCACGGCTGGCCTCTCAACGCGGACAGCTGGGACGCCCAGATGCTGTTCCTGGCCTCCAGCGGCTATCGGTGCATCGCCCACGACCGTCGCGGTCACGGCCGGTCCAGCCAGCCGTGGGGTGGCAACGACATGGATAGAACGCCTTCGACTGCATCCGGGCGTTCTCCGAAACGGATTTCACCGAGGATCTCCGAAGGTTCGACGTGCCCACGCTGATCGTCCACGGCGACGACGACCAGATCGTGCCGATCGGTGCCGCGGCCCTGCGGTCGGCGGAACTGGTCAGGAACTCGATCCTGAAGGTCTACGCGGGCGCGCCCCACGGCATCGCGGGTACGCACAAGGACCGGCTCAACGCCGACCCGCTGGATTTCCTGAACCGGGACTTCCAGACCCGGCGCTGAATCTATTCGAGAACACGCCCCCACGCGTAGCCGCGCACCCCCTTGGGCGCATGGGCGAAGACGCCGGACAGGACGATGACCGCGACGAAGAGGGGCGCCCTCCACTCGGGCAGGAAATGGGCCAGACCCAGCAGGACCAACTTGAGGAGGATGGCCTGCCCCTTCACCTGCAGCAGCCAGTCGGCGCTCGTCCAGACGTACAGCAGGACGAGCAGCCCGCCGCTGGCCAGGGTGAGTTGCCCGAACGCCTGCCACTGCGCCTCGGGCAGGCCGAACAGGAAGCCGCCGCCCATGCCGGCCACGCCCACCAGGTGGGCACAGCGCAGGCCGATGTCGACCCAGCGCTTTCCGGCGAAGGACCGTGGCGATGGCGGAAACAGGCGGCTCGATCGGTCCATCCCTCCTCCCTGGTACCTCGCATCCGCGCCCTACGGTAACGGATCAGGCTGCCGGGTGGATCGGACAATGAAGGAATCCATCGCGGCGGTCTACGTTCCTGGACCGTCCCGAACTTGACATCCCGCCTGGGGAATGGCGTGCTTGCAGGACGCCCGGGCCGACGCGCGCGGGAGCGGTTTCGAGGAGTCGAGCATGCCGGAGACCAGTCGTCGAACCAGCCTCTTTTCGGAATCGGTGATCCGGCGGATGACGCGGGTCGCCAACGCCTGCGGCGCGGTGAACCTGTCGCAGGGCTTCCCGGACTTCGACCCGCCGCCCGAGTTGATCGCCGCCGCAACCCGCGCCGCGCGGGAGGGCCCGCACCAGTACGCGGTGACCTGGGGTGCGCCCGGGTTCCGCGCCGGCCTGGCCCGCAAGCAGTCGCGCTGGATGGGCCTGCCCCTGGACCCCGAGGCCCACATCGTGGTGACGTGCGGCAGCACCGAGGCCATGATGGCCGCGATGATGACCGCCACCAACCCGGGGGACAAGGTCGTCGTCTTTTCGCCGTTCTACGAAAACTACGGCGCAGACACTATCCTGTGCGGGGCCCGGCCGATCTACGTGCCCCTGCGCCCGCCGGGCTTCGCGTTCGATCCGGACGAGCTGCGACGCGCCTTCCTGCAACGGCCGAAGGCCCTCGTCCTGTGCAATCCGTCCAACCCCAGCGGCCGGGTGTTCACGCTGCCCGAACTGCAGCAGATCGCGGACCTGGCGCAGGAGTTCGACACCTTCGTGATCACGGACGAGGTCTACGAGCACATCGTCTACGTGCCCCATCGGCACCACTACATCGCGTCCCTGCCGGGGATGTTCGAACGGACCCTCTCGTGCAGCTCGCTGTCCAAGACCTACAGCATCACGGGGTGGCGCCTGGGGTACCTGATCGCGTCGCCGGACGTCATCGACAGCGCCCGGAAGGTCCACGACTTCCTGACGGTGGGCGCCCCCGCCCCGCTGCAGGAGGCGGCCATCACGGCGCTGGAGCTGCCGGAATCCTACTACGCCGAGTTGCTGGCCGGCTACACCGCCCGCCGCGACGTCTTCCTGGGATACCTGGAGCGGGCGGGCCTCGCCTTCACGCGCCCGGAGGGGGCGTACTACGTGCTGGTGGACGTCGGCGAGTTCGGGTGGGACGACGACACCGCGTTCTGCGAGTGGATGGCCCGCGAGGTGGGCGTCGCCGCCGTGCCCGGCTCCAGTTTTTTCGCCGAGTCCGTCCGCAACTTCATCCGGCTCCACTTCGCGAAGCGCGAGGACACCCTTCGCGCCGCGGGCGAACGCCTGCTGGGCCTTCGGGAAGCGGTGCGGCGGAATCGATCGGCGACCGGGTAGAATCGTTCTGGGGCCCGGGGCGCTGGAAGCGGAGGCCGAACGTGAAGCCGCAGGGGACATCGCGGGCGGGACGGACGGACGGGGACCGCGGTGCGCCGCCGGACCGTGACGATACCGTGCTGGGGTTCAACCGGAACATCTTCTATGCGGGCCTGGTCAGCTTCCTGACAGACACGTCCACGAAGATGGTCTACTCGATCATGCCCCTGTTCCTGATGTCGCTGGGGGCGTCGAAGACCACGCTGTCGGTGATCGAGGGCATCGCGGAAAGCACCGCCGCGCTGGTCAAGGCCGCTTCCGGGTTCTACAGCGACCGGATCGGCCGGAACAAGCCGTTCATGGTCATCGGGTACGCGGTCACGGCGATCGTCACGCCGATCTATGCGGTGGTCACGTCGCCGATGCAGGTGCTGGGCCTGCGGTTCGTGGAACGGTTCGGGAAGGGCGTGCGGACGGCGCCCCGCGACAGCCTGGTGGCGGGGTCCGCGACGACGGGCGACATGGGCCGCAGCTTCGGGCTGCACAAGGCCATGGACAACAGCGGCGCGATCCTGGGGCCCCTGCTGGCGTTCGCGCTGCTGCAGGTGCTGCCCGAGGACTACCGCAGCGTCTTCCTGCTGGCGGCGATCCCCGCGGTGGTCGGCGTGCTGGCGATCCTGCTGCTGATCCGCGAGGCCGCGAAGCCCAAGGAGAGCCTGTACCGGCGCTTCCGGTTCCGGGACTTCCCCCGGCGCTACTACCTGCTGCTGGGGATCGTGTTCCTGTTCACGCTGGGGAACTCGACCGACGCGCTGCTGATCGTCAAGGCCAACGAGGTGGGCGTGAAGGTCGCCTACATCCCGCTGGTGTACCTGGTGTTCAACGTCGTGTCGGTGCTGCTGTCCATCCCCATCGGGAAGCATTCCGACAAGATCGGCCGCGAGCGGGTGCTGGTGTTCGGGTACCTGGTGTACGCGGCGGTCTATTTCGGCTTCGGCTACACGCAGGACGTGCGCGCCATCTTCATGCTGTTCGCGGCCTACGGCCTGTACTCGGCGGCGACGGACAGCATCCAGAAGGCGTTCGTGTCCGATCTGCTGGACGCCAACAAGCAGGGCACCGGCCTGGGCATCTACAACGCCATGCTGGGCCTGACGCTGCTGCCCGCCAGCATCCTCGCGGGCGTGCTGTACGACCGGGTCGACTCCAGCGTCCCGTTCTATTTCGGCGCGGCCACGGCGACCCTGGCCGCGTTGCTGATGGCCGCGTTCTTCCACCGGAACCGCCCGTCTTCCGTGACGCCCCCCGGGTAGCCCGTGGCCCACGAGCACCCGCACGAGCCCGACCTTCACCATCGCCATGATCACTGAGCGGGCATGCTTCTCAGGCCGGGACCTTCCGCCCCCATCCCAGTCTTCCCCGCAGGCGCCGAAGGAGCGGTGTGACGAAGTTCGCCAGGACCGTCCATCCGAAGTGGACCATCACCGGGAAGCGAATCACGCGAAGGATCGACGGCAGGTGCCGAGGGCGCAGGTAGAAGCGCAGGTACGCACGCAGCTGGAGGCGCGTCAGTTCCTTGTCGGACACCGTCACCAGTTCCGCACACCCGCCCTGGTGGCGGTCGTAGAGCTCCCAGCCACCGTCGAGCAGGCGCAGCCCGCCGGTCCCCTTTTCCGCCATGGATGCCACCGCGGTACCCGGATAGGGGGTCAGTCGGGAGAAGAACGCCATGTCGGAGTTCACGCGCACGGCCTGATCGATGGTCGCGCCAATGGTCTGGTGCGTGTCCCACGGCAGACCGATGATGTAACCGACGTCCGTCAGCAGGCCGGCCTCCCTTGCCCAGCGCACTGCCTGGATGGCCTGCTCGGGTCGAGTGCCCTTCCCGGTCCGCTTCAACACCATCTCGTCGCCGGACTCGGCGCCCATCGACACCGACCGGCAGCCGGCGCGACGTGCGATCCGGAAGATCTCGGGATCCGCGTGGTCCACCCGGCACTGGAAGCTCCAGTCAGCGCGCCTGCCAAGGCCGGATCGGATCAGCGCCTCACAGAACTCGAAGGCGTGGTCCCGCTTCCCCAGCATGGAATAGTCGAGGACGGCAAACTCCTTCGACCCGAAGCACTCGATGTTGCGACGCACCTCGGCGACCACGCTGGAGATCGTCCGCACCCGGCAGACGTCGCCGAGGATCCGCTGGCAGAACAGGCAGCGTTCCGCGCAGCCCCGCGAGAACGAGATGGCGACCGCACGCCGGGGCCGGTCCGTGTAGTGGAAGAACCCCGAATAACGGTCGAGGTCGAACAGGTCCCAGGCCGGTTGGCACAGGTCGTCCAGGCTCCGGGTGGCAGGTCGGATCGGGCCCATCACCGACCGTCCATCGCGCCGGGTCCAGGCACCCGGCACCGTCGCGGGATCCTGCCTGTCCCCACCGGCAAGGAATGCGTCCACGAGTTCGGAAAAGGTCCACTCGCCTTCTCCTACGACCACCGCGTCCAGCGACGGGTCGGCCGCGAGGGCCTGCTCGGGAACCGCGGATGGATGGGGGCCGCCGGCCACCAGCTTGATGCCGGGCATCGCAGCCCTCAGCGCGGCACCCAGGCGAGCCACGACTCCGGCGGTAGGGGTGTACGTCGAGAACCCGACAAGCGCCGGGCCCCAGGACAGCAGCTCGCCCAGCAGTTCGGCCTCCGACTGCCCGGTCGCGCCGGGATCGAACACCCGGACCTCGTACCGCCCCCGGTCCACATTCGCGGCAAGGTACGCCAGGCCCAGAGGAGGGATCGATCCGCGGCTCGCCCCGACGGGGCCTGAGCGGACCTGGGCAGGTGATACCAGCGCAAGTCGCAAGGCCATGAGGATCCCGGTGGTGAGTTGATGCACCCTAGCGCAAGGACGCTGGCAACGTCAATGCAGGACGGCATGATGCCGGGCTGCCGGCAGGTGGCGGTGGACCTGGCCCCATCGCCCGACGTGCTGGAACCGGACGTTCCCCTCGCTGACGCCGCTGTCGCAGGATGGCCGGCGCACGCC